>Ga0209751_10004821_pt1 | contig 12820 bp, 7 predicted proteins | sample RifCSP13_1_FD_184019 | JGI IMG/M metagenome (GOLD analysis project Ga0209751, IMG submission 184019) | Soil microbial communities from Rifle, Colorado - Rifle CSP2_sed 13_1 (SPAdes) (version 2) | ecosystem: Environmental > Terrestrial > Deep subsurface > Rock core/Sediment | place: Rifle... | reverse complement strand
GAGCTGCGGCCCGATGCCCGGGTAGTCGAGGCCGGCAGAGATCGAGTGCGCCTCGAGGACCTGGCCGTCGCGATCCTGGAGCAGGTACGAGCGGGAGCCGTGCAGCACGCCCGGGGACCCGCCCGCCAGCGCCGCCGCATGGCGCCCGGTGGCCACGCCCTCTCCCGCCGCCTCGACTCCGATGAGGCGCACGGCCGGCTCGCCGATGAAGCGGCTGAGCAGGCCGATGGCGTTCGAGCCACCGCCGACGCAGGCGATGGCGAGGTCGGGCGGGCGCCCCTCCACCGCCCGCAGCTGGGCGGCGGCCTCGTCGCCGATGACGCGCTGGAGGTCGCGCACGATGAGCGGGTAGGGATGTGGCCCGACCGCCGAGCCGAGCACGTAGTGGGTCGTCTCGACGTTCGTGACCCAGTCGCGCATGGCGTCGTTGATGGCGTCCTTCAGCGTCGCCGAGCCGCTCGTCACCTCGCGCACCTCGGCGCCGAGGGCGCGCATGCGCAGGACGTTCGGGGCCTGGCGGCGGATGTCCTCGGCGCCCATGTAGACGATGCAGGGCAGGTCGAGCAGGGCGCAGGCGGTGGCGGTGGCCACGCCGTGCTGGCCGGCCCCGGTCTCGGCGATCACGCGCGTCTTGCCCAGGCGGCGCGTGAGGAGCGCCTGGCCCAGCGCGTTGGTGATCTTGTGGGCGCCGGTGTGGTTGAGGTCCTCGCGCTTGAGGTAGAGGCGGAGGTGACCCGGTTCCCGGCCGGCCCGGCGCTCCAGCTCCGCGGCGAGCCGGTCGGCGCGATAGAGGGCCGAGGGTCCCCCGACGTAGCGGAGGCGAAGCTCGCGCAGGTCGGCCCAGAAGCGGGGGTCGTCGCGGACGGCCGCGTAGGCCGCCTCCAGCTGGACCAGGGCCGCGACCAGCGTCTCCGGCACGTACCGGCCGCCGAACTGGCGCTCGGTCCCCCAGCGGCCGCGTTCGTCCACCTCGACCAGGCCGGGGTGGACGGGGGTCGGGCGGGGGGCCGACTGCGGGCGATCGATCCGGGCCGCCTTGGCCCGCTTGACGAAGAGGCCGACGAGAAAGGGGTCCTTGCGGGGACGGGCCGCGCGGCGGCGCGGGGCCTCGACGCCGGAGGCGACGTCGACGCCGACGGCCGGGATGGTCCGAAGGGCGTCGGCCACGTTGGCCGGGGAGAGCCCTCCGGCGAGGGTCACCGGCACCTCGCGGGCGACGGCCGCCGCCAGCACCTCCGAGGCCCGACGCCCGGTCCCGCCGGGGTGTGGACCTCCCGCCGTGTCGAGGAGCAGGCGCTCCACGCGGCCGGTCGCGAGCCAGGCGCGGGAGCGCACGACCGCCGCGGCCGTGACAGCCTCGGGGTCGGCGGTCACGGCCGGCAGGTGCAGGACCTTCCAGGCAGGGCGCTCGATCCGGGCGAGGATGGTTTCGCCTTCGTCGCCGTTGAGCTGCACGGCGTCGAGGCCCAGGCGATCGGCGAGGTCCCGCATCGTCGAGGGCTCCGCATCGGCGAAGACGCCGACGAGCCGGGGTCCGGGTGATGCCACGGCGCGGACGGCGACGGCGATGCGGGCGGCCGTCCTCTCGTCCAGGACGCGCGGTGTGCCGGGCACGAAGTTCAACCCGATGGCATCGGCGCCGGCCCGCACGGCCGCGAGGGCACCCGGCACATCGGTCACGCCGCAGATCTTCACGAACGGCGCGCGGTCGGCGGCGGCCGGGTCATCGGCCGCGGACGGGGGACGGCCGGCAGCCACGAAGGCGGCCGTGCGGGCGCGAACGGCGTCCGGTTCCTCGCCGGCGGCCATCAGCGCCTCGCCCACGAGCGCCGCATCGAAGCCGACGGCCCGCCAGCCCGCGACGGTGCGCGGCTCGCGCACGCCGGACTCGGCGACGACGAGCCGGTCGTCGGAGACGAAGTCGCGCAGCCGGACGGCGCGCTCGGCGTCCACCTCGAGCGTGCGCAGGTCGCGGTTGTTAAGGCCGATCAGGCGCGCTCCGCTGGCCAGGGCGCGATCGAGCTCGCGGCGGTCGTGCGCCTCGACGAGCGGCTCCAGGCCCAGGTCGCGGGCGCGACCGACGAGCGATCGCAGCGCCCGCGCGGGGTGCAACGCGGCGAGGAGGAGGACGAGGTCGGCGCCGGCGGCGCGCAGGAGCGGCAACTGGCGGGGGTCGACCACGAACTCCTTGGCCAGGACCGGGACCGTGACCGCGGCGCGCACGGCCGACAGGTCGGTGAGCGAACCGCCGAACCAGTGCGACTCGACGAGGACCGACACGATTGCGGCGCCGCCGGCCTCGTAGGCACGGGCGCGGGCGACGACGTCCGTGCCGGCGGCGGCCAGCGCCCCGGCCGAAGGGGAGCGGCGCTTGATCTCGGCGACGAGGTGGAGGCCCGGCCGCAGGAGCGGCCCGACCGCGTCCCGCGGCGCGGGCGCGCGCTCGGCGGCGCGGCGCAGCTCCGCGGGCGCACGGTCCCCCAGCTCGGCGGCCACGTCGGCGCGGCGCCGAGCGGCGATCTCGTCGAGCACGACGGCGGTCACGCCGGCGCTCCCGCGGCCGCCCGCGCCGCCTCCGCCCGGACGCGGCGGGCGCGCAGCCGCTCCAATCGCTCCGCCGCGGCGCCGGAGTCGATCGTGGCCGCGGCCAGCGACACGCCCTCGGCGAGGGTGGCGCTGCGGCCGGCGACCTGGAGCGCCGCGCCGGCGTTGAGCAGCACGACGTCGCGGCGGGGCCCATCGGCGCCGCGCAGCACGGTCTCCACGATGGCCGCGTTCTCGGCGGGCGTGCCGCCGGCGAGCGCCTCGCGCGGCGCTCGGGCGAGCCCCACGTCCTCCGGCAGGACCGTTCGACGCTCCACGCCGTCCGGCGTCACGTCGTAGAGGACGCCGCTGCCGTCGAGCGGCAGCTCGTCGATGCCCTCGCCGTGGACGACGAAGGCCCGTTCGGTGCCCAGCGCCCGCAGGACCTCGGCCATCTTCGGCGCCGCCCTGGCGTCGCCGGCGCCGACGACGAGGCGCGTGACGCCGGCCGGGTTCGTCATCGGGCCCAGGAGGTTGAAGGCCGTGCGAACCCCGATCTCCCGGCGGGTCGGGCCCGCGTGCATCATCGCCGGGTGGAAGCCCGGCGCGAAGAGGAAGGCGAAGCCGTCCTCCCGCAGCGAGGTGGCGGCCTCCTCCGGGCTCTGCTGGACGACCACGCCGAGCGCGTCGAGCACGTCCGACGAGCCCGAGGCGGAGGTGATGGCGCGGTTGCCGTGCTTGGCGACCGGCACGCCCGCGGCCGCGCAGACGATGGCGGCGGCGGTGGAGATGTTGAAGGTGCCGCTGCGGTCCCCACCGGTGCCCACGACGTCGATGGCCCCCGCCGGCGCCTGCACGGGCAGGACGCGCTGGCGCATGGCGGTGGCGAACCCGGCCAGCTCCTCGACGGTCTCGCCGCGCATGCGCAGCGCCACCAGCAGCGCGCCGAGCTGGGCGGGCGTGGCGAGGCCGTCCATGACCGCTCCCATCGCATCGCGCGCCTGCTCGAGGGTGAGCATCTCGCCCTCCACCACCGCGGCCAGCGCGGCCCGCACCACGTCACTCATCGCCCGGCGCCCACGAGGCCGCGCGTGGCGAAGCCGACGCTCTCCTCGGTCTCCAGCAGCTCCGCGCTGCCCTCCCCCGTCCGGCGCAGGAAGTTGGCGAGGACTCGGGGCCCGTCCGGCGTCAGCACCGACTCGGGGTGGAACTGGACGCCCTCGAGCGGCAGCGTCCGGTGGCGCATGGCCATGACCACGCCGTCGGCCGTGCGGGCGGTGACCTCGATCTCCGGCGGGAGCGTCGCCTCGTCCACGCACAGGGAGTGGTAGCGGGCGGCCGGGAAGGGCGAGCGGATGCCCGCCAGCAGCCCCTCGCCGCGGTGCAACACGTCGCTGGCCTCGCCGTGCACCAGCGTCGGCGCGCGCACGATGGCCGCCCCGAACGCGGCGCCCAGGCACTGATGGCCGAGACAGACGCCGAGGAGCGGCAGGCCGCGCTCGGCGGCGACCTCGACGGCCGCGACGGACACGCCGGCCGTGCCCGGGTTGCCCGGCCCCGGCGAGATGATGATGCCGGCCAGGGGTTCGGGCTCGGGCTCGGGAGCGCCCTCGTCGGCCAGTCGCTCGATGCCCGCCTGGTCGATCTTGTCGTTGCGCACCACGAGCAGCCGCGCCCCCGCCGCCTCGAGCGCCTGGACGAGGTTGAAGGTGAAGCTGTCGTAGTTGTCGATGACGAGGATCACGCGGCGGCCTCCGCGGCGAGCTGGATGGCCCGGCGCATCGCCGCCGCCTTGTGCTCGGTCTCCTCGAACTCCCGCTCCGGCACGCTGCCGGCGACGATGCCGGCGCCGGTGTGGAGGTGGGCCACGCCCTCGGCCAGCACCGCGCTGCGGATGGTGATCGCCGTGTCGAGGTTGCCGTCGTAGCCGACGTAACCGACCGCGCCGCCGTACAGGCCGCGCCGCTCCCCTTCCAGCTCGGAGATGAGCTGCATGGCGCGCACCTTCGGCGCGCCGGAGAGCGTGCCGGCCGGGAAGACGCTGCGCAGCGCGTCCAGCGAATCCAGGTCGGGCCGCAGGCGCGCCTCGACGTGGCTCACGAGGTGGAGGACGTGCGAGTAGCGCTCCACCTCCATGTAGCGCGTCACGGCCACGGTCCCGGGGCGGGCCACGCGGCCCAGGTCGTTGCGGCCGAGGTCGACGAGCATGATGTGCTCGGCGCGCTCCTTCGGATCGCGCTGCAGCTCCTCGGAGATGCGCTCGTCGTCGGCGTCGTCCACGCCCCGCGGCCGCGTGCCGGCGATGGGATGCGTGGTCATGTGGTCGCGGTCCACCTGGAGCAGCAGCTCCGGGCTGGCGCCGACGACCTCGAAGCCGGCCGTGCGCACGAAGAAGAGGTACGGGCTGGGGTTGACGCGGCGCAGCGCACGGTAGAGCGAGATGCCGTCCAGCGCCCGGCCGCTGGCGCCGCGCGGCAGCGTCAGCGACTGACGGCGCGCGAGCACGATCTGGATGGCCTCGCCGGCCGCGATGGCGTCCTTCGCCCGGGCCACGGCGGCCTCGTAGGCCTCGCGCCCGAGGCTGGCGGCGATGGGGCTCTCCAGCTCGATCTCGGCGCCCGGCGTCGACGGGCGCGGGGCGGGCGCCAGCTCGGCGGCACTCGGCCGGGCCGTCCGATCGAGGGCCTCGAAGATCGCCCGCTCGGCGATGCGATAGCGACCCTCCAGGTCGCGGGGCGCGGTCTGGAGCGAGGCGATCGCGCTGAGGGTGTGGGTCAGGTGGTCGAAGACGATCACGAGATCGGTTTCCAGGAAGGCCGCCGCTGGCACGCCCAGGACGTCCCGGGACGGCAGGGGCACCGGCTCGAAGGCCGAGATCGCGTCGTAGGCGAGGGCGCCGACCGCGCCGCCGGTGAAGCGCGGCATTCCCTCAAGCGGCGCCACCCGGCGGCGCGGCACGAACGAGCGGATGGCAGCGATGGGGTCCTCGGCCACGAGGGTCGTCGCGGGCAGGTCGGGGTGGAATGCGTCCACGGAGAGCGGCCGCTCCACGATCGTGGCCGTCCCGCCGCGGACCTCGAGCGTCCGGCGGGGCCCGACACCGAGGAACGAGTAGCGGCCAACGCGCTCGCCGCCCTCGACCGACTCGAGCAGGTACGCCGGGCCGCCGTCATCGAGCCGCAGGAAGGCGCCCACCGGCGTCTCCAGGTCGGCGTCGCGGGTGGCCCGGAGGAGGATCGTGTCGGCGTTGCCCGCCAGGCGCCGGACCTCGCCGAGGCTGAGCGGGCTCGTCATCGACATCTGCGCGGACCTCCGGGAATCAAAACGGCCTTCCGTCCGACCGGGACGAAAGGCCGAGCCTTCCGCGGTGCCACCCGCCTTCGGCACCCGGGCTCCCGGGGCCGCTCTCTCGCCGACGGACCCTCGAGGGGTCGATCGGTGCTGCCGTGATAACGCTGGCGCTCTGCGCCGGAGCCTACTGGTGCCGCCTGCGCGGCCGTTCGGTCCGGGGGCTCCCGGGTCCATTCGCCGTCGTCCTCGCACCGGCTTCCACCAGCCGCCGGTTCTCTGCGCCGAGGGAACGACGGGTACTCGTCCCGTTCATCGCCCGATCTTCGGTTGTCGGGGCGGAGTATGGGAGCCGGCCGGGAGAGGTGTCAAGCGGCCCCGCCCGGCCTGTCCCGGTCCGGCCTGTCCCCGTCCGGCCGATGGGCGTTGCGCACGAAGCACCAAATGGCGGTTCAGGGCGCGAGCCGGGCACGGATCGGGGCCGCTCGAGTCGGCCGAGGTGCCGGCCGGGTGCCGGCCACGCTCGGGTGGCCGTCTCGACCGGTGAGGTTCGGATGGTCCGGGCGGTCCCGAGCCTCCGGGCGGGCCCTTTCGCCGCCGTTTGGTGCTCCACAAACAACGCGCGCGGCCGTCGCAGGGTCGCGCCACCGTCCCATGCCTCCGTTGATGCTGATGGAGGCATCAGCCTCGCTAACTGGTCGGCGCGGCCCCCGTGCCCTCGGTGACCGGGACGACCAGCACGAACTGGCCGTCCTTGTCGGGGTAGCGGTGCGTGGGTCGGCGCCAGGGGAGGTAGTCCTCGGGGAGGGCCTTGACGGGCACCAGGGCGTTCGGAGGCCGGGAGGCGCCCCAGATCGAGCTGATGAACGGATACCAGACGTCCTCGATGACGACGTGCGTGACCGTGTAGTCGTTCGTGACGGCCGGGTCGGCGGTGGCCCGGAAGCCCGACATGACCCACGAGTGGGCGCCCCGCCAGACGAGCAGCCCCACGGGCCGACCGCTCAGGCGGAGCGCCTTGGCCGCGGCCTTGATGGCCTTGGCCCGGGTGGGCTGCAAATCGACCACGAACCGCCCGAAACCGAGCTGCTCGAGACCACTCGCCCACCCCTCGGGTTCGGCGCCCTTCCCGACCAGGGTCTTCGGGGAGAGCTTCCGTGCCAGCCGGTAGAGGCGGTCCTGGGTCGCCCGCGTCCGGTCGGCGCCGGGCGACATGATGTTGATCATCGTCTGCATCGCCGCGGGCACGCAGTAGTACTTGGTCTGCTCGGAGACGAAGTCGCCCCGCTGGTAGAGGTTCATCGAGAAGGCCCCGTCGAAGACGGGCGGCGGATCGAGGACGAGCCGGGCGGGCGGCGGTCCGAGCCGATCGGCGGAGACCGCTGGCCAGCTCCAGGGCGCGGGATCCAGGACGGCCGAGGGCGGGGACGGGGCCGGCGCGAGGGCATCGGGTGCCGGGGCCTGGCGCGACGATCGCAGGTGCGAGACCGCGGTCGGCTGGGCGCTGATCGCCGAGGGGGCGATCGTCGGGGGTCCCGATGGCGCCGGGGCGGCGAAGGCGCCGGCTGCCGCGAGCACGGTGGCGCAGAACGCGATCGCGATCACGCCGGCGAGGGCCGGGGTGCGGCGGTGGGGTCGACGCTGGGTCATCACTCGTTCGACGTGGGCGTGCGGATCAGGCATCGGCGAACTCCAGGCGCATCGTGACGCGCGGGGGGCCGCCGCCGGGTGGCTGGGCAACGGCTGCCTCGCGGAAGCCCGCTGCTCGGAAGAGGGACACGGTGCCGGTGTAGGCGGCGTCGGTGCTCAGCCGCCGGTCGCCGGGATCGCGGGCATAGCCCTCGACGGCGGGTGCGCCGTGCTCGCGGGCGTAGGCCACCGCCCCCTCGAGCAGCGCCCTGGCGACCCCTTGCCCGCGCCGGCGCCGCGCAACGAAGAAGCAGACGATCGACCAGGCCGGCAGGTCGTCCACCGGGGCCAGGAACCGTGAGCGGACGAGCCGTTCGAAGCCTGAGCGCGGGCCGAGCCCCACCCAGCCCACGGGCTCGTCGCCGTCGTAGGCGAGCAGGCCCGGGACGGGCTCGGCGCCGGCCAGCACCCGCAGCGCCGCGCGGTTGTCGGCAGACGTCGCCCTGGCCATGTCGGTGCTCGAGCGTCGGAAGAACATGCACCAGCAGCCATACGAGGCACCGGAGCGGCCGAAGAGGGCCTCGAGGTCGGGCCAGCGCTCGGGCGTCAGGGGCTCGATGCGGGGACCCAGCGCGGCCCTCACGACCCGCCGGCGCCGGACTCCACTGGCGGCGCCACCCGGTCGAGGAGGTCGCCCAGCGCGTGCGCGCCCAGTTGATCGATGATCGCCCGGGCCTCCCGGACCGCCTCCGGCACGGCTGGATGATCCGGTGGCGCGAGGAGGACCAGGCCAAGCAGGACCTGGGCGAGGTCGAACCGAGCATCGCATTCACGGATGTATCGGGCCGCTTCGAGGATGTCGTGAACCCCACCATCCACGCGTCCTTCCAGGATCGCCAGGCCTCCATGCATGTACCGGCGCAACGCGGCGACGTACCGTCCGCGATCCGCGGCCCCGTCAGCGATGCCGACCACCTTCCTTGCCGCCGCCACGTCCCGTAGGGCGAAGGCCGCCGGCGCTGCCCACCAAGCGCCCCAGAGCTCGAGGGACTTCCCCACGGCTGCGCCCTCCAAGGCCTCCGCGAGGGAGAGCGCGTAGTCGCCGCGACACCAGGCCACCAGCGCCCTGTCGAGGTGCGGGAACGCGGCATCCTCCTCGCGACCCAGCGAGGCTCGCAGGGGCTCGATCTCATCGAGCATCACCTCGGCCGCGCCGACGTCCGCCCGGTACGCCCAGATCGCCAGCCGCGTGCTCGCGAACGTGACCCGGTCGAACGCGGGCAGGTCGGGCCGGTCGCACTCGTCGAGCAGCGTGAGCGCTTCCTGCCAACGCCCAAACCAGACGGCAAAGCTCGCGGCAAAGCCGACGCTCCCCAGTAGCCACTCCCGATCGCCGACCCGTCGTGCGACGTCGAGGGCTTCGAGCGCGGCGGACCATGACTCCCGTGGGTCCTCATCCCAGAGGCGAACCATCAGGTTGTTCAAGGCGCGGAGCTGGATTCCCGGTAGTCCGTTCGCCTGAGCCAGGGCGGCCGCTCCCCGCTGGAGCGCTGTCGCCTCTCGCAGCCGGCCCGCACTCGTCAGCAGGTTGCCCTTGGTCACGAGCGCGTCGGCGATGACCGGGATGAGTTCGAGTCGCTCGGCCATCTCCAGGCCTCGATCGACGATCGGCAGGCCGACATCGATGCGATTCACGAACATGTACGCCCGTGCCAGCTCGGCGAGGAACCTGGCCAGGCCCTCGTCGTCACCCAACCCCTCGACCTCGGGCAGCGTCGCCTCCAGGAGCGCGATCGAACGCTCGACCGCGGCCTGAGCATGCATGATCCGACCGAGTGAAGCGGCGGAGCGGGCGATGCCCGATCGGTCGCCCGCCGCGCGGTAGGCAGACACGGCCTCGCCACAATGCCGCTCACCGTCCTCGTAGTCCGCGCCAGCCCGCGCCGCCTCGCCGGCCCGCTCGTGGAGCTGCGCCCGCTCGATCGGATCTTCCGTCACCTCCAATGTTCGCTCGAAAAAGCCCAGGGCCTGGACGTGTGAATGCAGGATCGCCGCGCGCTCACCCGCCGCGCGCAGGGCGAGGCGTGCCTGCGCGGCCAGGGCTGCCGCCTCCGGGCCGGCGGGCGTGGCGCGATACGCGAGGAGATAGTGGTCGGCCACGATGGCCGCGATCTCCTCGCTGCCGGTCGCCTCGAAGTAGCGCACCGCGGCGAGGTGTCGCGCCCGCCGTTCGGGCCGCGCCAGGGTGCTGTACGCCACCTCCTGGATCAGGCCCTGGACGAAGGCGTACTGGCCGCGCTCCGGCGAACGAGGATCGACGTCCAGGCGAACGACCTCGCGCCGCACCAACCCACCCATGCGCCCTTCGATGACGGCGGCCTCGGTTCCGCTGATGGCGGCCAGGCCGGCGCTGGTGAACGAGAGCCCGAGGACCGAGGCGTCCTGGACCAGGGCTCGGTCGGCCGGTTCGAGCGCGTCGAGCCGGGCGGCGATGAGCCCGCGCAGGGTGTCCGGGACCTCCAGGGACGCGGCGTCGCCGACCATGCGGTAAGCACCACCCTCGTCGGCGACCAGCACGCCCTCGCCGACCAGCATCCGCACCGTCTCCACCGCGTAGAGGGGCACGCCTTCCGCGCGCGTCACGATCCGGGCCACGAGCGTGGCCGGGATGCCGGGCGCCAGTCCCGCCAGCAGTTCGCGGATGGTCGCGTCCGGCAACGGCTCGAGGTGGAGGGCGGTGAAGTTCCGCTGCCCGGCGCCCCACGTCGGGCGGCGCTCCATGACCTCCGGGCGGGCGAGGGTCACGATGAGGATGGGATGCGTGCGCGACCACTCGAGCAGCGACTCGATGAAGTCGAAGAGGCCCTGGTCGGCCCATTGCAGGTCCTCGAAGACCATCACCGTCGTGCCCCGGTCGGACACCCGCTCGAAGAAGGTCCGCCAGGCGGCGAAGAGGTCGGCGCGCTCGGTAGAGGGCATCTGCTCCAGCCCGAGCAGGGCCGCGAGCCGAGGCCCGAGCCAGCGACGCTCTTCCGGATCCGGCACGGAGTCGGCCATGGTCGCCTCGAGCCGCTCTCGGGCGACCGGCGCGGGATCGGTCTCGGCGATGCCGGCGCGGCCGCGGACCATCTCGCCGAGCGCCCAGAAGGCGACGCCCTCGCCATAGGCGGGTGACCGGCCTTGGTGCCAGTAGACGTCCTCGGCGATGCCGTCGATGTACTTCTCCAGCTCCCACGCCAGCCGGCTCTTGCCGATGCCGGCGCTGCCTACCAATGACACGAGCCGCGCTCGACGCTCGCGACCCGTGGCGTTGAGCAGCTCCTTGAGCAGGTGGAACTCGCTCTCGCGGCCCACGAACGGCGGTTCCAGCACGGCTGCACGACCTGCACCGCCGCGGCCCGCGAGGATCGCGATGGCCCGCCAGGCTTCGACGCCATCGCGCTTGCCCTTGAGGTCCTGCTCGCCGACCGGCTCGTACGCGATGGCCGCCTCCGTGGCGCGGCGCGTGGCCTCGCCGACGAGCACCGATCCAGCCTCGGCGACGCCCTGCAAGCGGGCGGCCGTGTTGACGAGATCGCCGCTGACCATGCCCTGGCCGGTGGCGCCCAGGTTGACCGCGGTCTCGCCGGTCATCACGGCCCCACGGGCTTGGAGTCGGAGACTCGAATCGCCGGCGTCCATCCGCTCCACGTCGACGACGAGATCCAGCGCGGCCCGCACCGCGCGCTCGGCGTCATCCTCGTGGGCGACCGGCGTGCCCCAGACGGCCATCACGGCGTCGCCGATGAACTTCTCGACCGTACCGCCGTAGCGACCGATGACATCCCGAGCCAGTTCGAAGTAGCGCCGCTGGAGGCCCTGGACTTCCTCGGGGTCGCGCGCCTCCGACTGAGCCGTGAAGCCCACAAGGTCGAGGAAGAGGACCGAGACGAGGCGCCGTTCGGTCGTCGGCGAGGTCGAGACGGCCGGGGTCGCAGCCCCCACGCTGGGCGCCACGAGGGTCGTGCCGCAGCTGCCGCAGAAGCGATCCCCGGCCTCGTTGGTCGCTCCGCACACGCCGCACGCGTTCGCCAGCGTGGAGCCGCACTGCCGGCAGAAACGCCGGTCGGCGCGGTTCTCGGCCCCACAGACGGCGCAGGTCAAGTCGGCGACCCATCAGGCATGCGCGGAAGGTACACCGCCAGCGGCCGCGAAGAAACTTGCTACCTCCAGCCCTGCTATCGTCAGGGTCGATGGCCGTCCGCGCGCCTCAGCCGACCTCGACCCGCTCCTCCGCCGAGGAGATCCGGCTCGCCTTCGCCGACGCCTGGGGCGAGATGGGCGCCGCCTGGGGCGTGCCGCCGTCGGTGGCCCGCGTCCACGGCTACGTCCTGGCCAACACGGGCCCGCTGACCGAACGCGCCGTGCGCCAGGCGCTCGGGCTGTCGCATCGCGCCGCCAGCCTGGCCCTCGCCGAGTGCGTCGGGTGGGGGCTCATCGAGCGTGTACCGGACCCGGTCCGGTTCGGGCGGCGCGGCCCGAGCGCGGTCGCCTACGCCAAGGTCGGCGACCACTGGGTCTGGTTCCAGCGCATCGCCGAGCAGCGCAAGCAGCGCGAGACCGACCCCGTGCTGCCGACCATCGAACGGGCCATGGCCCGCGCGGACGAGGTCGCTGCCAGCTCGCCCCAGGACGCCGAGGTGCTCGGTCTGCGCGACTGGCTGGTGGACTTCCGCGAGTTCGTCCGTCTCTTCGACCGGGCCGTGGCGCTCGTCGCTCGCGCTGAGACGACCGAGATCGCGCGCGGCTTCGCCGTCCTTGCCCGGCTCGACGACGCGACGCTCGATCGCCTCCTGCGCCTTCTGAGCTCACTGCCCGCGGATGAGCTGGCGGCCACGTTCGCGGCCGTCTCGCGGGTCTCACCGACGACCGCGCGCAGGGTGCTCGCGGCCGCCCATCGCGTGGCGCGGCTGGGCGGCTGACCATGGACCTCGGGCTCCAGGGCGCGCGGGCGCTGGTGGGGGGCGCCAGCGGCGGCCTGGGGGCCGCGATCGCCACAGCGCTGGCCGGCGAAGGGGCGCGGGTCGCCCTCGCCGCACGTTCGGCCGAGAAGCTCGCGGACCTCGCTCGGCGGCTGGGCGGCGTGGCCGTGCCGACGGATCTCTCGACCCCCGAGGGGCCAGCGTCGGCGGTCGAGTCGACCGTGCGCGCGTTCGGCGGCCTCGACCTCCTCGTCGTCAACAGCGGCGGCCCACCGCTCGGGCGCTTCGAGGACCTCACCGAGGCGCACTGGGAGACGGCCATCGACGGCACGCTGCGCAGCGCCGTGCGGCTCCTGCGCGCCGCCATCCCCCACCTCCGGCAGAGCGGCCGGCCGGCGATCCTAGTGATCCTGTCCAGC
>Ga0209751_10004818_pt1 | contig 12827 bp, 12 predicted proteins | sample RifCSP13_1_FD_184019 | JGI IMG/M metagenome (GOLD analysis project Ga0209751, IMG submission 184019) | Soil microbial communities from Rifle, Colorado - Rifle CSP2_sed 13_1 (SPAdes) (version 2) | ecosystem: Environmental > Terrestrial > Deep subsurface > Rock core/Sediment | place: Rifle... | reverse complement strand
AAAAGGAAGAGCCGAAGAAGGATGACAAGACTGCGGCCAATTCAAATACTGCTTCTAACACCGCTGCTCCGGCCAAGGCCACACCCGATGCCAACACCGACGCTCTCGTCAAGGTCGAACTCGCGTTATGGGAAGCATGGAAGGCACACGACGCCAAGAAGCTCGACGATCTGATGGCCAAGGACGTATCATTTGTGAATATATTCGGCACCTACCTGGCAACCAGGGCCGATGCACTAAAGGACTGGACCGGGGCCAATTGCCAGATCAAAAGCGTCAGCGTCACTGATGGCTTCGCCTCAGCTCTTTCGCCGACGGTCGAGATGCTCACCCGCAAGGGCACCGCCGACGGCACTTGCGGCGGTCAGGAGGTCGGAGGAACTGTTATCTGGGGCGTCTCAATTTATGTTAAGGACGGCGATGCGTGGAAGTTCGCCTTTGGCATGAATTCGCCCGCTATGTAAGCTTGATTGCTGCTAAAACTAATGAAGGCCGGAGTTTATTCGCTCCGGCCTTTTTATGCGGACATTCACGGAACGAATGTCCCGATCTCCAGGTCTATAACGACGGCGTTGAAGTGGCGCGAAACCACCTCCGCGGGCCTCGACAGTCCGATCAACACTTCGGCGACTTGCGCTTCTTGCCGATCGCGCTGCGTGCTTCGAATTTCTTGATATGATCGGGCGCGAACGGAATCTTGCACGCCCCGACCAGGTCGACGGCGACCTTGCCGATGCCGTTGGCCGTATCGACCGCGAGCTTGTGGAGCGGTTTGACGTAGCAGGCGACGGCGATGACGAAACTGTTCATCACGTATTTGACGCGATTGGGCTGCTGGTGGATTGACTTCGCCACACGCTGCAGAAGCGACTTGATCTCGGCAAGGTCGAGGTCCGCGTCCTCCTTGATGGCGACCATGCTGCTATAAGTCTGCCAGCCGGCCGAGGCGATGGTTTCGTCCCTGGATTCGATCCACTTCAAGGCAATCTCGCGACCATGCGGGCCCGCGGACGCCACCCACGGGACCGTGTATTCGGCGACCCAGCCGCAGGTGGCGCCTTCGATCCACTTTTGCAGGTCCTTCTTGGTCATCTTCGCGTCGTCCGCGATCAGTCCGGCGAGGTACATCGCGTCGGCGATGCCGGTGTCGTAGAGATCCAGAGCGAGCTGGTAATCCATCTTGACGCGTTTCTGGATCTTCTTCATGTCCTCGACCTTGACGCCGAGGCACGGCTCCTGGGCGCCGTGGGTCATCCAGGTTTTCTTGGTTTGTGCGTTGCCGAGCTTCTTGAGCTCGGCGACGATGTCTTTGGCGGTCATTTACTTTCTCCCTCAAGTTGCATGTAACGCGCAATTACCACTCACGCCAGTATCTCGCGTCTCATCGCTCCGTCTCTCCGCTGACCGGCGGACTCTGGATCGGCCGAACGCCACTCCGCATGCGATTGTCAGGCTGGCGCCTCGTGGCCCCTCAGCTCGAGCGAAGAGAGGGCACTAATCGTGACGTAGTATCCGTCCGGATCCCGGAGCGAGAACTCCTTTGTTCGCGTATTCGGGTTCGCGTGCGGCTCCTCTTCGAGCCGGGCGACGAGCGCGCGTGCCCTTTTCAGCGACATATCGAAATCGTCGACGCGGAAGAACAAGAGGAGCCCGTTGCCAGGTGTCGCGTTGTCGCGGCTCATCAACGACGGATGCTCGTGCGCGCCCCACTGGTGGAGGCAGAGCAGGACGGTTCCATCCGAATCGAGGATCTGACCAAAGTCGGCATGGCCGGGTCGTGTCTCGGGCTGGCCGAAGAGTGACTGGTACCATTTGAAGCTACTCGGCACATCGCTTACGCCGATGATCGTCCACGTGCGTTTCATGACATTTCTCCCGTCGGCCTAACGGTTGAGTTGACGCGCCGGCGCGAATCAAAGCACCCTCCGCCGCACGAAGCTGGTTACGAGACGCTACCGCCGTTCGCGTCCAACGATTTGTTCGATGCGGCTTAAATCAGCCGCCGCATTTTGAGCCTTACCTGGAGCGTCTGCGATCCGCGTTTCAGCTTCAGCACGTATTCCTTCCCCTCTTGCTTGAACATTTGCCGAATTTGCTCCAGGCTAAACTCGGTCACCGGCCGGCCATTGATAGCAGTTAGTTCATCTTCTTCTTGCAATCCTGCTTCCGCCGCCGGAGAGTTCGCCAACACTTCATTTATGGTCAGCGTCTTCAGGGCTTCGCCTTCAGCCACCAATTCGAAGCCGCTCATATCTTCTTCGACTGCTTCAGCTAAGTATTCGTTCGGCTCAAGTATTATTTGCCGCCGCGAGTAGTCGAGGGTTAGACGGAATCGGCGAAGAACTTCCCCGCCGATTTGGCCGTCGCCATCTGTCGCGTCTTTACCGGGCTCGGCCTGCGAGAATGTGACCAGCGGATTATTGATCATGAAACGTCCGACCTGAATGTTTCTCACGCGACCCTGAAGTGTTCTGGACATGCCTCCTCCCACGCCGCCCACATTTCCCAGTCTGAAGCCCTTAGCGGAATTAAGAAGCTGGTGCGCTTCTGCGAAGGATCGCTGAACAACGAGCGTTCCGCTACTAGCGGTCTCAAGCTCGACCGTACCCTCAATGGGTTCGCGTCCCTCCATCATAATCTTGACGACGATAAAAGGCCTCTTGTCGATAAATTTGATCGGGAGGACGTCACGGGAACCCGAATACTTGTAGGTGGCCGGAGCATATACATTCATCTTTCTCGTTGCGTAATCAACTTCGATAACAAATTGACTGATGAAATCGTATCCGATGAGTCCAGCGATGGGTTGGCCTATTATCGAAGAAAGGAATTTCAAGGGGAGCACGGCAACTGCCTGGTTGAAGGTCGTCACTCCCGGGAGCGCCAGAGAAACTCCAGATATTAATCCGCTCCAATGCTGCGCCCGGTAGCGGTCGAACTTTCCTTACCCTGAACAGGCAACCCCAATTCCTTCGCTATCCGGGTGTCGATGACTGACGTACTGGCGGTGGAAAACAGGAACCATCGTGGCCGTGAATTGTTCACGCGAAGTTGCACGAGAATAAAATTGCTTGAAAGCTGATTGTTTCTCGTCGGCTGCCCGTCGTCCAGGTGATTGATGACCTCGAAATAATCGTTTTGTGCAGCGAGGTGGATTCTTTTGACGTTCCACGCTTGTTGCTTAGTCTTACATTCCCAGCTCACGCCGCAACGCGGCCATGTCTGGGCCCATCAGGTTCTCATTATCTTCATCATCATGACTCTCATAATACAAAAGCAAACTTTCAAGCAGGTCGCGGCCTTCTTCTGTCTTCGCTGCTTCCCGCGGAGTCATATTGTTGAGCGCCGGGACCGGAAGATCAATCCATGTGATCCAGTGTTGGCGTGCGGTTTCCTCCAACTTCAAGCGCAGCTCCGGAGGCGCGTCGGCCAGTGAAATCACACCAGTCCGTTCGGTTCTCTCCGCCCACTCGGCTGGGGATAAGCTTGGTGGACCACCGGCGGCTGCTGCCCACGCCTTCTCAACCTCCGACTCGATCGGCTCAATAAGAGTTGCCTTGTAGACTGCGTCTTTTCCCAATCGTTCTTCGACTATACGGCGGATCGTCTCCGCCCGCTTGGTTGAGTTAACACTCATTATCAATTTCTTATTCTCGATGTTGATCGTGCCGAGCAACACCGGACCACCAAGTCGCTTGCGCGCTTCCTCGGTGCCACCAAGCCAGGGAATCTCAGCTTTCACAACCAGACCGTCCGCAAAGGTCGCGTCTGAGCGCAACTCATTTTCCGATACGCCTTCCGCGAGGTTTTTCAAAGCGTGAAATGCCGTGTCGGCCGACTCGATATCGAAATAGACCTTTTGTGGTAACAGTGGATCGTTGTCGGTATTTGCTAACTGTGGCGGCCGGAACATTGTCTTCACTGTATCGAGATATAGACTGCGGATGTCAGCTTCGAATTCAACCAGATGATCTTCTGTGAGCTCCACTCCGCCGCTCTGGTCAATCATCCACTTTCGCAGTTCCAGGATGTCTCGCTTGGCTGTCGGCCTCAGCGCGTATGGGCTGGTGCCTACGTTTGAGGAGATACCGTCCAGGTGCGTGGTTGCACAATAGATGATCTCGCCTCTCTTGAGAGTTTGCGAGGCCGAGCGCTCAATTACTTCGTATCTGACACGACGAAAAAGGTCTAACAGAGTCATCCCAACTCCCGGCGCCACTTCTACCAGTTCGCACAAGGTGTAGGGAGTTTGAATAGCGCTAATAATGAGCTGCTCTTCCTCGGGACTGAGGCTATGTTCAGTGAGAAAGGATGCAGCTATGGTTGTCTCCGAGAAGTGCTCAGAACCGGGCGGCATCGTCTCATGAATCCAGTTGAACAAAAACCACGGCATGAAAACCATGTTCATGGATGATTCTGGGTCGTACTTCCCAGCAGGCTCGTGGTCGTGGAATTCACTCCAGGCGTCTTCAATTGCCTCGGGACCCAGTGTTTCAAGAGCGTAAGCGAGTAGCTTTTCGGGATCAGCCCAGCCTCGACCTGCCGCCAACGGCGGTAATGAAAATCCGTTTTGTCCATGCTCACCTGACAGCACTTTTTGTACTTTCGTCCACTCCCGGGACACCGATCGTTTCTGCCAATTTTCCTAGTCATATTTTTGCCGCCAATCAGAGTCAAGCATGAGAACAGGGAGCCAACTCAGCTTAAATCGTTGAATTACCCAATTTAGTACCCAATTACCTAGTTATTACCTAATTGCCACTTTGCGGACTTTTCCCACTTCGCATCTTTACCACGGCCCAGACATTCGACCTGCGGACGGAGATCCTTTAGAACCTTGCGAATCATATCCAAACTTACTCCGGGGCATTGGCGCCGAATATCGGCGACTCGGAACGAGCCGACGGAACGATCGATAGCGCTAATGATCATTTCTGTCTTCGAGCCTCTGGGCGACGACAACTGTCCTACACGTTCTTCAAACTCGCGGTACGCGTGTTTAAGAATGAAGAGCAAGTAGTTCACAAAAGGCCAAGGATCATGCTTACCCTCATGCCAGCCTTGGGAGCTCTCTTCTAGTGTTTCGTAGTAGCGATCCTTGTTCTCTTCGATCAAACGCTCAAGGCTGATGTAACGGCCAACTTCGAAGCCGAGTTGATAACACATCATTAGCAGCAGCAATCGGGACACGCGCCCATTTCCGTCGCGAAACGGGTGAATGCAGAGAAAGTCCAGATTCAAGGCTGCCATTGCGACGAGCGGATGGACCTGCTTCTCGTCAAGAGTTTCGCCCCACGCTTTAACGAGTTCGCGCATGAATCCAGCCGTCTGTTTCGCAGGAACCGTCTTGAAGCGAATGCGCGACCGCCCATCCGGAGATTTCTCGATGATGTCACTGTCCTTCGTCTTGTATTTGCCTGCATCGCCGATTTTTGCGCGGCTGATGAAATGTAGCTGCTTGATTGTCTTTTCGGAAATCGAGAGCCTGGAGGGTTGTTCGTGAATGAGCTTGAGCGCATCATGGTAGCCGCGCACTTCTTCTTCGTCTCGATCTCGCAGAAGAGACTTGCCGAGAACGACAGCCTTAACACGAGACTGATCGACTGTTACACCTTCAATACGATTCGAAGAGATCGCGCTCTCGATCAACGCATGTTCGCGGAGGACTTTGAGCCGCTGAGGTGATTGCTTCGTGAAGAGTTCCTGTTTGCCGCGTGCTTCACCAAGATCAGCGAGATACCAAGCAGTCGTCACAGGAATGTTCTGCTGCGCCGCCAAGTTTTGGAGTGTTGTCATCTGAGATCTGGGATCGACAAAGGCGATTCACATCCATTAGCCAAAGAGTTTTTCTGCAACGCCTTCAATGCTATCCACTCTTGTGAGCCGCAGCTTTGGAATGTTGCGAACATTCTTTCGTGATGTTTTTCCCGTAAGACTTCGCCTGGGATTTAGTGCTACAGCAATCTGAGATTTAGTATCTTCTCAGAAACGCAATCCCAACTCACGAATCAATTGGAGAAAGGTAATGCAACGCACGCCTTTGACCTGACAGATATCCGGGATGCGAGGCTTGTCCATCTTACCCGTGAGTATTTCTCCCGTAACAATCACGGCATCAAGTTCCATCGCGGTCGCAATCACGAAAGGGTCTGCTTTCGACCGTCCTCGTAAAGTATCGACAAGTCTCGGATACTCGCCGAGCAAACCCGCTGCTCTCCTCTGGATCTCTTCCGTCAAAGGAACGAGCATCTGTTTGCGATCCTTTACCCAATCGTGAAGCTCGTCGGCTTTCTTTTGCAGTTCGACGTAGACTTCCTCGCTGGAAATAATCTCACCTGCTTCGATCAATTCGTCCAGCCTGGTCCAGAGCGAGGGAAAAACATCAGGCGGGTAATGACGCTCCCATCCGTCGAGCCAACCACTCGTATCCACGCAATAACTCATTAGGTGAGGGCCTGGGCAGGCGGTTTCGTTACCAGTTCTCCGGCGATCTTATCCAGGTACTTCAGTTTCACGCCCAGATAGTCAGACACGTCTGAGCTACTGATGGCGTTACGCTGATATCCCTCCAGAATCAGTGCAACAAACGAGCGTCCAACTGAAGCGATCACTTTCACTTGAATGGGAGGCCCACCCTCAGAAGAGAGCGGCGTAAACCACGAACGCTCCTGCCACTCGTCGCGCTTCTGGCGATAGAGTGCGGTTGATACGCGATGCAATGAGACGAGGCGCCGCAGAATTGCCTCCGCGCTGACCTTGATTCGATTGGCAAAGCTTCGCAGCGCGTCGTTTCCTCCCGTTAACACTGCCGGACGAGCGGCAACCTCAGCCAAGAACTCTCTTCGCGGCATGAGCGCAGCCGCCGCAAATCGATTGCTAACGCGCTCCAGCAGTTGATCCTCAGGATTACGCGCACCCTCTATTGCGCTCGTAATGTGCCCGCCATGGGCGAGAAGTATGTGGACGAATTCGTGAATGAGAGTAAATATTCTGCCATGTGGAGCATCTTCGTTGTTCAGCACAATCACGGGTAAAGGCCCGTGCGAAACACCAGTGCCGCGCATTTCTTCAAGCTCCACTCCGCCGGTCTGAAACACGAGAATGCCGAGGCCTTCGATCGCTTCCCGCCACGCATTCAGGGCGGCATGCGGGCTGGGCCATTCCAATTGTTCTTCCCAACTGATTCCCAGCAGTTCACGAATCCGCTGACCAGCTACTTCCGGGTCCTCATTCGGATTCACTGACGCTTCGAAAGAAGGCAGAGGCTCTCCGAGGCGTTCATATAGCTCTCGCGCGGCCTCTCTGCGGAACAGCGCCAGGCGAAGAGCAAGCCTGAGTTCGGTTGATTCGTTTTGTGGGGTCACGCCCGGCAACCGGCGAAACTCGCGTTGCGGATCGAAACCCTGCGGAGGTTCGGACAAAAAGAAAACCGCCAGAGGTCTTTTGTAAATCTCGCCCAACTTGCGCAATTGAGGAATGCTTGGGAGTGCCTCACCTTCTTCCCACTTGCTCAGGACTTCAACGTCAACATGGGCCTTCCGCGCCGCCTGCTCCAACGCCATACCAGCGCTCTGCCTTGCCCAGATGAGCAATGCCGGTTGTATTAGTGCTGGAATTCCTCGGGCCATATCTAGCAAGAGTCCTCGGTGTTAGGGCTAAGAAGCAATGCTCAAATTCTAGCGGATTCACCGCGCTTCCCAAAGGTTCTCACGCTTTGCCCTCGACGATGGCGATTTCGTGATCGGTCAGGTCGTAGAGTTTGTAAACTAGGCGGTCAATCTCTCCTTCGAGTTTCCGAGTATCTGCTTGAGCGTTTTTCTTTTTCTCTGCAACGATGCAAACAACCAAGTCTGCGATTTGATTCTGTTCTCCCTCATCAACAATCGCAATTGGAAGCGGTCTTAGGTTGTCAAGCTTCACTTGTGGAAATACTCTTCCCCGCTCCTAAACTTTCCTGTTATAGATCCAACGGACGTATGTTGAGTTCATTAGTCCGAGTAAATACTCATACTTCAACGTCCGATAAGCCTCTTTGAGAGTACCGGCTTGAATGCTTCGACCAAACCACACGCCTTTCTTGTCGATGGCGGCAATTGGATAAGCCGCAGTCTGACGCCAAATCAACTTTGGAGTAAGCGAGAAGTATTCCCGATTTAGAATCACTCTCTCATTCGGGCGAAGGCGTTTGCAGGTCTTCGTTCTCACAAACCGGTCTGTCCTCGGCGAAATGTAATAAGCGTCTATATCCTCGCCCTTCCAAAATTCCATGTCGTTACCACTCTCACGAACCCCTTCATATAACAATCTTTGTCCAAGATCGGACTTTCCTTTCTCGTGTAACCCCACGTTTACCCTCTGATAATTGATTCCCGCATCCTTGAAGTCGAGGATGTCACCAAGTGGCACAACGTCTACATTGTAATCGTGAGAACTCAGCCCAACACCATCCCCGCCTAAAAAACTATTCTGGTCGGTTAAAACCTCGTCGCGAGTAAAGTCTCCTGAGAAAACACCTTCAGTGGATAGGTCTCTGTATCTAAACGGAGCGTCGGTGGGAGAGGAGTTTTCAACCATAAGAACGCATGTAGGAACGATGGCTTCGAATACTCGCTCCCCTAGGTTTAGCACGAGCCTCAACCTGAAATTTGCGAGGAACGCCCGGGCATCCTTGTATCTCGGCTGTCTTAAAAGTGTATTCGGCAGAATGTACGTGAGAGTTCCAGAGGGCGGTAAGAGTTTCGATAGAGCCAATTCAACAAAGATCTTGTAGATGTCTCTGAATCCTTTTGTTGTGTGAGCATAAAGGCGAGCTAGAATCTCAGTCATCTCATGGATATCCGCTCCGTATGGTGGGTTCCCGATCACCGCATCGAATCCACCATTAGCCTGAAATACTTCGACAAAGTGGAGCTTCCATAGAAAATAATTCTTGCGATTATCGCGACGGTGCCGAACGAGTTCACCTAATGCTTCTTCGTTTGCGTTCTCCCTGAGCGTCGCTTCCATGAATTCCCACTCAAGATTATTGAGGCGTTCACGGATTACTTTCTTCCTACTAGCGGTTGATGTATCGAAGAACTCTTGATGAAGTTGCTTCAATTCAGACAGCTTCGCGCGCGCGGTGCTTTGCAAATCCTGGAAGCTTGCCTGCAAATCGCCTGCGGCTTTTTCGCGCGTTATTTGCTTCTTCTGCCTCTTAAGCGTTTCGATTTCCTTTACGAAACGCTGTTTCATTTCTCGATTGCGCGCACCCTTGCGGTCGAGTTCGAAGAACTGATCCTGTAGCTCGTTAATGCGCGAGTTAATCACCGCAAGCTGGGCATCACGATCAATAAATGCTTGAGCCAGCAAACCGTCGTCCAGCAGCTTCACCCCCGCGAACTCATCCAGCAAAGAGTTGCCCTGCATAATCTTGTAGTCGAGGTTAGGCAAGGCTTGAATTCGATTGCGGTCGTCTTCATCCACGACAAGCGAGAGCCACAAACGAAGCTTCGCGATTTCAACCGCGCCGGGATCAATATCAACGCCATACAGCGAATTCTGAATTGCGTGCCTCTTTAATTCGTACGCCGTTCGCTTCGGCATGCCTTCGACTGCGGACAATGCCTCACGCGCCCGCACAATCTCTTGCATCATGCCGACCGGAAACGCTCCCGAACCGATTGCCGGATCACAAACAGTTATGTCCTGTAACAACCTATCGATTTCCTTCGCGTTTCGGCTGATCACTCGTCAAGGAACTTGTCTTTGTGTTTATCCACGCCGCCAGCTTCAAAGTCAGCCTGTGCGTAGCCGATGCGAATGAATCTCTCGATGTCTTCGCGACTAATGTTAGGCAAGTTCGCTGACAGATAGTTGACTAAGCTCTGTTGGCACATATATTGGACGATCAAACGCGGTGTGTAATATGTCGCGACCTTGTAGCGTAGGTTCTCAGGCAGTAGTCCTTCAAAAACCTTTCCGAGCATTTCCGGATCAACCGCGACTTCCTTCTCCAGCGGCTCCGCTTCGTTGACGTGAAGTTGTAGCGATCAAAGACATCCAGGATGCCGGTGCCTTTGTCGCCTTCTTTACTTGTTTCAGTGTTTGAGAACAGGTTGTCCGGAAGAAGAATCTCCTTGTTCACCCAATCGTAATCGAACAAAGGTTCGAACAACCCGCCGTTTAAAAAAGGAATTCGGCAATCAAAACGATCTGCATAGTCGTTTGCGCGTTCCGTGGCTAGAGTGTTGTAGAAAAGTGGCTCGAGGCTGTCGTTGAAGAAATTGACCGGCCTGTCAGCCGAACGATCTTGGCGAGCCCGAAGCTTGGCACGGTTTTCAAATAAGTAGCGCAGAAATTGTTTGTTGCCGGAACCCCATTCCGCTCCGCGTTCTACGCCGAACCAGCCTTTCTTTTGGAGGAAGTAGAGAAAAACGATTTGGCCGAGCAGCTTTTTCGTGAAGTCATCCGTCTCGATTCCTTTCTTTTCAAAATCCTCTCTGACAACAGTATTGCGCTTAAGAATCTTGTTAAGCGCGTCGCGAACGCTTTCAAACAGATCTTTGTATCGCTGGAAGAATTCCTTGGTGACCTTCTCAATGTCGAACGCTCTCTCGATGTCGGCGAGTGAGGGATTCGTGTCGTCTTGTTCCAGCAGAGGCAAGAATTGCTTCTGAGCAGTGTGGCTATGTTCATTTGCGCCCACAAGAAAAGAGTAGCGGCGCGCGGGCGTCAAGGCTTCTGTGACTTTTACTTTTCCAGAGGCGTCGGCGGCTGCTTCGTATTCCAGCTTCACGAAAGAGAAGCGCCAGTCGCTCTCGTCGGGTGAAACGAACGCGGCCAAAACCGCGGACTTGTCTTGGCCATGCCCGCTCGTCATGTAGTCAGCGACAAAATTGCGTAGCGATGTTCGAGCGCGCGCGAGACTCAATTGCCTTTCGAGGTGAACGATCAAAATGTCGAGCTTTTCACCGCTGGGATCGGTGTAGGTTGCGATTCGCTCAAACCATTTCACGCGCGGCTTAAAGGCATCTTTCACATAGGTCTTGGTCCAGCGCGCAGACTTTGTCTCATCAATACGATTCAGCAGGTTGCGGATGAAGTGCTGAAAACGGTCCTTGTTAAAGGCTTGCGTGAAGGTTTCGTGGATGAGGCGACGGGCTTGTGCGATATCCATGCCGTTATTATTTTCAGGTCCACATTTCCTGGATAGTTTTTAGTATCATCGGCCATGAGCCTGGATTCTTGTCATCGAGAAGAGACGGCGGCGCGATAACGAGACTTCGACCGTCAAGCTCCCGTGCTAAAAGGGCCGACATATATGTCTTGCCGAGACCAACGACATCAGATAAGAAGACGCCTCCATACGCTTCCAGCGTGTTCTTAGCAGTTAGAACTGCTTCCTCCTGATAGCGAAGTTTCTTGAACCCAGGGGGTAAATAGATGTCCTCAATCTCCTCGGGAAGATTTAATTGTCCCTTGAAGTATTCATAAAGGAACTTCAAGTAGAGTTCATAAGGGGTAAATTCGGCGTATGGGGATTTCCTTTTGATTGTATCGACATAGAACTTCGAGACTTCGACGGAACGCTCCCAAAGCTCATTGAATTTAGCGAGTGCGAATTCATAGTCCGAACGATTCTTTAGCTCAACATTGAATTCGAGGTTGTCGAGGAGGCCGGACTGCGAAAAATTGCTTGAGCCAGTAATGACTCGGCCCACGTCGTAGTGGCTTTCGGGGAATGTGAGAATGTAAACCTTCGCATGAATCTTTTCTGATGGGTAAACGCGAACCTGTAGCTTTCCTGATGCCACCCACTCAATGAACTTTTCAATGCCGCGCTCAACATCGGCAGTATCTTCGGCGCGTTCCAGCTCTCCGAGTATCTCAGCGGGTATCTCTTCCTTCGTCTGAGCGTGTGACTTAAAAAGTGCTTCCTGCTTTTCTTTACCACGTTCAAGCGACTCGAATACCGTGGCATCAGTCTTAAGGCCAATGAGAATTCGAATGGATTCGGTTTGTTCGAGTGAAGGATAGAGCTTGTAAAAGCCACTAATGAAGAAATACCCGACGAGACAATCGAACAAACGAGTGTTCTTGCCCAAGAGAGCATGAAAGCGATCGAGCAGGGCTTTCCCCGGTTCGTTCGTTAAGAAGGTCAGGTCAGAGGACATACGGCGTCATATTAGTCGTTCCAGCACAGGCCATCAATCTCGGGTCGAAAAACGTCGATTCAACCGGACCATTGGTTGGTTCAAGTACTGCCCGCCGTAATCTAGGTCCGCGTACACGGGGAGCGCGGGCAGGCCACACCACTTTGCAGATGACTTCTCGTTACACTCACGCGATGCCAGAGAATCTCCGCACGGCAGTCGATTCTCTGAATAAGCGACCTTTGTCTTTTCGTCCGAGGTCGGCGATCAGAAGCGCGCCAAAATCGCGCCAAGTGGCTATTGTAACGGACGGAAGGTGATTTATGAGTCGCGGTAGTTGTTGAAAGAAATGGCGGAGGGGACAGGACTCGAACCTGCATAGCCTTTCGGCCGGCGGTTTTCAAGACCGCTGCACTACCATTATGCGACCCCTCCCCGAGTTGGCTCAGAATCAATATTAGCGCACGCCTCACCTGAAACAAAACGATTCCAAAACGAGGCTTCATTCATAGCCTTCGCACCATTTCCTGAGATAATGTCTACAGGGGGTACGCAATGCGAAAGGTGACTATCAACTACTGTCCGGTTTGACCGGTCAAAGCTGCGATGGCCTCCCGTGTGGCGGCCCAGCTCAGGAAGGAAAAAGACGTCGAGGTTGAAACCAACAGAGGTGGTCTCGGCGAGTTCAGCGTT
>Ga0209751_10004816_pt1 | contig 12828 bp, 10 predicted proteins | sample RifCSP13_1_FD_184019 | JGI IMG/M metagenome (GOLD analysis project Ga0209751, IMG submission 184019) | Soil microbial communities from Rifle, Colorado - Rifle CSP2_sed 13_1 (SPAdes) (version 2) | ecosystem: Environmental > Terrestrial > Deep subsurface > Rock core/Sediment | place: Rifle... | reverse complement strand
CCGGATGAGGATCTGGTTTTCCGTGTGGCGGAGGACGTGCGGGGTGAGGCCGCCTGCTTGGAGGCGCTTCACGAGCTCGTCGGCGAACGCCCTCGCGCGCGGGCGATTCTCCTCCCGGCGGTCGAAGAGGAGCCCGGTCGGGTAGTACCGACGGAACTTCCCGTCCTCGATCGACGTGAGGAGCTTATGGCCCACGAGCGCCGTCGCGGTCTTGAAGATGCTTTGGCGGCTGACGCCCAATGCGCCGCACAGCTCCTTCTGCGTCGAGCCGGGCGCGTCGAGGACCGCACGGAAGACGTCCCTCGCTCCCGATTCGGAGAGGATTCGGAACAGCGCCCCGTGCGCCGGGTCGATGAACCCCTTCGCGTGAAAGGTCCCCGCCCGGTCGCGCACGACGAGGTCCGCGTGCGCCATCCGCTCGAGATGCCATCGGACCGCGTTCGCCGACAACTTCGCCCCTCGCGACAGCTCCCCGACGGTGGCGCACGGTCTTTGGCACAGGAGCCGGAACAGCTCCCTCCGCTGGGGGTGCATCAAGAGGGATTCCCGCGCCTTCGGCGGCGCCTTAACCTCCTCTTGAGCGAGGGCCTTCTCCATCGCACGCCCGATCCCGCGGGCCACGTCACTCCTCCGCGAATTCCTCGATGATGTACGCGAGGAGTTGCTCGGGCTTCAGCCCTTTGAAGTCGTCGTCCGTAAGCAGCTCCAACGCCTTTCCCACGCGCTCGCGGACCGCCGGCGGCAGCGTCTTCTTCGCGTCGAGGAGAGCCCTGAGCTGGTCGGGCACCTTCGCGCCGCCCTTCTGCCGGAACTCCCCTTGATCCACGATGAGCCCGAGGCCCCTGACGATCGTGTAGGGATGGGACATCTCGCTGTGGCGCGTGCTGCGGGCCTTCACGATCTTGAGTCGGCGCGAGTTGGGTGCCTCGAGGGGACGGTAGCGGAGGTGGATCACGGAGTCCGCCAGGTACATCGGGATCACGGTCTCCTGTCCGGTGAGGTCCCCGGGCCCGTGCTCCTCGAGGGTCGCGAGGACCGTGCCCACTTTCCGCGTCTCCTTGAGCATGAAGCCAATGAGGTCCCGCTGCTCGTACATGTCCTTCGTCGTCCACATCACGGGGGTGAGCGGGTCGATCGCGATGCGGGCGCCCGCGCCCTTCCACTGGTCCACGAACGCCGGAAGCTCCTTGCGGATGAAGTTCGAGAACTCGCGTCCGGAGGCGTCGATGAAGACGAGCAGCTCGTCGTCGATGAAGTCGAGGATGTCGGACCATCCCATTTCGACGGCCTCGCGGATGATCTGCTCCTTGTTTTCGTCGAGCGACACGAAGATGCCTTCCTGGCGGTCGAGGAGGGCGCGACGGATGAACTGCGTCGCGAACGTCGTCTTCCCCGCGCCCGACGCCCCGATGACCACCGTCGTGGAGTGCTCGTTGAAGCCCCCGTCGAGCAGCGAGTTGAGCCCGAAAATCCCGGTGCGAATCTTCCGCACGCGTGCCCATCGGGAAGGGCTCTATAAGAAAGTTGCCTCAATGCTATCTGAAGGAGAAACTCAAGCGGCGGTCGCGGGCGGCAAGACCTCGTCCAAGAACGCCGCCAAATCCCTCGCGCCAATCCCACGGCCGAGTGCTCCGTCTTTCCTCGCCGCCAAACGACCGTCACGGAACAACGCGACCGTGGGAACCACCGCCACGGCGTACCGGTCCCACAATGGGTTGTCGTCCGCGTCGAGTCGGACAATCGCGAAGCGCTCACCGCGCGCGTCCGACGCGCTTTCGAAGAGCGGACGGAACCGGCGACAGTGCGGACACCACTCCGCCCAGAATGCGACGACGATCGGGCCGTCGGCTCGCAGCACGTCGCGCTCGAAAGACTCCTCGTCCGGGACCTCGAGCACCGTCATGCACACGACACCACTCCGCAATCCGATGTAAAGCTTTTGCACGACGAAAATACGGTCCGCGACAAAACCATTATGACGCGCACCCCGCATCGGGTCGCGCTTCTTCCACTTCGTGGAGAAGGGATGGTCATGGAGCCCGCGTGCAGCGAGGAGATGAACTCCTATTTCCGCCGCCTGCAGGAGGCCGCGGACGCGTGTTACCGCGTCGCCCGCGCCGCCCGCTCGAAGGGATTCGATCCGGAACTCGAGGTCGAGATCCCTCAGACGGCGGACCTCGCGTCCCGCGTGGAGCGCCTTCTCGGGGACTACGACGTCGCGGGCGTCGCTGCGCGCATCCGTGAGCTGAGCAAGGACCACGACCGCGAGGAGGTCTCGATCCTCGTCGCGAAGGAGCTCGCGAAGCGCCCCGCCCGGACGAAGGCGGTGGCGATCGAGCGTGCGGTCCGCGTCGGACTCGCGATCCTCACGGAGGGCATCCTCGTCGCGCCCCTTGAGGGTCTGGCGGGCGTGAAGGTCCGGCTCAACAAGGACGGGACCTCGTACGTCGACCTCTCCTTTGCGGGCCCGATCCGTTCCGCGGGCGGGACGGGGCAGGCGCTCAGCGTCCTCATCGCCGACATCGTCCGGCGCGAACTCGGCCTCGGAAGGTACCAACCCGTGCGTGAGGAAATCGAGCGGTTCAAGGAGGAAATCGCGGTCTACCGCCGCGTCCAGCACCTCCAGTACGTGCCGACGGACGAGGAGATCGACCTCATCGTTGCGCACTGCCCCGTGCAGGTCGACGGCGAGGGCACGGAGGACGAGGAAATCTCGGGCTACCGCGACCAGCCGCGGATCGACACGAACCGCGTGCGCGGCGGGGCGTGCCTCGTCGTCGCGGACGGCCTCTGCCTGAAGGCCGCAAAGCTCGAGAAGCACGTGAAGCGCCTCCGGATTGACGGATGGGAGTTCCTCGACACCTTTCTTGCGCGGCGCGCGCCTGCCGAGGCTCTCGAGCAGGCGGAGGCGATCGACCCGAGCGACAAGTTCATCCAGCAGCTCCTCGCGGGGCGGCCGGTCCTGTGTCACCCGAGCCGCAAGGGAGGCTTCCGCCTCCGCTACGGCCGCACGCGGACCACGGGTCTCGCGGCGCTCGCGATCCATCCCGCCACGATGTACCTCCTGAAAGAGTTCATCGCGGTCGGCACCCAGATCAAGATCGAGCGGCCGGGGAAGGCCGCCGCGATCACGCCGTGCGACGCCATCGAGCCCCCGCTCGTGCTCCTGAGGTCCGGCGACTTCGTGGCCGTGTCGAGCTCGGAAACCGCAAAGCGCCTCCGCGACGAGGTCCAATCCATCGTGGATCTGGGGGAGATCCTGATCCCCTACGGGGAATTCCTCGAGAACAACCATATCCTCATGCCCGGCGCGTACGCCCTCGAGTGGTACCGCGAGGAGCTGCGGCGCGCGGCGGGGGAGCTGCCTGCGAACTGGCGGGAGCCGACCGCGTCCGAGGCGCTCGAAATGAGCGAGCGATATAGAGTGCCCCTCCACCCGAACTACAATCTCTTCTGGCACGACATCCCCGTCGAGCGACTGCGTGCGCTCCGCGCGGCGATCGTAGCGCGAGGAGTCTACGACGGCCGGACCCTGCGCGTGCCGGCCGAGGCGAAGGAGACGCTCGTGGAGCTGGGCGCGGTCCACCGCCAAACGGGCGGCGACTGCGTCGTCGAACACCACGCTCTGCCTCTCTTGCGCTGCCTCGGGATCGTTCCCCGGGACGGAGCGCTCGAGCCCAAGCCCGATCCCGCCATCGAGGATCCTCTGGGCTATGTGGCCCAACTCGCGGGATTCCCGGTCCGAGCCCGTGGGCCCACCAGAATCGGGGCGCGGATGGGACGTCCCGAGAAGGCGGCCATGCGCAAGATGTCGCCCGCGCCCCACGTCCTCTTCCCCCTAGGCAAGGAGGGCGGTCCGCAGCGACTCCTGAAGGAAGCCGTCCGCGGCGGGACGATCGACGTGGAGGTCGGCCTCCGCATCTGCGCGGCGTGCGGAAAGCGATGGTTCCTCCCGAAGTGCACGTGCGGCGGGCACACCGTCGTCAGGAACGGACCGCGCGTCCAGACGATTCCGCTCGCCGAGGTCTGGGACGCCGCGGCCCAGCGTGTGGGGCTCACGAAAATCCCGGACGTGAAAGGCGTCCAGGGCGTGATCTCCGCGAGCCGGACGCCGGAGGCGCTCGAGCGAGGGCTGCTGCGCGCGAAGCACGACGTGAACGTGTTCAAGGACGGCACGATCCGGTTCGACCTCACGAACCTCCCCCTCACGCACTTCCGGCCGTCGGAGATTGGCCTCTCGATCGAGCGTGCGCAGTCGCTCGGGTACGAACGCGACGTGCACGGGCAATCCCTCGTGTCCACGACCCAGACCGTCGAACTGCGGCCCCAAGACGTGATCTTGTCGAAGGAGGGCGGGGAGTGCCTCCTGCGCGTCTCCCATTTCCTCGACGAGCTCCTGGACAAGGTGTACGGCATGCCCCCGTTCTACGGCGCGGAGAAGGCGGACGACCTCATCGGCCAGGCGGTTGTCACCCTCGCGCCCCATACGTCCGGCGGCGTCCTCGCGCGGATCGTCGGATACACGCCTGTCCGGGGCGCGTTCGCGCATCCCTTCCTCGTGGCGGCGCGTCGCAGGAACTGTGATGGCGACGAGGACTCCGTGATCCTGCTCCTCGACGCGCTCGTGAACTTCTCTCGGTCGTTCCTCCCGGAGAGTCGTGGGGGCCTCATGGACGCGCCCCTCGTCCTGTCCACGCGGATCGACCCAGACGAGATCGACAAGGAGGCGCACAACCTGGACGTGTCGAATGCGTACCCGCTCGAGTTCTACGAGGCGACGATGCGCTTCGCCCATCCGCGGGAGGTGGAGCCGCTCATGGACCTCGTCGGACGAAGGGTCGGTTCCGTGCTCCAGTACGAGGGATTCGGGTTCACGCACGAGGGAGGAGACCCGAGCGCAGGACCCACGGTGTCCACCTACACGCAGGGCGACATGGAGGAGAAGCTCGAGGCGCAGCTCGAACTCGCCCGCATGATCCGCGCGGTGGACCCGGACGACGTCGTCACGCGCATCGTCGTCCACCACCTCCTTCCGGACATGATCGGGAACATGAAAGCGTTCTCGAGCCAGGAGTTCCGTTGCACGAAGTGCAACGGGAAGTTCCGACGCCTGCCGCTCCGCGGGAAGTGCACGAAGGAGCTGGCGGTGGCCGGCGGGTCGAGGAGGCCGTGCGGCGGGAACCTCACGCTGACCGTCCACGCGAGTTCCGTCCGGAAATACCTGGACATCACGAAAAGGATCACGGAGGAATACCAGGTCTCGAACTACCTGAGGCAGCGGATCGCCCTCGTGGAGGAGGCGATGAAGTCCCTGTTCACGGACGCCTCCACGCAGAACCTCAAGCTAGACGACTTCTTCTAGGGGACATTCGACCTCGCCAGGGATCGCAGATGAGGACTGGGGGACGCACAGCCTGCAGGAATGCGGAGGCGTCCGAGCTCGGATCACACGGGGCGCTCGCGGCCGCGGGTCACCTTGTCGCTCCGCCGACGAATCGAGTACGCGCCCGCAAAGGCGAGCGCGATCCCTGCGAGGAGGAGGATCGCACCAATCCACGCGGACAGGTTCTGGAGATCCTCGGGCGTCGGATTCTCGAGGAACGGGACCTTAATCCCGAAAGGCATCGAAGGCCACGGGAGGACCCAGCCTCCGAACGCGCTCATGAGGAAGCTCCCGACGCCAGCGGCGATCGCCCCAAGGCCGATCACGGAGACGCGGGGCATGCGCAGCTGATAGCCGCATCGGGGGCACACGAACGACGCCTCGTCCGCGACTCGTTCAACGCAGTTGGGGCAGAACTCCCGACGACGTTTCCACGGCGGGACCGGCAACTTAACCATGTCCGCGTCCCCGTACGCGGGGTCCGTACTTGAGCGTTGCCGGGTGTCGGGTCTCGGGGACAACGGTAATGTAGGCGCCCTCTCGTTCCCGCGCCGTGAAGCGGTCGACCGGCCTAGCCCTCCTCGGGATCCTCCTCCTCGCGATTGTCCTCCGCCTTCTCCCCCTCCTGCGACAGGCGTACTGGGGTTCGGACTTCGGCGAGTACTACCGCCTGACGCGAGATCTCGTGGAGGGTGGCGTTGTGCCGACGCCCTACGGCGGATGGGGTATCACGTACCCCTACTTCCCCGGCTTCTTCGTGTTCAACGGTGCGTTTGTGCTGGCGGGCGTCCCTGTGGACGCAGCCCTCGTCGTTCTCGGTCCCCTCGCCGGCGCCCTTGCGGTCCTGCCCCTCTTCCTCGTGGCTACGCGCACGACCGGGGACGACCTCGCGGGCCTCGCGGCGTCCGCGTTCCTCGCGGTGGTCATGCTCCACGTCTACGCAACCTCGCACCCGCTGCCCGCGACGCTCGGGGACCTCCTTCTGCTCGGCGCGTTCCTCATGTACCTTGGAATCCGACGGTCGCCCAAGGTGCTCGTGTTGCTGATCCCGACGGCGCTCGCGATTATCATGACCCACCACCTCGCGACCTACGCACTGATCCTGGCGGCGGTCGGGTCCCTACTCCTGCGTGCCATCCTCGATTCGAAGATCGCGCTGCGCCACGTACGCTTCGAACTCGCATTCCTCGTCGTGCTCGTCGCAATGACGATCGCATACTGGCTCACGTATGCGAACCTGCTCTGGCAGCTCATCGTCCTGAACTCCCCGCTGTCCACGGGACTCCTTGTCGCGGGCGCAGCCCTCGGGATCGCGATCATCCCCGCGGTCATCCTCGCAAGGAGGCGGGTCTCCTGGCGGTTTCGACCCCGCACACGTTCCGTCCGCGCCGCCACTGTCGGCGTTGGCATTGCGATTCTCGCCGGGTTCGCCATCATGATCGTCTCGATTCTCGCGTCCGTGCCGGGGACCTCGATCCGACTCACGCCCCTCCACCTCGTGGTCTTCGCGCCGACCGTCGCGTTCCTCTGCTTCGGCGGCGCCGGCCGCCGGTCGATGGACTTCTCCCGGGAAGGCGCGGACGTCACCGGATGGTTCGTCGCACTCGTCCTCTCCGTCTTCGCGGGTGGGGCGATCGCCGCGACCGTGCTCATCCCCTACCGCCACCTCGAGTACGTCGTGATGCCCCTCGCGGTCATGGTCGGGGCTGGGGTCCGATGGCTCTGCCTCCGGGCGGACAGCGCCGCCAGGCGGCTGGCCGCCGTCGGGATCGTCGGCATCCTCGTCGCCTCGTCCGCGACGGTCTCCGTCCCGCCCCCGGCGGTGATGGCGGGATTCGACGAGGGGACGGACGCAGGTTCGGCGACCGCGGTGCTCTGGGTCCGCGACAACGCCCGAGGTCTCGTCGGCGGGGACCATCGGCTCTCTTCCGTCCTGTTCGGTTTCGCCCGCGTCGACGCGACGTCGGACCGCGAGACTCGGTTCTGGCACGAGGAGAATCAGACGGCTGCGGTCGACTTCATGCGGCTAGTCGTCGTAGGGGATCGAACCCTGCGCGTCGACTGGATCGTCATCGACCGCAACTCGCGTGCGGGTTTGCAGACGTCCCCGTTCGAGCCGCCCCTCCCGCTCCTGCCTGCCGAGGAGGCGAAGTTCTTCACGGCCCCCTTCCACAAAGTGTACGACTCGGGGTTCGCGCAGGTCTACTTCGTGAACTGGGGCCTCGTGTAAGCTCGCTCCCTGCGTGGGACTTGGGTCCGTCCCGAACGTGTCTACGGCTTTGGCGGCGTGGGGAAGCAGACGGCGCAAGCCGGGTCAATCGCCGCGATCCTCTTGTGGTACTCGCAGAACCGCTGCGTGTTCATCAAGCGCTCGACGAGCTCGTGCACGAGGCTGACCTGCTGCGTCTGCGGCATGCCGTTCGCAATCCGCGCCGCCATCTTGGTGACGAAGGCGTCGATCTCCGGGAACAGCTTCACGAGCTCCGGGTCGATCCCGCGACTCGCGGTCTTGTAGTGGCTGACTGCCGCCTGCGTGATCCCGAGGTTCTTCGCGACCTCGACCTGTCGCATCTTATATTCGTCGAGGAGGACCTGCGCGAGGCGGGCGCGGATCGTCGGGAGGAGTTTCGACGTCACGACTTCGAACGGCTGCAGCATCCGGGCTCGCGATCCTTCCCCATAGGAAAGGCGCAGCGGGGTATGAACATGACGGGTCTAAAGCGCAGCGGCGACCGCGTACAATCGTTGTCGTGCGTCCCGCAGACTCCACCGCCAAACGACGGCCTCGGTCTCGCGAAGGCGGGCGAGCGCGAACCGCACCGTGCGAGGCGGGAGGTGGGTCGCGAGAACGAGATCCTTGTGCGTCAGCGGTCCACTCTGCGCGAGGATTCGCAGAATACGCTTCGCTGAGGGCGGCAGGTCACCGACCGCAAAGAAGACCACGGGACGAGGGTCCCTCAGCGTGCATGGTCACGACGCACCCTGTGGAGTGAGATAAACATTGCTGACGCGGCAACCCGCGTCAAGCCGCGGAGGCGAAGGTGAGGAAACGCGGTTGTCCGTCCACGAGGAGCGCCGTCCGAACCACATCAACGGACGCACCGGATGGGACGATGAGGGTGACCGGCCCCGTATCACGAAGCTCCGTCTCGGAGTACGCGCTCCGCTCGGGTACAAACAGATGCACGCGAACCTGCAAGCCTTCCGCCGCCAGAGCACTCTGGGCAATGACGCGGACGTCCGTTGCGCGAATCTCAAGGCGGTAGGGATGGCCGCCAATCTGAACCGGTAGCCGAACGCCGGCCCCCTCGGTCGGACCGAACCGCACCCGGACCTCGGCGTCCATCCGGCCGATCGCGTCGAGCTCGCGCGCGACGTGTCCCGCGAGATCCCGCGCGGACTCGCGCGTTGAAGAACCGCCGCTGAGCGATATGACGGAGAGACCCGTCGCCAGAAAGAGGAGTGCCGCCACCGTCAACGCGGCCCGGGTGGACAGATCGTCGATCATTCGACCACCGCCAAGCGCACGGGTCCTTCCCCCTCATACGACACGCGCACGACGTGACGCCCGGGACCGAGCCAGAAGGCACCGTCCTCGCCGACCATGGGCACCGGTGGGTCCGCGATCAGGAACGCCTCGGGCTGCCCGGAAATCCGATACCGCGCGGTCGAGGCCAACGGACCCCCTTCGACGTCCCCGATCACAGCGTGTTCGATCCGCGCGGTCATGCCTCCCGAGAGGTCGACGCGCACGTCCTCCGCGCCGCCGCCTGACACGTAGAACTGCTGCGCGACCCGCACGACTGCGTCGACGGCCTGGACCGCCCGGACGGACAGCTGCTGCGACTCGTACGCGGCGAGGCCCGAGAACACCGTCGGGACCGTCAGCCCAACGACGACCGCCGCGACGAGGACACGGAACGGAAGCTCCAAGGCCTCACTCGCCGCGGACGACCGGAATCGACCAAGACTTCCCCGGATAGCCGGCTTTCTGCACGGTCAGGGTGAGCTCGCCGACGTTCACCGACGGCGCGAGCTGGGCGCGCACGGTCAGGGTCACCGTCCCATCGCTCGCTCCATCGTCTTTGTCGAACGCGACGACCGTGCCCGCGACCGCGCCCTCCGCGGTCACGACGACGTCGCGAATCGGCGCACCCTCCGCGTCGTACGCGGTCACGCGGATCGTCACCGTCTTCGAAGCCGCCTGGTCCTCCGGGATGTTCCCGAGGTCTACGCTCGCCGGGTCCGTGCTCACGCTCTTGATCACCGCCGGGCTCTGGATCGTCAGCACCCATCCCAGCACGACCGCCAGGACGAGCCCTGCGACGATGACCGTGATCATCAGTTGCAGGGGCATGCCCTCGATTCCGCCCGTCTCGTCTCGCATAGTTCGCATGGAGTTGCTCCCTCCACGAGGACCACGCGCTTGGGCGACTTGACCGCTTCGCGTACATGCAACACGCGTTCGGGCGGGAGGGGGACGCGCGTCGATGCCGATCCACCCACACGAAATCGAGCCTGATTCGTGGGGGAAAACGGTTATAAGCGCCCCTCGGGATTGGCGGCATCGGGCGACCCTATGATTACGACTGAGGAGGTACGTGCGCTGACGGATCGGCAGAGGGAGGTTCTCTCGATCGTCGTCGAGAACAAGCTCTTCAAAGGCAAGGAGACGAACATCATGGAGCTGGCGGACCAGCTGGGCGTCGCTCCCGCGGCCGTCTACCGCCACCTCGTCGAGATCGAGAAGAGCGAACTCCTGCGCGTCCAGATCATCCCCTCGGAGAAGGGCACACAGATCTACGAACGCCTGCGTCTGGACGTCCGGCCTCGCCGCCAGTACACGAGCGAGGCGTTGAACGAGACGCGGAAGGAAATCCTCCGGTTCCTCGTCGACCGCCCAGGCTCCACGCTCGTCGAGCTCTCCGAAGAACTCGGCATCAACGACCGCACGATCTATCACCACCTCCGCGTCCTCGAGGCGATCCAGCTCATCGTCCGCGAGCGCAGCCGGGCCACGAAGCGGGGGGTGCCGCCGTTCATCTACAACATCAGCGAACACGGCCGCGCGGTGCTCCTGAATTTCTCCGCGTGAGGGAGAAAGCCACCAGGGAGAATTGAACTCCCGACCGCTCGCTTACAAGGCGAGCGCTCTACCGACTGAGCTATGGTGGCTCGGCCCCCGTAGAGGGTGCCCCCACAAAGCATTGGCGGCGCAGAATCATGGAGTCAATCTTTAATACGAGTACCTCGCATGGCAGCGGCCCGAAGGGGAGCCGCGAAGTTGGCCGCATGCCCGACCTGCGGGAAGGATCTGACCTGGATCCCGCAGTACGACCGTTTCTACTGCTACGCGGAGAAGAAGTACGCCCCGAAGGGCTACACCGCTTCTTCTTCGGCGGGCCCCGCGATCCCTCTCGGCGGGTCCGGGACGGAGTCCCACGTCGGGCACTACCACTGCCCGTCGTGCGGGGGAGAGCTGACGTTCATCACACAGTACGATCGCTATTACTGCTACGCGGAGAACAAGTACGCCCCGAAGGACCTCGTCTCCGTATCCCTCGAGCCGATTGTTGAGACGGCCGCCGAGGCGCCAACGGCCGCGCCAACGTGGTTAGAGTCTGCGACCCCGCCGACCGCCGAGGCCCCGAAGGTCGAAGAGCCGATCCCATCGCTCGAACCCGCCGCGCCCACGGCCTCGGAGACACCGACCGTGGTCCAGGAGAGGCCGATGGTCGAGCCGGAGGTGGCAGCGCCCGCGCCTGTCGAACCCTTCGTTCCCGAGTCCTCCGCGATCGACGAGGGCTCTGGAACGGAGGAGACGGGCAAGCGCCCCGCCCTGAAGCGCAGTCGGATTCGGATCGCGAAGAAATCTCAACTTGAGGAATGGTCGAGGGCGTACGGCCTGAGCACGAAGGGCAATCGCGAGACCTTGCGCAACCGGCTCCTGAAGTACATGGATGACCAGGGAATCGTCGACCGCGAGGAGGTCACGCTCGTCGAGGCGGCCGTGCTCACCCAAGAGGCGCCCCTCGAGACATCGCCCGAGGCGATCCAGGCCTCCGAGAATTTCCCGCCTCCTGAACCCGAGCCGGTGGTCCCAGAGGCCACGCCCACGACGCCCCCCGAACCCGAGCTCACCGAGACCACCACGCCCTGGCCCGAACCCGCACCCGAGACGCAAGTCCAGCAACCAGAGACTTTTGTCCCAGCGACCGCGGATCGAGAACGAGAACCGACCGCGGACACGCCGACCCGGAAGACGGAGTCGGAATCCGCCTCCCTCTTCCGCCCGCGGGAGCTGGAACTCATCGTGCACGATCCCGAGCTTCGGCCCGAGCCGGTCCAAGAACCGACCGCCCCGGCCACGGAGCGAATTCCGGCCCTCGAACCGAAAAGCGCCGAGGCGCCACCGCCCGTTCGCGTGGTCGAGGCCGCGACGCCGCCACCGCGCGAGGTGACGCCCTCGCTGGCGGTCGAGCCCCTTCCGCCCATGGCGAAGGTCGCACCGGCTGCGAAGCCCGCCGAGCCCCTTATCTCGCGTGTGGAGGTCGCCAAGGCGCTCTCCTGCCCGAATTGCGGCCGCGAACTCACGTACATCAGCCGATACGATCGCCTCTACTGCTTCTCCTGTGGACGGTATGCGCCGAAGGGGTATGGCCGCGATCGGCTCGCGGTCGAGGCTCCGAGGCCTTCCCCCGCTCCCGTGGCGGCCGTCGCGCCGACGGTTCAGGCGGTCAGGACCATCGAGGCCCCGAAGGTCGTCGAGGCGCGACCCGAGAACGTGTGCCCGACGTGCGGGCGGACAATGCGGTACGTCAAGGAGTACCAGCGCTGGTGGTGCGACGCGGAGCGCAAGTACGCAGCGAGGCGTGTGAAGAACCCGTGCCCGACCTGCGGCAAGGAGCTGTCTTACGTCCGGACCTACGACCGGTGGTACTGTTCCTACGAGAAGAAATACGCGCCGAAGTCCTACCAGGCGGCGGTCTCCGCGACCGTCGCGTCGGCACCTGCGGCGACCCCCGCGGTCGCCGCCCAGACGAAGCTCGCCCGGGCGTCCGCCGCCGTCGCCGCCACACCCGCGGTCGCCGTCGCCGTCCCCACCCACGCACACAAGAAACCGCTCGCCGGCATCGCCCTCGTCTCCGTCGGTTTCTCCCTCGTCATCGTCTGGTTCCTCATCGGTACCCTCGGGATCCTCGGAGTCATCGGTCCGACCGCCCTCGGCCTGGAAGTGTACCAGCTCCTGGCAGTCCTCGGACTCATCGGCCTCGTCCTCGCGATGGCGGGCACGATTCTCGGACTCTCCTCGGTGCGGGCGCGGTGATTCCGCAACCCTTATTCCGAGCCATCGGATGGGCGCATCATGCGTCTCCCGGACCTCGTCACGGAGCTGCGGGACCTCCGCCCCTCGAACCCCCGTGAGATCATCAGCACGTGGACGG
>Ga0209751_10004814_pt1 | contig 12832 bp, 13 predicted proteins | sample RifCSP13_1_FD_184019 | JGI IMG/M metagenome (GOLD analysis project Ga0209751, IMG submission 184019) | Soil microbial communities from Rifle, Colorado - Rifle CSP2_sed 13_1 (SPAdes) (version 2) | ecosystem: Environmental > Terrestrial > Deep subsurface > Rock core/Sediment | place: Rifle... | reverse complement strand
GACCGATGACCGCCGAGCTGTATGCGTCGGTCCGCGACGAGGAGTTGGCCCGGTTGCTGGCCACCGCCCCGGACCTGCACTGGACCGATGCCACGGCCCTGCTCGACGAGCTCGTCCTCGCTGACGAATTCGCGGAGTTCCTGACGATCCCTGCCTACCGGGTCCTCGAGCGCCTCTAGCTGAACGGGTCCGGCCGGGCCGACTCCCGCTCGATGAAGCGGCCTTGCCCGCGGCGCCCGACGAACGCTCCGTCGCGGATCACCGGCTCGCCGCGCAGCAGGACGGTGCGTACCGCGCCACGCACTGCCAGCCCCTCGTAGGGGGTGAAGTCGCTGGTGTGGTGCAGGTCGACCTGCCGCACGGCCCGGCGCGCGTCGGGGTCGAACAGGACCAGGTCGGCGTCGCGCCCGCGCTCCACGGCACCCTTGCCGGGCAGCCCGAAGAGCCGCGCCGGGGTGGTCGCCAGCACGTCGACCAGCCGCTCCAGGCCGAGGCGCCCGCCGCCGACGCCCTCCGAGTAGGCGACGCCCAGCAGGGTCTCGATCCCCGGCGCCCCGTTGCTGATCTGCGGGAACGCTGGTGCGGGCACCACCTTCTCGACGCTCAGCCGATCCGGCACGTGATCGGACGCGACCACGTCCAGGCCCCGGGCCCGCAGGCCCAGCCAGAGGGCGTCCCGGTCGGCGGCGCTGCGCAGCGGCGGCGAGATCACGCTGCGGATCACCTCGGCCTCGTCGTCCGCCGCGTAGCGCGCATCGGTCCAGGTCAGGTAGTGGGGACAGGTCTCCGCGTACACCGGCCAGCCGCGCGCCTTGGCCGCCGCGACCTCCGCCAGCGCATCCGCGCACGACAGGTGCACGACATACACCGACGCCTCGGCGGCGCGCGCCAGCGCGATCGCGCGGTGGGTCGCCTCTGCCTCCGCGTACGTCGGGCGGGTCAGGGCATGCTGCCGGCAGTCGACCTCGTCGCGGGCCAGCGCACCGCTGACCAGCGCATCGATGATGGTCGCGTTCTCGCAGTGGACCTGGAGCAGCCCTCCCAGGCGGCCCAGCGCGCGCAGGGCCTCGAACAGACGCTCATCGGTCAGGCGGAAGTCATAGACCATGAATGCCTTGGCCGTCGGCACGCCCGACTCGACCAGGGCCGGCAGCTCGGAGATCGGGTCCGGCTGCGTGCCGCTGATCACCGCCGAGAGGCCGAAGTCGACCGCCGACTCCCCCGCCGTCCGCGACCGGAACTCGCGCATCCCGCTGAGCAGCGAGGCGGCACCCGCGTCCGAGATCCCGGTGCCGGGATTGTTGAAGGCCAGGAAGGTGGTGGTGCCGCCGAATGCCGCTGCCACCGAGTCTGCGAAGAACCGATCGGGCTGTTCGGTCACCGGCAGGCGCGTGTGGGTATGGACGTCGATGACCCCGGGCAACACCAGCAATCCAGAGGCGTCGATGGTCGGCGCCTCCGGGTGCGCGGCGGCCAGCTGTTCGCCCACCGCGCTGATCCGACCCCCGGCGATCGCGACATCGGCCCGGAACGAGCGCTGGGCTGTGACCACGGTCCCGCCGCGGATGATGAGATCAGCCACCTCGCCGATCGCTACCCCCGATGACGATGACGGTCGCCGCGATGACCACCAGGTCCGCCGGGTCAGGCATCGGCCCGGATCTCGATCGGCTGGGCACCCTGCCACAGGACGCGGCGACCCACCTCGCGCAGCCGATCCTGCCAGCCCGCATCGGACACCAGGGTCGCGAAGTGGTTGCCCGCGAGCGGGCCGACTCGTGACGCGAAGCTGCATGGCCCGTACGGAAACAGGATCTCGCATTCCGACAGGTCGCCGGTGTAGATCAGCAGCTGCCCCGGCGCGGGGTGCGAGGTGTGGTTCTCGTAGCCGACCTCGAGGCGTCGATCTCCGAACGGGATCCAGGTCGACTCACCGCTCCAGCGGCAGTGGATCAGTTGCGAGGAGATCGGGAGCCATGGCAGCAACGCGGCGCGGGTGCGGGCGGCGGCGGCCTCCCAGCGAGCGGTAAAGTGCAGATCGCCAACCCGGATCGCCAGATCGTCCACCCGCGGAGGATAGCAGTGGCCGATTCCCACCCCACCATCAGCACGCACGTGCTCGACCTCGAGACCGGCCGCCCCGCGGCGGGCTTCCCGGTGGCGCTCTTTCGCCTGCGCGACGACGGCACCCCCAGGCTGGTGGCCGAGGCGCGGACCGATGCGGAGGGCCGGGTCCGCTCCCTGCTGCGGGGCAGGCTCGCCGCGGGCGACTACCAGATCGTGTTCGATCTGGCGGCCTGGCTGGCCGAAGAGGCGCGCGAGCCTCCCTTCTTCGAGAACATGGCGATCGGATTCCGGGTCGACGATCCCGAGCGCAGCTATCACATTCCGCTTCTCGTCTCCCCCTTCGGGCTGTCCACCTACCGCGGCTCTTGAGCGGATGGGCGATCGCTTCCCCGCGATCGGTGAGCTCAACCGATTGACCGATTCGGCCTTCGCCGAAGCGGTTGGCGTCCTGTTCGAGGGCGCACCCGGCTTCGCGGACCGGCTGGCCGCGGAACGGCCCTTCGCTGACGACGCCGGTCTGCTTGACGCCGCGTCGCGGGTCGGCGGGTCGCTGAGCGAGGCCCACGCGCGGCAGCTGCTCGATGCCCATCCGCGGATCGGCGCCGACCCGCGTTCGATGTCGGGGCTGTCGTACGCGGAACAGGGCTCCACGGCTGCGCACCAGGCCGCGACGGACCGCCATGTCGCCGCCGAATTGGCGCGCCTGAATGCCGCGTACGAGGCACGTTTCGGGTTCCGATATGTCATCTTCGTCGCCGGACGGCCCCGGACCGAGGTCGTGCCCCTGTTGGAGGCAGCCCTGGAACGAAACCGCGCCGACGAGCTGCGGCGTGCCGTGGCCGACTGCGTGGCCATCGCCGGCGACCGATTGCACCGATTGCGAACGGAGGAGGACGGGTGACGTACGAAATCCGCTACGGCAAGGCCGGGGTGGCCGTGTACCGCACCCACGCCACGCCGCTGCGGGACGTCACGCCCATTCCGGAGTCGCCGTTCTCCGGCCGCGACAACATCCTGATGGCCGCCGAGCTGGAGATCGAGGTTCACGGCGAGGCCTTTCTGGATGCCTACACTCACGGTGACAACCGGCTGGTGGTCGCCACCGACACGATGAAGAACTTCATGCACGCCGCGTCGCTGGAGTCGCCGGCCGCTACGCTCGAGGGCTGGCTGGACCACGTTGGGCGGGCCTTCCTGGCGACCTACCCGGTCATGGAGCGGATCACGATGCATGGCCGCGAGGTGCCCTTCCCCGCCGCCCTGGTGCCCGCCGAGGACGGGGACGGCTTCGCCACCTCCGCGGTCCTGTTCGGGCAGGACCGCAACGACGCGTCGACTGCCCAGCTGGAGCTGAGCGCCACGCCGAACGGCGGGGCGACACTCACCGGCCACGCCTGCGGTCGCGCCGGGTTGCGGCTGATCAAGATCACCGGCAGCGCCTTCGCGGACTTCGCGCGCGACGAGCACACCACCCTGCCCGAGCGTCGGGATCGGGCGCTGTATACGTGGATGGATATCGGCTGGCGCTACGCGGATGGGACCGATGCGCTCGGCGCCGATCCCTCGCGCTACGTGGCCGGCGAGCAGGTGTCCGACCTGGCGGGCGCCGTCTTCCACGAGTTCGTGAGCCTGTCGATCCAGCACCTGGTCAACGAGATCGGGACCCGAATGCTGGCGCGCTGGCCGCAGCTGGCAGAGGCCAGCTTCGACGCCCAGAATCGCACCTGGGACCCCGGCGAGACGAGCGCCGCCGACCCGCGGATCAAGACCTACGCCGACCCGCGACCGCCGTACGGGCGATTGGGCCTGGTGCTGCGCCGGGACGGCTGACCCGCCTCACCCAACTCCAGCCGCATCCTGGGCAGCAGCCGCCCTTCCACCACCGCCGAGGGAACCTGGTCGATCACGACCCCGCCCATCGCAGCGTAGAAGCCCTCGGCGAACGGCTCCGCGTCCCACTCTAGGGCGGTGGCACCCCCGGCCCGTGCAATCGCGACGGCGTGCTCGAACAGCGTCCGCCCCAGGCCGTGGCCGATCCAGGCCGGTTCGAGCCACAGGTCCTCCAGTTCGGCGTGCGTCGCTCTCGCCTGGACCCGATGCCACCCGATCAGCTGGTCACCATCCTCCATGACCCCGACGGAGTCCCGTGCGATGTCGGTCGCGTCAAGCTGGAGCAGGGGTCGGACCGCGGCCAGGAAGTCGGCTGGGTATGGCCAGTGCGCCTTGGAGCGATGCGCCAGCTCGCGCAGCATCGCGGCCTCGTCGGCGCGGGCCGGTCGAATCCGGACGCTCACGCCCTCGACAGCAGCTGCGGACCGTCGATCGCCGGGCAGCGGTCCATCACCACCAGCAGGCCGGCCGCCTCGGCGCGCCGCGCCGCCGCCTCGTTCCAGATCTCCAGCTGCATCCAGACCGCGCTGGCACCGATCTCGATCGCCTCCTCGACGTGCCCAGCCACCTGCTCCACGTTGCGGAACAGGTCGACCACCTCGATCCGCCGTCCCTCGGTCGCCAGGGCCGCGGCGGCGCTGCGCAGGTCGGGATACGCGCGCCGGCCGTGGACCTCGGTCTCGTTGGGATGGACCGGGACCACGTCGAACCCCTGGCTGATCAGGTAGCGGGAGACGCCGAACGACGCACGCCACGGCTTCGATGAGCAGCCCACCACCGCCCAGGTGTGAAAGCCGTTCAGGATCCGCCGCGCGACCTCGGGGTCGTGCCAGTGGGCCGCCCGATCGAGGAGGGTGGTCATCGGGCGCGAGCCAGCTGCTGGAGGGCGGCCTTGATCCGCACGTCCAGCCCGCCATCGCCGCCCGCCGCGCTGGCGGCGGCGCGACGGGCCTCGGTCTGGGTGTATCCCAGCGACTCGAGCGCGGCGACCACGTCAGAGTCGGGGGTCGTCCCTCCCCCGGCGGCGATCCCCGCGGCGTAGATCTTCTCCTTGAGCTCCAGGATGATGCGTTGTGCGATCTTACGACCCACGCCGCTGACCGAGGTCAGCACCGCCAGGTCGTCGCTGATGATCGCGATCTGGAGCCTGGTCACCGGGTGGGCAGCGGTGATCGCCAGGGCCAGGCGTGGACCGACCCCGCTGACCGTCATCAGCAGCTCGAAGAAGGCCAGCTCCTCCGCGGTGGCAAAGCCGTACAGGGCCTGCGCATCCTCGCGCACGAGATGGTGGATGAAGAGCCGCGCCTCGGCCCCGACGCGGAGCCTGACCAGCAGGGCCGGGCCGGCCACCACCCGATAACCGACTCCGCCGAGTTCGACGAGCACAAAATCCTGGCCCAGGTGCGTCACCGGGCCGCGCAGCGAACCGATCATCGGGCCACCCGCACCTGCGCGGCGCCGGCGAATGCGCAGGCGATGGCCACCGCCAGCGCATCCGTGGCGTCATCGGCGACACCCGCCAGTGACACACCGAGCAGCCGGCCGACCATCTCGGCCACCTGGCGCTTGTCGGCGGCGCCATGGCCGCACACCGACTGCTTCACCTCGGTGGGAGTCGGCTCGTCGACCGGCAGCCCGTGCTCGGCCGCGGTCAGGAGCGCCACCCCGCGGGCCTGGCCGACGGTCATGGCGGTCTGCACGTTACGAGAGAAGAAGAGCCGCTCGACGCCGACCCGCTCGGGACGGTGCTCGGTCACGATCGCGCGCAGCGCATCGGCAAGGTGGCGCAGCCGATCGGCATCCGGCGCCTTCGGGTCCGTCCGGATCACGCCGGCATCGATGAAGCGGAGCGCTCCCGCCTCGAGCGCGACCACGCCAAAGCCGCAGCTCGCGGTCCCCGGATCGATTCCCAGCGCGATCACGGGGTCATGGTAGCCGCGCTCCGACCACCGCGGTCAGACGACCGAGGCCTCGAGCTGCTCCATCAGCGCATCGGGGATGTCGAAGTTGGCGTACACGTTCTGGACGTCCTCGAGCTCCTCGAGGCGCTCCACGAACGCGAGGACGTTGCGCGCCGACTTCTCGTCGCCGACCTCGACCCGGGTGGTCGGCTCCATCGACAGCTCGGCAGACTCGGCCTCGTATCCCGATCCGGCCAGGGACGACCGGACGCGCTCGAGGTCCGCCGGTTCGGTGATCACCAGGACGCTGCCGGCATCAGGTGGCAGCACGTCGGCGGCTCCCGCGTCGATGGCCGTCAGCGACAGCTCGTCGGGGTCGCGGCCGCGCAGCGGCAGGCTGATCAGGCCCCGCGGCTGGAACTGCCAGGCGACGGGGGTCAGCGATCCTCCAGCCTTGCTGAACATGCTGCGGACCTCGGACGCCGTCCGGTTGCGGTTGTCGGTCATGGCCGTGACGATGATCGCCACGTTGGCGGGCCCGATCCCCTCGTAGGTGATCTCTTCGTACTGGACCGCGTCGGCCCCGCTGCCCACCGCCCGCTCAATGGCGCGCTTGATGTTCTCGGCCGGCATGCTGTTGGCGCGGGCCTTCTCGACCGCGATCCGTAGCCGGTAGTTCCCTTCCGGGTCACCGCCGCCGATGCGCGCCGCGGTGATGATCTCGCGGGTCAGCTTGGTGAAGAGCGCGCCGCGCCTGGCGTCGTTGGCGCCCTTCTGTCGCTTGATCTGCGACCACTTGCTGTGACCCGACATGGAGCCTCCTTGACTGTGCGCGGCCGATCGATCGCGGGTGCGCTGCGGGACCTCCGGATTGTAGCAAGCCCCACCCAGTGGGCGGGTCGCCGGCCGAGGTCAGATGCCCAGCAGCCCCCCGAGGTTGACGAGCTCGAAGCCACGCTCCCGGATGCCCGCCACGATCATCGGCAGCGCATCAGGCGTGGCCGAGCCTGACAGGTGCAGGATCACCACCGATCCTCCCTGGACCGTGGTGACGACCTCCTCGGCAAGCGTGGCGGGCGTCCAGCGACTCGACCAGTCCTTGGGATCGGTATCCCACAGCACCGTCAGGCTGAAGCCGGCGCGCGCGGCCGAGACGAACACGAGCGAGTTGACCGCACCCAACGGCGGTCGGAACCACGGCCGCGGCGGCTGACCGTAGGCCGCGGCGATGGCATTCCGCGATCGGTCCAGGTCCGCGATCATCTGCGCTGCCGTCAACGTGGTGAAGTCGGCGTGGCCGTACGAGTGGCTCCCGACCTCGAGCAGCTCGGGGTGCTGCGCCGCGAGGCCAAGGACCTCGATCCCGATGCTGGTTTCGGCCCAGCGTCCGGCGATGAACAGGGTGGCGGGCACCCGGTTGTCGATCAACCACCGAACGATCTCCGGCGCGCGTGGCCCGCCGTCCATGTCGAAGCTCAGGACCACCGTGCCCGAGTCGCGCGCCCCGTGACTGACCACCCCGCGGACGTCGGTCGGGACATGCGGCTGCGGCGGGCGGGACCGGCCGCCACCGTCGATGACCTCGATTGACTCCCGCCCGGGCGGGCCGGGCGAGGGATCGGCGGATGCGGTCTCCGCGCCGGACGCCGGCGCGACGATGGACGGAGGCGGACTGCCGGGAGGCCGGAATCGGTCCAGCGCCAGCCCCGGCTGGATCACCAGGGCGAGGCCGACGAGCAGGCCGAGCGCCCACCCGATCCACGCTGCGCGACGCATGACCACCCTTCCGGTAGGAGCCGGATTGGACGGCCCGACCGCGCTCCTATACTACGGCGACCACCCGGACCCTGCCCGTCGCCGGGCCTGCCCAAGGAGCACCCATGAAGCCGACCAGCCCTGACCGGATCCGCAACGTGGCCCTCATCTCCCACGGTGGCGCCGGCAAGACGAGCCTCGCCGAAGCGATGTTGTTCGATGCCGGCGCGATCTCACGACTGGGCAGCGTCGATGCGGGGACCGCGACCCTGGACTCGGACCCCGACGCGCAGAAGCGGCGCCAGAGCGTCAACCTGGCGATCGGCACCCTCGAGACCGATGGGACCCGGATCACGCTGGTGGACACGCCCGGGTACGCCGACTTCCAGGCGGACGTGGTCGAGGCGCTCAGCGCGGTGGACGCCGCGATCGTGGTCGTCGACGCATCGGCGGGGGTGGAGGTTGGGACGGCCGAAGTGTGGAGGCTGGCGGATGAGATGCGCCTGCCCCGGTTCGTGTTCATCAACAAGATGGACCGCGAGAACGCGAACTACGACGCCGTCCTGGATCAGCTCAAGGCAGCCTTTGGGCCGAAGATCGCGCCGGTGTACCTGCCGATCGGCACCGCCGAGCGGTTCCGCGGCTACGTGGACGTGATCGAACAGCACGCCAGCGTGTACGAGGGCGGCAGGCCGACCGAGGTCCCGATCCCCGATGAGATGCGCGCCACCGAGGCCGCCCGGCGCGAAGCGCTGGTGGAGGCCGCGGCCGAGGCGTCGGACGAGCTCATGTCGCGCTACCTGGATGGCGAGGAGCTCAGCGACGCGGAGATCGAGGCCGCGATGCACGCCGGCACGCGAGAGGGCTCGGTGGTGCCGGTCTTCGTGGGCAGCGCGCTCAAGAACATCGGCGTCCGCGAGCTGACGACCATGATCGCCCGCCACATCCCCTCCGCGGCGGAGGTCGGCGCGCGGACCACGACCGATGGCCAGCGATTGGAACCCGACCCGGCGGCCCCGTTCGTGGCGCAGGTCTTCAAGGTCATCGCCGATCCGTTCGTGGGCCGGCTGACCTACTTCCGCGTCGTCGCCGGCACGCTCCCCGCGCAGGGCCACCTCTGGAACGCAACGCGTCGCGAGGAAGAGCGGATCGGGAACGTCCTCGGCCTGCAGGGCAAGGAGCAGTCGAGCCTGCCGAGCGCGGGGCCGGGTGACATCGTGGCCGTCGCCAAGCTGGCCACCACCCAGATCGGCGACACGCTCGTCGCCGACCGATCCCACGCCGTCGCGCTGCCGCTCCTCCGTTTCCCGGAGCCGAGCCTGCAGGTGAGCATCGAGCCGGAGAGCAAGGCAGACCTCGACAAGCTCGGCCAGGCCCTGCATCGGATGCTGGAAGAGGAGCCGACCGCCCGCATCTCCCGCGAGGATGGGACCGGCGAGACGATCCTGACCGCCATGGGCGACGCGCACGTCGACGTGCTCGTGGAGCGCCTGAAGCGCAAGTTCGGCGCCGCGGTCAGGACCGGCACGCCGCGGGTCCCGTACCGCGAGACGATCCGCAAGCCGACCCGCATCGACAACCGCTTCAAGCGGCAGACCGGCGGCCACGGGCAATTCGGCCACGTGGTGATCGAGTTCGAACCGCTGCCCACCGGCAGCGGATTCGAGTTCGGGGACAAGATCGTTGGGGGCGCGGTCCCCAGGCAGTACATCCCGGCCGTCGACAAGGGCCTGCGCGAGGCCATGTCGGAGGGCGTGCTGGCCGGGTACCCCGTCGTCGACCTGCGGGCCACCCTGGTCGACGGCAGCTACCACACCGTGGACAGCTCCGAGATGGCCTTCAAGGTCGCGGCCAGCCAGGCGCTGAAGCGCGCCTTCACCGAGGCCAGCCCGGCACTGCTGGAGCCGATCCTCGAGGTCGAGGTGATCGTTCCCGACGAGTTCATGGGCGACGTGATGGGCCAGATCACCGCCAAGCGCGGCCACGTGCTCGGCATGGACTCGTCCGACGGCTCACAGCACCTGCGCGCCCAGGTGCCCCAGGGGGAGATGTTCCACTACGCCACCGAGCTGCGCAGCATCACCCAGGGCCGCGGCCGCTTCTCGTGGAAACTCGATCACTACGCCGAGGTGCCGGCAACCGTCGCCGAACGGGTCATCGCCGAGCACGGCGCCAGGCTGACGGCCGGCGACAAGCACTAGCCCGGGGACGACACCTCGATCGCGGCCAGGGTGCGCTTGCCCCGGCGCAGGATCAGCCAGCGGCCGTGCAGCAGGTCGGCTGCCCCCAGGACGGCGTCGGCTTCGGTCGCGCGGCGGTTGTTGACGTACACGCCACCGGTGGCAACCGTTCGGCGCGCGTCTGACCGCGACGTGGCCAGGCCGGACAGCACCAGCAGGTCGGCCACTGGCGGCAGCGGGCCGCGCACACTGGCGGAGGGCAGCTCTGCGGCGGCCGCACCGAGGGTGGAAGCGCTCAGCTCGCTCAGCTCCCCCTGGCCGAACAGCGCTCGGCTGGCGGCGGTCGCCTGGTCGCGCTCCGCTTCGCCGTGCACCAGCGCGGTGAGCTCGGATGCCAGCGCCGCCTGCGCGTCGCGCGCCTCGGGCCGATCCCGGCTCGCCGCCGCCAGGGCATCGATCTCGTCGTGCGACCGAAGGCTGAAGACCTTCAGCAGCGGGACGGCGTCGGCATCCGCGGCGGTCACGAAGTACTGGTAGAACGCGTACGGGCTGGTCAGGGTTGGATCGAGCCACAGCGACCCACCCGCCGTCTTGCCATGCTTGGCGCCGTCCGCCCGGGTAATCAGCGGGGTGGCCAGCGCGTGGACCACGTCGCCACTCACCCGGCGGATGAGGTCCACCCCCGCGGTCAGGTTGCCCCACTGGTCGCTGCCACCGGTCTGCAGCACGCAAGCGTGGCGCCGGTGGAGTTCGAGATAGTCGAGTGCCTGCAGGATCTGGTAGCTGAACTCGGTGTAGCTGATCCCGCCTCCCTCCAGGCGGGCGCTGACCGATTCCTTGGCCAGCATCCGATTGACGCTGAAGTGCTTCCCGATCTCGCGCAGCAGGTCGATGGCGGAGAGCTGCGCGGTCCAGTCCAGGTTGTTCACGATCCGCGCCGCCGCCGCGCCTTCGAAGTCCAGGTAGCGCTCCACCTGGCTGCGGATGCGCTCGACCCACGCGGCCACGACCTCGGCTTCGTTCAGGGCTCGTTCGGCCGAGCGGCCGCTGGGGTCGCCCACCAGCCCGGTCGCGCCGCCGACCACCGCGATCGGTCGATGGCCGGCCAGCTGCAGCCGGCGCATGGTGACGAGCTGAACCAGGTTGCCGAAGTGCAGGCTCGGAGCGGTCGGGTCGAAGCCGCAGTAGAACGTGATCGGCTCCCCGTCGAGGAGGGTGCGCAGGGCATCGGGATCAGTGCTGTGCGCGATGAGCGATCGCCATTCCAGGTCGGCGTACAGCGAGGCGGTCACGCGCGGATGATAGATGGCCGGCCACGCTCGCCGGACCCCCGGTCGGCCCGTGTCGAGGGGCCGTGCTACGCTGCCGCGGCATGTCCCGACCCCGATCCCGCCCCGCGCCACCGGCGCGGCGCGCAGTCGTCGCCCCCCTCCCGGCGATCGTGATCGGTGGTTCAGCGGTCCTCGCGGTGGCCCTCTTTATCGGGATCCTGGGCGTCTACCAGTCGTACGCCACCGGGCTGCCGGACCCGGCCGGAATCGAGCAGTTCGAGCTGAAGGAAGGGTCCAGCGTGGTCTCGAGCGACGGCGTCGAGCTGGCCTCGTTCGCGGCCGAGCGTCGCCGAGTCGTGCCGCTGGCACAGATCCCGCAGGTCATGATCGACGCCCAGGTGGCCGCCGAGGATCGGACGTTCTGGACCAATCCGTGCATCGACTTCCGCGGTATGGTGCGGGCCGCGCTCCAGAACTTCTCCGCTGGCGGCACCGTGTCGGGCGCCTCCACCATCTGCCAGCAGCTGGTCCGCAACCGGCTCTTCGACGCCGAGCTGCTGACCGATCCGTCGCGGATCATCGAGCGCAAGATCAAGGAGGCGATCCTCGCGCTGCGCGTCGGCGAGCGCTACCCCGGGCTCGACGGCAAGCGCCTGCTGCTGGAGATGTACCTCAACCAGGTCTACTACGGCAACAACGCGTATGGGATCTGGGCCGCGGCGGATGCCTACTTCGGCAAGGACCTGACCTCCGACGACCCCGCCGACGAGTTGAGCGTGGCCGAGGCCGCCATGCTCGCAGGCCTCGTGCGCGCACCATCCGCCCTGGACCCCACCGCCGTGGCGCAGGAGACCATCGGGCCGGGTGGGGAGCCGGTGTTGATTGTGCCGCCCGACGCCGATGCCCTGCGGGTGATGGGCTATGTGCTTGACGGCATGCTCAGGGCCGGCACGATCACGCAGGGGCAGGCAGACGAGGCGCGCAGCGCCCCGATCAGGCTGGCCCCCCACCGGGTCCGGCAGCTCCTGGCTCCGCATTACGTGTACGCGGTCCGCCGCCAGGCGGCGCAGCTGCTCGGCAGCGAGGAACTGCTCGACTCGGGGGGCCTGACCATCAGCACCACGCTCGACTACGACGGCTACCAGGTCTTCGCCGAGAAGTGGGCCGGCGTGGCGTACGACCTCGATCGGCTCTCCGACGAGGCGCTGGTGGCCAAGTACGGGCCGGACGCGCTGCGCTGGATCAGTCAGCTCCAGGGCCGCAACATCGGCAACGACGCACTCGTGACCCTGAACTACCGCACCGGCGCGGTGCTGGCGTACGTCGGTTCAGCGAACTATGGCGGCGAGGCGACCGCCATCCACCAGCCCGCCTTCGACGTCGTCGGACAGGCCTATCGCCAGTCCGGATCGGCCTTCAAGCCGATCACGTATGCGACCGGCTTCGAGCTCGGCGTCATCAGCCCGGCCACCACCTTCATGGACGTGGCGGTCGAGATCGTGCCCGGCTTCCGGGTCGCCAACGCCAGCGGCGGCGAGCGGGGACCGGTCCATGTCCGCGACGCCCTGAAGTACTCGTGGAACATCCCGGTGGCCAAGGCCCAGCAGCTGATCGGGACCCAGAACGTGGTCGACATGGCCGAGCGGTTGGGCCTCGAGTGGGACCCAGGCCAGGCTGACGAGGCGGCCGTCGCGTCGCTGACGCTCGGCACCATCGGGGTCCGGATGCTCGACCTGGCGGCGGCGTACGGCGCGCTGGCCAACGGCGG
>Ga0209751_10004812_pt1 | contig 12832 bp, 12 predicted proteins | sample RifCSP13_1_FD_184019 | JGI IMG/M metagenome (GOLD analysis project Ga0209751, IMG submission 184019) | Soil microbial communities from Rifle, Colorado - Rifle CSP2_sed 13_1 (SPAdes) (version 2) | ecosystem: Environmental > Terrestrial > Deep subsurface > Rock core/Sediment | place: Rifle... | reverse complement strand
GCTCCGCGCCGGCGCGTAGCGCTTGGCCATCTCCTGTTGCGCTGCCGATCCCGGCTTGAGCGACGGCGCCTCAAACGGATAGTGATCAACTGCGGATCGAGGATAGATGGCCTGGATATCGTCTTTACGTCCGTTCACAACAGCCTGAAAAATCGCCGACCAGTAGGTGATCTCGACGGCCCTTCCGGTCTCTCCCATCTGCGGCGCAGGGACATCCGCGGTAGTCGACGCGGGCATCTGAAGCGCGACGGCGTCCGCGAACCGCCCGGGTCCCGGCACATCATCCAGCGTTGAATCGTTCCAGGTCAGACGAAAAGCAATTTTTTGTCCGTCCGTGACCGCCTGGACACGCACAAAGGAGGTCGAGCCTTGCATCAGCCTGGGCTCCACCATGTCCTGAAGCAGAAGCTTGGCTGGATGCAGCGGAACACGCTCCCAGGTCCTATCCTCGACCGTGGAGGGAAGTGTTTTTTCGAACACGGCTTTGACTTCGGAGTCGGAGATTGGAGGTTCTTTCTTCCCACAGCCGGCAAACACGGCGTAGATTAGGATGGCGGCGACAACAACAATATTTCGAGCCTTCATGGCTGTTCTCCTTAGGAGATGTTCGTCCGCGCGACGCCGCGCGCGGCGTCGAACGCCTGGCGGATATGCGTCGGCTCGGTAAGGGGAACCCGGATGATTTCCCGGCCGCTATCGTCGTAACCCATCACCTGCTCCCCAACCCGGCTCCATTTTGAGACAATCTGCTCCGTCGAGCCGAAGAGCGTCAGCAGACCGGAAAGATCTTTGTCCCGGGGCGCGTTTCGGTAGGTTTCTAGCGCCGCATCTATATTCGGCCCGAACATTTGCAGGAGAAAGTCCCGTGGCACGTTGACGGGAGGGATGTAATAGACGTTGGGCTCGAGTCCGAACTGTGGAAAGAGCGGAAGCGCGACCTTCTTCACGTGCACTAAGAAATCGATCGGATTGTCCCTTTTCGCGTTCTCCGGCTTGGAAATCCATCCAGCACAGCGAATCTTTCCAATGCAGTTTACGAAACATTGAGGCTGCATTCCCATTTCAATCTTGGGAAAACATGCGATGCATTTCTCGGATGTCCCTGTCATCGCGTTGTAAAAGGTCTTCTTGTAAGGACACGCCTTGATACATTCCTGATATCCCCTGCAACGCCCCTGATCGATCAGAACAATGCCGTCCTCCGGCCTTTTGTAAATGGCGCCGCGCGGGCAGGAAGAAAGACAGGCCGGATAAGTGCAATGGTTACAGATGCGAGCGAGGTAAAAAAACCAGGAGTCGTGCACGCCGCTGAAGTGGGCCCCCTTTTCGACACCGCCCGCGCAATCATCTTCACCGACGTTGGGATTGGCATAGTCGATTTCGTCGGGCCGCCAGCCGAGGACCCGCTCTCCCGGTTGGGCCGCCTCAAAGATCGTTCGCCCCGAATAACGCTCACCGTCCCAATTTTGAGCGCCCAGTTTCTCGAGAAGGTTCAAGTCCCATCCAAGGGGATAGAAGCCGTACGGTTTGGTCTCGACGTTATTCCACAGCATGTACTCCTGACCTTTTCCGCTCGTCCAGGTGGTTTTACAGGCGAGCGTGCAGGTCTGACAGGCGATGCATTTGTTGGTATCAAACACGGCTGCAAACTGCCGCTTTGGGTGCCGCTCCGGATACCAGTAGGACATTTCACGACCGATTTGCCAGTTGTATACGCGTGCCATTATTTCTTCCCGCCTTTCTTCGGTTTTGAGGCGACAATGAATTTCCCGGCGAGATATTCCTTCATTCCCTTGCGCTCGTATTTGGGTCGAAGCCCGAGCGCAGCCGGTCGCCATAGCCCCTTGGCGTTTAGTCCGCCCGGCTCCGCCTTCGTGATCTTGACGATCGCCTCGCGCGGCGCGCCCGTCGGGCAATGGACGTCGGGAAGGAACCCTTTGTTGACCGTATGACCGAACAGATCCTTGCGGACCAGTGAATCGGTCATCCAGGTGGGTTTCAGCCAGCCGCGCGTCGCCGACTGATGCGAGCCCGAGCGGAACATGGCCTGATAGCCGGTTCGTGGATTCTTAGCCAATCCATCTTCCCGTGATTGATGCCCTTCGACCGATCCGGGCGTGGCGCCGTACATATTGAACCACATTCGCGTGATCCCTCTCGGTGTTCCGGGATAATAACGAGCGCGGCAGAGAAGGCGGGCAAACTTGTAATCTTTTTCGTTTTTTTGCCAACCGCGGAACGGGCGGTCGGAAGGATCGGAATCGATCCAAACGTAATCTCCGTCCTCGATCCCCAGCGACTTGGCATCGTCCGGGTGGATATCGACGTAACCTTCCGCGACGAACGGCTGGCGCCTGTCATGCCGGTAAATATCCCCGAAGGGTCCGAACAGCATCGCCACCATGTCCGTATCGATCGGCATGGTATGCGCTCCGTGCCGGTACTTCGGCGTATGAAAAACGAACTTGTAGCCGTCTTTAGCGAGCGGGTGGGCCGTCTTCTTCGTTTCGTCCCACGTTTTGACGACGTTTCGTCCCTGCCGGACTTCGTTGGAGAGATCGTTCTTTTGGACTCCGTAGGCCTCGGGTCCCGTGGCCTTGATGAAAGGATGCGGCGGAGCCACGATCACGTTGGGTTCATAAAACGTCGAATCCACCGGCTCGCGATGCACGGGCAGGTTTTCTCCGGCGGCAATGAATTCATCCTCTTCTCGGTAAAACTCCAAACGACCCGTCTTGGTGTACCAGGGACGGGAGTCGTGGACCTGCTCATAGCCGACCGATTTGGGATTGGTTCGGGTCATCATGAGGGCGGGAATCCCCTTTTTCGCCTTTTCCTCCAGATCCGTGATCTTGTAGCCCTTCGTGGTCGAAGAATGGTCGAGGATGCGTTGCAGATAAACTTCCACCTTTCCTTCTTCCACGAACTTCCACAGATCGGCGAAGCGCGAGTCGCCTGTTCGCTTGGCTAGCGCCTTACCTACAAGCGCCAGACACTCAATGTCCCCCCGAGTCTCGAACGGTCGCTCAAGGGGAGTTCGGGGAAAGACGGTGAGGAAGGGGTTGGTGACCGAGCAGCACATATCGGGGTACTTCAGCTCGGCCCAGCTATCCACCGCGAATACCAGATCGGCCCATTCACACGAGGTCGACCACCACCACTCCTGAACAGCGATCATTTCTATCTTGGGAAGGACGTTGACGACGGTATTGTAGTGCCACTTGACGTTTCCCAAAATCGAGTTGGCGTTGGCGAACCAAAGCGACTTGGTCGGGGTAGGCATGTGGGTTTTCCCGGTGATCATGGTCTTGCCCATCTTCAGCGGATGATCCTCGTGGTTGTAGTAGTGGGCCGACTCCGGCTTCCAATACTGCTTCGGCCGCGCGGGCTTTGCCTCATCGAGTTCAGTGTCAAACGGGTTCTCATTGATGTATTGCGGAACTCCGTTGAACATGGCCACCCGGTAGTTACCAGCGTAAGAGCCGATGTTGCCGGTCAGTTTTCCAATATTGCCGGTCAAAGCGGCCAGGAGAAATTGCGTCCGGTCTTTGTTGTCGTTATTGAAAAATTGGTTGGGCCCCATCCCGATCGCAAACAAGGTGGTCCCCGGGACCTTGGCGATCTCCCGCGCCAGGCTTTCAATCGCCTGCGCGGGCGCCCAAGTCATTTCTTCAGTCGTCTTGGGATCGAAGTGCTTCACATATTCGAGGATCACGTCGAAGATCGGGCGACAGGTAATCTTCCTTCCATCCTTGAGCATCACCTCCACCGACCCTTCCAGAAGTGGGTCGGCAACCGGCGAGAGTTTTCCCACCTGGTCGCGAGTGATCGCTTCGGGCTTGGATGTTTTTCGGTTCCACCAGACGAAATCCCCCCAGGCCTGTCTCATCTCCTCGGGAATCAGCATGTCGGTTTGCACACCCGGCGGCGGCACTTTGTCTCCCTTCGCCACGGTTTTCGTCTGATTTTTAAGAACGGCCGGTTTGGTGCCGAATACTTCCTCGGCCCGAAGCAGCTTCAGGTTGTCGGCCCGAACCAGCAGCGGGAGATCGGTGAAACGTCGAACGTAGTCGCCGTCGTAGAGCTTATCCCGCATCAGGACATGGCAAAGTCCCAGCGCGAGCGCCGGGGTGGTTCCTGGACGAACGACGATAGCGTCATCGGCCTTTATACTGGTGGAGGAATATTCACAGGCGATCACCACCACCTTGGTCCCTTTCAGTCGAGCCTCCGTCAGCCAGTGCGTATCGGGCATCTTCGTCGTCACCCAATTCATCCCCCACACCACCACAATGCGCGCTTGTTCGACGGCATGGAGATCGAACTCCACGGTCTGCTGGCCGGTCACCATGGGATGGCCCGGCGGAAGATCGGTATGCCAGGAGTAATTATCCCAGCCGCGCCCCCCCAAGGCGTCTTCGGGTTTCACGCCTCGGAGTTTGTGATCGAGCAGCGCCATGGAATTGGCCATCCGGTACAACCCGAAAACCCGAGTGAGTCCCAGAAGCGGCATCCCGCCGCGGAATTTAAGGACCTGGGTCCCGGCCCCCTTTGCGGCCTGAACGGTTTCCTCTTCGTATCCCTGCTGCAAAAGCAACTTCTGTCCCTTCTCGCCGTTGTATGTCGTGGCGATGTTAATGAGCGCTGCCGCCACCAAATCCGCCGCTTCCCCGTGCGTGAGGCGCAACCACTCATCTCGGCCTCGGTTGAAATATTCTTTCGGAGGTTGGCCATCTTTTTCGCGTGGAAATCCTTTTTCAGCCCAGGCCTTGAAACCCTTGCGAACCATGGGATAACGAAGCCTGCGATCACCATAAAAACGCCGCGTGAGGGCCAGCCCCTTCTGGCAGACCCGAGGGTCCCACCGGTGGGTGGCCTTCGATCCATACAGGTCCGTCGCCTCGCCGTATTTCATGGTCGGGCCGATCCGCGTGACCACGCCGTCGCGAACGAAGGCATTCAAGATGCAGTTATGCGTATCGTTAGGGGCGCAGAGAAACGTACAGGTCCGTCGCCTCGCCGTATTTCATGGTCGGGCCGATCCGCGTGACCACGCCGTCGCGAACGAAGGCATTCAAGATGCAGTTATGCGTATCGTTAGGGGCGCAGAGAAACGTAAAGGTCGAGTCATATTTCCAGAGATCGCGATACGCCTTTTCCCAGTCGCGGTTCGGGTAGGCCGCCAACGGATTTTCAATCGCTTGAAGGCCCCAGGCATCACTCACCGAGAGCACGAACGTCGAAAAGCCCGCAGCCCCGACCCACTCCAGAAATTCACGGCGGCTAATGTTCTTCATTTTTTCCCCTCCCATGTTCGAAGGAACGCGACAATCGATGAAATCTCCGCGTCCGTCAGGGCTCCTCGTACCGTTGAACCCGCGCCGAATGCGACCATCGAGGTTCCCGTTCGGCCGTTTTGAATGGTCTTGAAGAGATAAGTGTCCGTGGCGAGATCGAGTAAAACTCGGTTGTTGAGCGCAGGCCCCTCCCGACCTTCTCCGCGATCTCCGTGGCACGCCGCGCAGGCTTTGACATACAAGCGTTCCCCTGCCACCACGTCACCCTCAACCCACCGGCGAGGCTTGGGGTCTCCTTCATAAGCTGCTCCTCCGAGATCTCGGACGTACGCCACCAGCCGACTGATTTCCTCGTCGCGGAGGCCCCCTTCTTGCTGTCCCCAAGCCGGCATCCGCCGCCCGGGCCTACCCCGCTTGATCTGCTCCCTTAAGAAATCGTCCGAAACCAGCCGAAGGAAGTCAAGGTTTCCGATGGCGGGGAACGCAGCGAAACCCGGGTAACGCATGCCTTCGCCCCCCGCGCCATGGCAGGCGGCGCAGAAGGTTCCATAGAGTGTCGCACCGTCGGTAGCGAACTCTCTCATCCCGAAACGCTCAGCCCGAATCCGGTCCTTCGGCCAAAGAGCTTCCGGATAATTCCGCCGGCGCAGAGACAAGACATAAAAGGTAAGCTGGTCGACCTGCCGCTCTGTCAGTCCCAACTCGGGCATGGCGGAACCCTGCACCACCGCCGCGGGAGAACGGAAATGCTGTTTGAACCAATTCGCGAGTGTCCGTTCGCCTTGCACCTGGGCGAAACTGAGTTGTCCCGGATCTCTGTTTCCAACCGCGGTCAGATCCGGGCCGTCATCGCCACCGACACCCCGCACTTTGTGGCACCCGCGGCATCCCAGCGTATGAAAGAGGGCTTTGGCTTCCGATAGACCGGGCGCGCCAACACGGGAACGAAGATATTCATCGATCTCGCGCCGCTCCGACTCGGAAAGCTCGCCAAACGCAGAGACCCAAGGACCGGAAGCGGCCTTCTTTTTTTGCTCCATATGGTGTTCGTACCAGTTCGCCTTGAATCCATACGCACCCACGCGGGAGAGATCGGGTCCCTCTTGTCCTCCCGCTCCGCCCGGGCGAAGCGTCCCGCCCCGTCCGTCCAGCTTGTGGCAAGCCAGGCAATCGGCTTGCTCGAAACGGGCCCTTCCCTTTTCAAGCTGCGTGAGGTTGGGAACACTCAAGTGGGTGTGACATCCCCCGCAGCCGGCGAACAAGTATTCTTTGGGAAGCATCGGTTCCGGCCAATGGGGGACGGTGCCATGCGCGTCCGCAGTATCGGTCGCTCGCCCCTGGCCGCCGTGACAAACCGTGCAGCCATAAGAGGCGGGATCGTGGACGACGTCCGGGTGGCGCCCGAAAAGCCGGTCCCCTTCGATGCCGCTCTCGCCCGGCGCCATCCCGACGTGGCAGCTCACACACCGATCCGTTGCCCCGACTTCGCGGCTGACGATCTGTCTGAGCTGGATCGTAAACGCATCGGCCTGGGAGGAGGGAAGCCGCGCCTGAATCCCCCACTGGATCACGCGCCAATCGCGCAAGAAGTTTTCATCGACGGCGGCCCACAAAAGCACCGCTAGCGCTGCGAGACTTGACCAAAGCAGCAGGTGTTTGTTCGCCTTCATCTTCTCAGTGTCCTGGCCATTGCGATGGAGACCAATAAAAATCCCAGTTCGGTCCGCGGAAATACGATCCAATCACCGTGAGCACGACAAAGCCGCAAACAAAGCAGGTGAAAAGAGCGAGAGCGCCTGCCCGCGTCGAGTCGTACTTTCTGAGACACCAAACGGAGTAAACGGCGTAAAGAAAGGTAAGAAGCGTTCCCGGGTTGACGAGGGTAACCACAAGCTGAGGCGTGTTGGGCCACCATTGTCGAATCCAGCCGAACCGAATCACGAACGCCTCAACCGCCACTACAGCCGCAAGGCCGAAGATGGCCGAGCCGACGACCAGCGGCCGTCCTCCCGGTCCGCCGAACCATATTCCGGTCCCTTCCGTTTCTCGATCGAGATACGGAATCAGGCCCAGACCGATCAGCACGATCATCGGGATTCCGATGCCCCCCATGAAGGCGGAGTGCGACACCAGTTCTTGAAGCCCGAGAAAATACCACGGAGCTTTGGCGGGGTTTTCAGGGACTGCCGGGTTGGCCACCTCTTTTAACGGGGCGTCGAGAAAAATCGCAAGGATTACGGAGAGCGCGATCGTCAACATGAACACTGCGGCTTCGCCGAACAGGAGGTGAGGCATAGAAGGGATCGTCTGTTCCGGTCCGCGCCCCACGACCGCTGTCCTTCCTTTTACGATTGCAGCCAAGCTGTAGGTCTTTTGCGGCGCCTCTGTAAAAACCGGATAGACCTCCCCCGAGGGAGGCCCGAGCCGGGTGTCCGCGTCGACGGGTCTTGCCAGGCCGCCGTCTTTACGAATTCGCCAGAAGTGAACGGCGATGAGCGCCACCAAAGCCAGCGGGAGAATCATTACGTGAAAAAGATAGAAGCGGATGAGCGCCTCTTCTCCGACTTCTTCGGAACCCAAGAGGATCAACTTCTGCAATCCACCCACGTCAAACCATTGCGTCATCCCCAGCGCATCCGTCACTTCCCGTGGGGATTGCGCGATGTTCGCTCCGATCGTGATCGCCCAATACGCCAACTGATCCCACGGAAGAAGATATCCGGTGAAAGAGAGGCCGAGAGTGACCGCCAATAGGCCCATGCCGGTCACCCAATTGAATTCGCGCGGCGGCCGATAAGCCGCGGTATAGAAGACACGGGCCATGTGAAGGAGAACGATCACCACCATCATATTGCCCGACCAGCGGTGAATGTTCCGGATGAAGCGTCCCGTGGGCACCACGAAATGGATATCTTTGATGGAGAGGTAGGCGACGTCCGGGTACGGCTTGTAATAGAACATGAGCAGCACGCCGGTCGCCACGAGAACAAAGAAGCAGGAGAAGGCTGCAATCCCCAAGCCCCAAGTGGTGGACCATCGAAGGCTCCATCGGTGCGTCCGAACCGAATGCAAGTGGAGAAAGACATTTCCAAAGACGAACGTCGAGCGAGTCCGATCCGAATGAGGCCTTCCCGAACGGAACATCGTCTCGGTAAACCGATGAGGAGCGGCTTTGAGGTTTTCAACGAAACGCCCAACCGCCGATTCCTCTCCTGCGTTCCGTTTTTCCACGACATTGTTCATACGATCACCGTTGTCCCCGCCGCGACTGCCTTTCCCTCGTCGACTAAGAAAATGTCTCCGCCCAAATGCTTCAGTTCGACCCACGGCAGTCCTTTGGGTGCCGGCCCCTTCAACACGGACCCATCCTTCGCAAATTTTGAGCCATGACAGGGGCAGTCAAAGCCGCTGTCGGTCGCTTTGACAATGCAGCCCAAATGAGTGCAAACCGTGGAGATCGCATATACACTGGCGCCGTCCTTATAGATGGCCACGGACCGACCGGCGGGTACATACGGCTGCCCGGTAGCTACTGAAGCAGGGAGCGTGACCTTGAATTTCTTAGATGGGGAGGGAAGCACAGCCGCTTTCGGCAACCGCATCGCCCCAAGGAATCCGAAAAGGAGAGCCGCTGCTGCCGACCACCACGCGGCAAGACCGAGAAAGTCCCGCCGCGGCATCGCCTCTGGTTCCAGTCGGGATCGGGCAGTTTGTGTGGGTTTGGCGTCGGTCGTCATGCGGTCCTCCACTCGGTTCGAAAGCTCACTCGTTCCATGGCAATGGCGTCCGCAGGGCAACGATCCACGCAAAGCGCGCAGCGAATGCAGCGATCCTCATCCTTCAAGATCGCCGAATTGGTTTCCCAGTCCGCGCTTTCACCCAACTGAGATTCCACAAGGTCGGCCAAGTCCCCCGTTTGGTTCAGGGAGGAGAGAGGGACAATCTTTAAGCAAAGCGTGGGGCAAACATCGGCACATCCGCCACACAGGATGCAACGGCTCCCATCGAAAACGGGTGTCACGCCGCAATCGAGGCAGCGCGAGGCTTCCCGCATCGCTTCTTCTTTTTCGAGGCATTTTTCAACCAGCGCTTTCGGGTTTCTAAGGCGTTCGTCCGGCTTTAAAGATGGGAGTTCCACGCGTGGAATCCGCTCAAAGCCGCGTTCGCGCTTGTAACGGTCGAGTCGAACGAAGCTCATGAGCGTCTCGGGGTGAAGCGTCCGCCCGGTCACATATTGGTAGACGGAGCGGGCCGCATTCTTTCCCGACGCAACGGCGTCGATCAAGAGCCGAGTTCCATGCGCGAGGTCCCCTGCGACAAAGACGCCCTTCGCCGACGTCCTGAGTGTCGTCGGATCGACCTTCGGCCATCCCGGCCGGAACTGCTCGACATCGGCGCCGCCCTCTTCCAAAAAAGAAAGGTCGGGCGCCTGCCCCGCGGCAATCAAAACCGTGTCGCAATCCAGAGCCTGCCGGTTCTCCTCATCGAACTGAGGAGAAAAACGGCGTTGTTCATCATACACACGCAAGCACCGTTGAATTTCGAGGCCCATGACATTTCCCCGATCCCCCCGCCGGATGGCCACGGGCCCCCAACCCGATACCCGCTCGATCCCCTCCTCGTCTCCTTCGAGGATCTCCAAGGTATCAGCCGGCATTTCCTCCAGCGTTTCCAGCGAGACCAGACGAACGCGCCGGGTTCCCGGGAGACGGGCTGCTGTTCGAGCGGCATCGTAAGCCGCCTGGCGAACTACCGTACGGGCAACGTCATAAGCCACATTTCCCCCGCCGATCACGATCACGTCCGATCCCAGCGCTAAACTCTCACCGAGCGCCACCGATCGAAGGAAATCGACGCCGCCGAAAACGCCGGGACCCTGCTCGCCGGGAAAACCCAAAGCTCTCGACCGCTTCGCGCCCACAGCGATGATCACGGCGGAAAAGTCTTCTCGCAGAGACTGAAACGAAACATCGCGCCCGATTTTGGTATGGCAACGAATCTCCGCGCCGAGGGCTTCGATCACGGAAACTTCTCGTCGAATCAGCTCACGAGGAAGACGATATTCCGGCACACCCACCCCCAGCATTCCCGCCGCCAGCGGTTCCATCTCGAACACCACCGGCTTGAGGCCGAGAAGCGCCAGATCGTGTGCCGCGCTTAGCCCTGCCGGACCCGATCCGATGACGGCGACCCTTTCCCCCTTGGCGGGGATAAACGTTCCTTGAACGGCCGCCCGAAGCAAAAACGCCATCTCTTCGGCATCGCCCGCTACGCTTGGCAGATATCCCCGAACAGCTTCCAGGAGTTGCCCTGCAGGTCGCGCCTCTGCACCATAGGATTCGCAGACGAACCTCTTGAGAGCACGAATCGCAATCGGCCGGTCGATCGCTACAAACGATCCGTCGTCATCTGTCCGGGGAATCTTTCCCCGGCGGCAAGATAGCTCACACGGCGCGCCGCAGATTCTGCCGCAGATCGACGCAAAGGGATTAGGTCCTCTAGCGATGAGATAGGCTTGTTCGAAATCGCCGTTGGCGATCGCGCGTACGTAGCCTCGCGCATCCGTGTGTACAGGGCACGCGACCTGGCACGAAATCAGTCCTTTATGGTGACCGTTCTTGGGAACCTCAACCTGGATCAGCGCTTCCGCGAAACGACCTGCAAGTTCCATTTGGCCGTCAAGGGGTCAAAAGATGAACGGAGTCCTCTGACCGCGACGGGACGCAAAAGACATACCAAGCTCCTCAATTCAGGTATGATGGAGGGCCATTAAGGATTTCTTATGTGGGTTTTCCAGGAATTAGGAAAAATGGACTCTCTTTTTCCGAATTCCGCAAAAGATCCGAGGACGGCGAGCCATGGCGGAATATCACGGAGGAGATAAGATTCTCAACACTGAAAGGCCTGAATCCCATTCTCCTCTTCTCGATCAGGGCCATTTTAAGGGAGAAAGCTACCAGAGCTTGAGTGCAACAGCGTAGCCGGTAAGAAGCCCGTGGAAGAAAGCTTGTCGTTCCTTCCCAGTAGAGTTTTGGTAGTGCCGAGATGCCTCATCCAGTGCCTTCAAAAGCTTCTCGCGGCGTTTCTGTCGCGTTCCTCCGCCCAGCATCTTATCCAGAAGCACATGCACCGCCTTATCGTCCGCGATAGTATATTTGTGTTCGTGTGCCATGGTGAATGACCTCCTTTTATCGCTACACACAGAAAATTGGCGACACGCAAATCAACTGCAACTTTCCTTTTCACCATCTCCCAATGGCATACTAGGCACTTCATCCGTGGGTAACAACCCATACTGTTGATGGCATGTTGCCGCCGATGATACCCCCCTTTCTATGCGATCTAGCTGGAAACGGGCACCTCCTCCTGTGGATTTCGATTGAGAGTGAGGAGCTTTTGGCCATTGAGCTTCACTTCGGTCGTAACAGTCATCGTCTTAGCTAACGTGTTCTCCACGAAGCAATGCCTGCTCGCGTCTCGCGCTAGGGTTTCGATCTCGGCCTCCGCGACTTTCCCTTCAAGGCGCACGTCAAAGACCAGGTCTCTGAAATTACTCGGGAGATTTCGAACCAGGTGTAATCTCGCCGTTACCCTCAGATCCTCAATAGGAAGCTCCCGGCTGATCGCCAAACTGGCGTATTGCGTAGCCAGTCAGCCCGCGGCCCCGGCCAGAAAATAACCCAGAGGATGGGACCCCCGACACAACCCCCCTCTTTCAGCAGGTTCATCGATCCAAAACTTGAGTTCCTTATCTCCCGACTTGACCGTGGCCTCGAAACTCTTCTGCTCGTAATGCACGATGTCAATGCGGCCCGTACCCATCTCTTTGGCCGCCCATCGCTCGGCCAGGTGCTTCCTTGTCACTTCCCGAAGTTCGGGAACACTCCTTTTCATAAAAATGCTCCTTTCTATGGACTCTGTTGCTATGCGACAACCGGCCCTAAAATAGGGCAAGTCCATTCTGGGCGTCAAGGGAAAAAGTCCCTTGCCAAAGTCCTCTCCCTTAAATAGTATGGCGTCACGATAGCCTCCTTAGCAGAACTCCTGGAGGTCCTTGGATCAGAAAAAGTAAAGTATGCCCGATCCGCCTTCCAACATGATGAAAAAATATTTGTGCGCAGGCATCCTGCCGCTTTTAGCTGCTCTTCTTGCATTTACGGTGCCCTCTAACTCGCAAGTCACGGAAAAGGAAAGAGCCATCGATGAGAAAGTGAAAAAATTCTTAGACAAGCTGAGCGGCACCGATGAATACTATCAATACATGAAAAACTTGCCTGAGTTTGAAACCAGCATCCATCCGCATAGCCGCGCCGGTGTTGCCGTCAGTTGCAAGAAGAAGGAAAAGTAAAAACGACCGGGGAGAGCTTTTGAGTGGGCTTCCTAATACGTGAGCTTGTTGGATGAGCTATAGCGAAGGAAAAAAGAAAATTACCATAATCCCCCCATCCCCCCTCAAATCCCCCTTTCTCCCCCTTTGGTAAAGGGGGATAGAGGGGGATTTAGGAGAGCGAGAGGGGATTTGATGTCAATTTATT
>Ga0209751_10004811_pt1 | contig 12835 bp, 8 predicted proteins | sample RifCSP13_1_FD_184019 | JGI IMG/M metagenome (GOLD analysis project Ga0209751, IMG submission 184019) | Soil microbial communities from Rifle, Colorado - Rifle CSP2_sed 13_1 (SPAdes) (version 2) | ecosystem: Environmental > Terrestrial > Deep subsurface > Rock core/Sediment | place: Rifle... | reverse complement strand
TCGTCGTCGCGGGTTGCGTCGCCGGGTGGTGGGTCTCGGGTGATGGCGAGACGGATGCCGATGCCGATCAGGACCGTGGCCGCGACCCAGGCGAACGCTGATTCGGAGGCGAGCCACGTTGATCGCGGCATCACACCGAGGATCACGCCCGGGGTGGTGCCGGCGATCAGTCCTAGTGCGAGCCGGCGATCGAGGCGCCCGTGGCGGTGGAGGGTGAGGTCGAAGGCGACCCGGACCGAGGGTGGCTGGCGGCGCTCGAGGAACGCGACGAGCCGCGTCCTCGTTGGCTCGAGAACGGGATGGTGCACCGCCGCACGCAAGGTCGACGTGACGAGGATCGTAGGGACCCCCCGAAGGGCGACAGCGTGGCCCAACTCGTGCTTTTCGATGGTGGAGGTGAGGAGACTTGAACTCCTGACTTCTTCCGTGCGAGGGAGTCCCGCGCAAGCTTCTGACCAGGGCAAATGGGCTAGTTCGTCAATGGTGAATGCTGTTTTTGATGCTGACTGATCGCGAGGACTACTGGTCGTTTCGCATTGTTTCGCGTCCAAAACGCGTCCTGGAAACAGCTCTGGCGAGATACCAACTTAAGAACAGAACCTCTGTCAGGTTTCCTCGCCGCACGGCCGCCGGAGGTAGGCCTGACATTCCTCGTCGGTTAGATCACGCGTCAGGCGCGACCGGGCAATCTCCATTAACTCATCCGTGTCCAGGGTGTAGACGCCGATCTGATCGTCGGGCAGCGCCACGTAAAGCCAGGGCTTGGTGGGGTGGAAAGCAGCACCCATTCTGTCGGTGGCTCCAAACTCACCCAGCTTCTCACCGGTTTCCAGATCCCAGACCTTCAATGGTTCGTCGTGAGAGCGACTAAAGATCTTCGACCCGTCGGCGGAGATCCCGAGGATGCGGGTTATGAAGCCGTTGTGGGCGGGGATTTCTCGGACGATGCTTTCCTCGGTCGGCAGGCCGGCAGCGAGTTTTTCCACGTCGAGAATGTAAATCGAACCGGTGTAGCCCCCCACCACCAGCTTGGAGCCGTCGGGCGTGAAACGTTGCAGGAATCCGGCGACGTCGACCTCCTCATCGATCACTCTCAGCAGGGATCCGTGTGACGTATCCCACATACGCAGATTCGGAGGGACGCTGTTGTTGTTGGTGACCACCATCCCACCGTCGGGCGAAAACACCGCCTCCGGCATCGAGAGGCCCCCGACATCGAGCTCCGCGATTAGGGCTCCATCGCCGGTCTTGATCAGGCGGGTGCTGTAGAAATCCTCCTCACTCACGATCACCACCATTGATCCATCCTCGCTCACCCCACGAATTTGCCACCCATCTGGTGCGGTGAAAAGCATCCGCCCATCGGCATTCGACCAGAGCATGGACTCACCCTCGGCATTGGCTGCCGCCGTGTATTCACCGTTAGCGGAAAATACCGGCCAACCAAGATCCATCCCTACCTCGTCCCCGGGACGATATTCGACCATGCCGCCGGTTACCGAGTCGATGAGGCCAGAGGACACATCATCAGTAACGACTATTAGCTCGCCTTCACCTACGATCACCATGCCTCCTCTCATGCCGGTGAATGACGATGGGATCGTCTCTCGGTCGGGACCCACTGGGGCAAGGTCGTATACGACCGTCTCCAGCGCGTTCAGCCCTGCGGCGGCCACCAGATCGGTGCCGGGAATCGGAGCCATCGACCACGCTCCTCCGCGCACGCCGCCCTTCAGCTCCCTGACCACGTTGCCGTTCGACGCATCGAGCACACTCGGGAAGGTCTCGCCTCCGACGACGAGATGCTCACCGTCGGGAAGCCAGATTGGTTGAAACGCCCGAGTAAGGGCGCCGGTATGCCAAAGGGCTTCCTCTCTGGCGAGGTCGATCATCGCCACCGTGGCTTGGTCGGCAATAGCCAAACGGTCCCCCTCCGGGGAAAAGGAGGTGAAAAAGGGCTCGGCCGGCACATCCAAAGCGTCGAGAGGGATAGTTTGAAGCTCGAGGCCGGTGGCCGCCTCGACGATGCGGAGGGTGGGCGGTCCTGCCTCGGGAAACTCGACGAACGCCATCCGGCCATCGCTCGAGAAGGAACTGCCGTTCGCTCGATCCGGACCCGACGAGAAGCGGAGTTCTCCGTCCGGGAAGGACCAGACTTCGAGTGTCGTGGGGTCGGTCTCCGTTGGGATCACCATCAGGTCCCCTTCCGGGCTGAACTTCGTCGGCGTCGGCGTCGTTAGAAAAGAGCCTTCGGCTCCCTCCGGGCCGATGTCGAAAAAGGCGCCCGTTCTCAGATCCCACACGCGCACGGTTTTGGGCCCTCCCGCGTGAACCACGGCCAGCCAATCGCCCGAGGGGTGGAAAAGGGCTCCAGCAGGCTCCCCCGGAACTGTCAGAGTGGTGACGATCTCCCCCGTATCGAAGGTCCAGATCACCACCGTGCCTCCTTCGCCGCGTGTGGCGAAGAGGGTGCCGTCGGGGCTCACCGCCACGAAGAGACCACCTGGAAAACGTTTGTGGACCACTGAGGCAGCCATTCCCTGTCTAAGCGCCGCCACGGCGGAGGGCGGGGGCTCCTGACCAGAGGCTCGGAAGGCTTCGATCGCTTCGAGCGACAGCAACATGCTCAATTCGGGGTCGGTGGCCACTGCCTTTTCGGCCTCGAGGATTACCTGACGGGCCTCCGCTAGGGCGGTACTCCTCTGCGCCTGCCCTCGCTGGACAAAGGCAAAACCGGCCAGCACAAAAGCGACAACGGCCGCGACAGCGAACCCGCCCAGGACGCGGCGCCGGCGACTGCGGCGCTCGGCTGCTTCGGCGGCCCGCTTCGTGATCGCCGCATCGAGGAACTCGTGTTCACCGCTGGTGAGAGTCACGTCCTCGCCGGCCGCCCACTCCTCGTACTGGATGAGCTTGCCACCGGTGAGCAGGTTGGCCGGGTTCCGGTCCGACTCCTCCCAATCGGCGAAGGCGGTCTGGAACCGCCGCTGAAGCACCAAAGACTCCCGTCGAGAGTCGACCCACGTGCGGAGGGTGGGCCACTCCCGGAGGATGGCTTCGTGGGCGACCTCAACAGTGGCGCCGCGGGTAGTCGGGTCGATGTCAAAGGTGAGCAGCCGCTCCTTCCCGAAGTTTCCAACAACTGTGCCAAGGTCGGCCGCCGCCATGCCGAGTGACTCGAGTTCGGTCATTCTCACCCGGCGACGGACGTCGTCGGCTTCGTCGGAGACAGACAAGAGCCGGGTGAAGATCTGCTGGGCCTCCTTCTTCTGGTAGTCGGTGAGCGCCTGGAAGACGGTCTCCGCCCGTTCGGCTAGTGCGCCCTTCACCCCACCGAGTTCTGTGTAGAGGTCGTCGGCGATGAACCCGTCGGTGGCGGCGGCCGCCAGACGGTCAAGGGTGAACTGGAGCAAAGGGAGGCTTCCCGGCTGGTCCTTCAGGTCCGCCACGATTCTTTCGGGGAGACCCGGTTCGAACTCGAGGCCGGCGAGGGCGGCCGGCTCGACGATGGCCAGGCGGATACCGTCGGCATCGAGGGGAGCAAGGGCGAGATGGACTCGACCGATGATCGGGCCCAGCGAAGGCTGCGTCAGCAGCTGGTGGAAGAAGTCGGCCCGTAGGGTCAGCACGATTCTGACCCTGCTCACCGGGTCGGTGGCGGCGGTGACGAGGGCGGTGGCGAAGGCGTTGCGGACGGCGTCGTCGGCGACGAGGGTGAACAGCTCCTCACATTGGTCGATGACGATGACGAGGTCGCCGTCGAGTTCCTGACCGAGTCGTTTGGCGACCCGGAGGAGACCCTTTCCGTCGGCGGAGGCAAGTTCCGTGGCGAGAGCCGAGAGCGGCTCGGTGGAGAGGGCGCCGAGGGCGGTGGCGAGCTCATCAAAGGGATACCCGCCAGGCACTGCTCGCATGCTGATCCAAGTCTCCGACCCTGGGACCGCACCGGCGGCCAGGGCCGGAAGGAGGCCAGCCAGAGTGAGCGACGACTTGCCCGAACCGGACGGGCCTACCACAGCCGACAGCCGATTCTCGCCGACCACGACCACCAGTCGTTTTATCTCATCGGAGCGGCCGAAGAAGTCGGGTGCATCATGTTGGGAGAACGCCGCTAGACCCTTGTAGGGGTTGCGATGCGAGGTAGGGATTCGGGCCACCGCGGTTCCTCCCGCCCGGGTCAACAGGTGGTCAAGGAACTCGTCGACGCTGTCGTATCGGTCCTCAGGGTCGACAGCCAAACCGCGGGCGAGCACGTCTCGAAGCCGCCCGTCGAGCGCGGTCAGGTCGAGGCGGTCCGGTGGCATACCGACGAGGAGACGGGCCACCACGGCCACCAGGCCGTAAAGATCGGATCGAACATCGACTGCTTCGCCTTCGCGATCCTCGGGGGCCCGGTATCCGATCGACTTCGACTGGATACCGGTAGCGGTCTCGACTGCCCTCGCGGCGATTCCGAAGTCGGCCAAGTAGGCATTGCCGTCGCTATCCAAAAGGATGTTGGCGGGTTTCACATCGCGGTGCAGCACCCCTTGACGATGGGAGTAGGAGAGAGCCGAACCGATCTGAGAGGCGATCTTGATCACCTGGCTCATGGACATGGTGGCAAAGGTCCCGTCGGCCAGGCTGCGACCGGCCAGGTAGGGACCAACGATGTAGGCCCCGTCGGCGTCCCGCCAGTAGTCGTACACCGAGACGATGTGGGGGTGCTCAAGCGATGCCACCAATCGGGCCTCCGATTCGAACCGGCGGATGAAGGTCGGATGGTTGGCGAACTCCGTCTTGACGATCTTGATTGCCACCTCTCTTCCGATCGAGGGCTGATATCCGCGGTAGACGGTGGCAAATGCCCCTCGCCCGATCCGCTCTCGAAGCTCGTACCCGCGAATGGAGTCACCGAAGCTCCGATCGAGTTCGATCGATGCCCCCGAGATGTTCAGGGGTGGAAAGCTGGTCGGAAGCCCCTCCGCCACCAGTTGGTGGACCGCCTGGGGAGTTCCCAGCCCTCTGAATCGATGCTCGCCCAGACTCTTGACCTGAGTGCCGGCATCACGGGTGACGGCCTTCTGAGCGTCGTCCGACAAGACGATCTGCCCCCCGTGGCCGGCGTTAAGGAGACGAGACCCCCGGTTCATCGGCGGCCCAAAGAGGTCGCCACCTCGTCGTTCCACCTCACCGGAATCGATCGCCATCCGGACCTTGAACTCGAGAGGGGTCCAGTCACTGGCGATGATCGCCCTCTGCGCAGACACCGCCGCCCGCGCCGCCAACGAAGGCTCAGAAAAGGCGGCGATGAACCCGTCGCCCAGGCCCTTGATGACGGTGCCACCTGCGGCTTCGATGGCGGATTGGACCATATGGTCGTGACGGGCAAGGGCAGCTTGGGTCGCGGCCGGATTTGTCTCCCATAGAAGAGTCGAATCGACGATGTCGGTGAACAGGAGGGCGACCTGTTCACTGACAACTTCCCGACTGTGAATAAGCGTGTAGTCGTGGTTGAGGATTCGCTCTTCGAGCTCGGCCAACTCAGGGGAAGGGTCCACCCCGAGTTCCTCGCGCAGATAATCCTGGGTTCGTTGATAGGCGCGAAGGGCGTCGGCCTGGCGTCCGTCCCTATAGAGGGCCAGCATGTGCTTGGCACGGAGCGATTCTCGAAAAGGGTGCTCGGCCGCCAAGGCTTCCAACTCCCCCACCACCGCCGCGTGGCGTCCCAGAGCCAGGTCAGCTTCGATCCGTAGTTCGACGGCTGACAGCCGCAGATCGGTGAGTCGGCGGGCCTCGTCTTGCACACCGGGAAAATCGGCGACGTCGGCGTAGGCACGGCCCCTCCACAATGCCAGCGCCCTGCGCAACCCGTCGGCGGATGCCGTCGGGTTGGCGACCAGCTCTTTGCGGCAGGTGTCGAGGGCCTCTTCAAAGACATACGCGTCGACCTGGGAACGGCCGATCCCGAGTAAGTAGCCGGACCCGCGTCGTTCGATGGGTTGTTCGATGACAGTTCGCAGGGTGGAGATGTAACTGTGGATCGACGACGACACCGCGGTCGGTGGGTCGTCGCCCCAGATGCCGTCCACCAGTTCGTCGGTAGTGACCACCCGGCCGGAGCGGGCAGTGAGCATGGCGAGGACCGCCCGCTGTTTTGGTCCACCTAGTTGGGCCAGACCGCCCTCGGAGACGACCTCCAGCGGACCCAACACCCGGATGAGCACATCTGGATCATCACTTACGCTCATCGTGGTCAATGTCGATCTCGCTTCGGCCGGTCTCGCCTCGCTGGCTCTCGGAGCAAACCTACTCGCGGTGGCTCAAGAAAAGCTTGGAACCCGAAATCAGCCAGGGGGACCTATTCAAGAATTCGCCAAGGGGCTAGCTGTAAATAGGTCTCGTCACCAGATTGGTGGCGAGGCTTGTGCGAAGGGAATGAAATGACCAGCAAGTATCGACCTTGGTCCCTCCTGGCTCTGACTCTCGTGATTGCTGCGTGCGGGCGGAGTGAGGTAGTGGTTTCATCGTTGCCGCCTCAAACGACAGCCACTGCAAGCCCGGCGTCTTCAACATCGGCTCCGACGGCGACGACGACTGCATCGGTTACCGTGGTACCGACCGACCTTCGTCCCTGGGGGGGGAGCGTCCCCGGTGCCCATCTCACGGTGATGGTGCTGGACGGCTGGTCGGCATTCGACGGCTTTGTAGCTAAGGGCGATGCTGATGACCCACCCAATTGGATGGCGTTGGGTTCCTCGTCGGTAGCCAACATCTATTCCGATCGCTGCGAGTGGATCGGCGCCCTGCTCGACCCACCGCCGGGACCGACGGTTGATGATCTGGCTAACGCTTTTGCAGAAATTTGGGGGTCCGACGCCACAACCCCGACCGACGTCATGGTCGACGGATTCGCCGGCAAGCAAGTGGTGCTGACCGTACCGACCGACGTCAACTTCGCCGACTGCGTCAGCGGGCACTTCATGAGCTGGAGGGACAGTGGTGGAGGTGATAGGTGGTACCAAGGGCCCGGCCAGATCGAGCAGTTGTGGATCCTTGATGTCGAGGGCGAGCGGCTCCTTATCGGTGCCACTTACTTTCCTGAGGCAACGCCCCAGGACCGGGTTGAGCTTCAACAGATCATCGACTCCATTCAGATCGATATATCGACGTTGGCCCCTGGCAGTGATGACTCTCGTGTTGGCGGCATGCGGGCGGAGTGATGCAGTGACCTCATCCCAAGCGTCTGTGAATGGATGGGTGGCATTCGCGCTTCCTGAAGTCGATGACACCGGTTCCGTCGGCGACTTCGATATTTACCTGGTGCGTGAAGGTCGGCCGGCCCGTCGGATCCTTCGGGTCGGATTCGGATCGTCTGGATCAGATGTGCCCAGCCTCCTCGCCGGATGGTGCTCGACTTGCCTACGGCCAAGCGGAAGGGACAGCCGATGTTGGTTATACCGGAGCTGCCCTGGTCATCTCGGATCTCGATGTGGATGGCAACGCTTCGGTTTCGGCCGAGATCGACGTCGGCGGATCCTCCGCCCCGCCGTGTCCCACTTGGTCTCCCGATGGTCAGAGGATCGCTCTCGGCGTCCACGAAGACGTTCGAGGTCGGCCACAGGGGTCGGCCGCCATAGGCGACGTGTGGGTGGTGGTCAGCTTTGACAGCGGGCAGACAACGGTGCTATCGGGGTTGTATGTATTCGACAATGCTGGGTCGTCGTTCCCCGACATGGAGTGGTCCCCCGACGGCACCGAACTAGCCATCGCCAACGGTCAGATCACTCTCTCTTCCGTACTCAACGGCAGTTGCGATCCCTCCTCGGCTCCAGCGGGGCGGGATCATTGACCTGGTCACCGGACGGCACCCGGATCGCATATCAACGCGGTGAAGTAATCCGGGTGGTCGAAGTTCACGGTACTGAGGATTATCTGCTGGCCAGCGACTTCGCCTCCAACCACCGCCCGGTCTCAATCTCGGGTCAGGCGTGCACGAATCCCAGGGGTTAGGCCAGTAGCCACGCGATTGGCCACCGCCCACCCGACCATAACGCGGGTATGCGATGGTGGAGGTGAGGGGATTTGAACCCCTGGCTTCTTCCGTGCGAGGGAAGTACCGCGCAACGCTCTGACCGGGGGAAATGCCGAAGTACTCAATGGTGACAGGCGTTTTCGATATTGGTTGGTTGCGAGCATTAGTGGTTGTTTCGCAGCATTTCGCGTCCAAAACGCGTCCTAGAAACGCTGAGCGGAGACAGCGGACTGAATGCCGGACGCCCGTCTCTCAGGGTCTCCTCGCCGCAACTCCGCCGGAGGTACAGCTGGGCATACTTCGCTGAATCGCGAGGTAGCCGGGAACGAGCGTTCTCCATCAACTCGCCGTTGTCGAGGGTGTAAATCGCGACTTGATCAATGTCGTAGGTGGCGTCGAGCCATGGTTCGGTCGGATGAAAGGCGGCGGCCGGTGGGACGCCAGTCGCACTGTCAATGGTGCCCAACTCCGCAGGTTTGCGCCGCTCTCCCAGTCCTACAGCTTGACCGCTTCATCCCAAGCGCGGCTGAACACTTTCAACCAGTCAGATGAAACGTTGACAGAGAAAATGAAAGAGTCATGGGCAGCGATACGACGGACGATAGCCTCCTCCTCCCCAACTCCTGCGACGAGCTTGTTGAAGTTGAAGGTGTTTATCCGACCGCCGTAGCCTCCCGCAACCGGGTTCGTGCCATCCGGGGTGAACTCGCTCGACGATCAGATACGGAGATACCCGGAGACAACGCCGGCGAACCCGCGGAGCATCAACAAATCGTTGACACAATCCGAATCGAACCCAGGGTGCGGAGCTCGTCAAGCTAGGCACGATCGGGCCTTGCCGCGAACAGCCGCCATGCGTCAGGTACGCCCTTGAGCTCATACTCGCCGCGGCTCTCGAACTCGATCCCGGTGCCAACGAGAAGGTCTTTTACTGTGCTCGATACAAGGACTTCGCCCGGGCCGGCCAACGCAGCCACGCGAGCTGCAATGTGAACGGCTAGACCGCCAACGTCGGCACCGCGCAAGTCCACCTCACCGGTATGAACCCCAATTCGGATCTCAAGTCCTAATGGCGCTACCGCGCTCGCCATCGAATGTCCGCAACGCACCGCTCTCGCTGGGCTGTCGAATGTGGCAAGGAAGCCGTCGCCCGTCGTACGGAGCTCCCTGCCCTTGAAACGTTCGAGCTCCCGGCGGATCAGATCATGGTGCTCGTCGAGGATGTCTCGCCATCGGCGGTCCCCCACCTCGGCAGCCATACGCGTCGAGCCCACGATGTCGGTGAATACCAATGTTGCTATCACACGGTCGGGATCAGAACCGCCGCGTGTCCCCGTCAGAAACTCCTCGATCTCGTCGACCAGTGCATCCGTGTCTCCAACGAAGACGAGATGGTCAGCGCCGCGAAGCTCAACCAGCTTGGCGCCTGGGATCAGGGTTGCCAATTCCCGACCGAATTCGATGGGTACGACTTGGTCATCGGTCCGATGCAGAAGGAGGGTAGGCGCCTTGATCGCGGGAACGACATCACGAACGTTGGACACCATCGACTGACGGAAGTAGTGACCGACCGCACCGGGTCGGACGGAGGCACGCTGCAGGCGCGCGAATTGTTCGATGAAGCGTTCGTCACCCGCGCGGCTCGGCGCAAGCATCGGCACACCTCCGCCGCCCCCATGCAGCGCCAAATCGTTCGCTATGTTCTGTGCCATCTCGTCGATCGCCTCTCGCGGCCAGCCGTGTCCCCCTGCAGTTGCTGAGAACATAACCAGCGCGCTGCATCGCTCGGGATGCATCGCCGCAAGCAACATCGCGATCAGATTGCCGTCTTGGATCCCGAACACAGCCGGGCGCTCGGAGTGTGCAGCATCGAGCACTGCGAGGGCGTCACCGACCTGCGTTTCAGGGTCAGGAAGCTCATCCACCGGCACGGGATCCGAGAGCCCCGTGCCGCGACGATCGAAGTGGATCAGGCGGGCGAACGAGCCGAGTCGCCGTAGAAGGCGAGCGAACTCGGGAATGTCCCAAACCATCTCGACATGATGAACCCAGGAGTCGATAACAAGGATGTCAAGCGGCCCACTCCCGACAACTTGATAGGCAATATGAATATCCCCGTTTCTCGCGAATCTGGTTTCCGGCCCGTCGGGCATGGTTCGATCATCCTACGTACCCTGGGACGTCGCCTCTCCTGGCCGATCCGGACCCACGGCGGCGGGTTGAGAATCTGTTTCTGAGGTTGCATTTGTGGAGGTGAGGGGATTTGAACCCCTGACTTCTTCCGTGCGAGGGAAAATCAGCTCAAGCGTTCTACCAGGGCTAATACCAAAATCATCAATCGTGACAGGCATTTTCGCTACTCACCAGTGCTCACCGTTGCGGATCATTTCGCACCCTCGTGCGGACCAAACGCGGACCAAGATCTGCGGTCCGAACAGGTGCGCGGGCCCGATCCACAATCAAACAGCCTGGTCTCCATTGAGCCAGCGTGCGCGACCGACTCTAGAGCTTGACGCCTATTCGGCATGGGCCACCGAGATCGATGGGCTGTCGGGCAGTCCGCGAATACTGGACCACGCATACTGCCGGTTCGGTGCGGTCGGACAGCAGTGGAGTCGGGCAATCGGACGCGGGTTATGCGCTCGGTCTATGCTCGTAAGCTAGACCGTGGCCCAGGTCGCGAGGTCCAACGACAGGTCCCCTCCCTCGACTCTCGAAAGGAAGGGCCTCGAATCAATGTTTGACTGTCACCTGATCAAACGGTATCGAAGGTTGTTGGAGGGCCTACTGTCCGCCCGAGCCGGGCACGCAGATGTGCCCGATCGACTCGGCGGGTGAGACCGGCAGGAAGTCGCTGGCTGCGACAACATGCCCGTCGGCATTTAGAGCGATCACGCTCCAGCATGAGCCGGCGGCTATCACCGGCCCGCCCATGCCCGGTGGGCGTTCGAAGGGCAGCGCCCCCAGCGCCACCTCGGTCTCCTTACCTTGCCATGCCCAGAGCGGTCCGTCGGGTCCCAACACGACCAGATCGTAGGTCGCTGCCCCCTCGACTGATTCCCAACTGAACACGGGAACCTCTCCCGCTCCGCTCTCGGGCGGCCCCAGGACTTCAACTTGGGGCAGCCCCTTCAGTAACGGCTGGCCGAATGGGGCAGCGGTGGCCTCCTGATAGGGGGAGGGCCCTTGCGGCGGGCTCGTGGCTTCCGGTCGGATGGCTTTCGAGCAGGCCATGCTCCCGAGCATGAGTAGGGCGGCGATGGGGACGAGGCGGGCACTCATCCGGGCTCTTCCGGAAGGGCCGCCACGGCATCTTTATACAGATCGGAGTATCCGTAACGTCCGGCGGCGGTGGCGATGTCCCTGATCGTGTCGACGTCTTCTTCTTCAATGGCCTTGTCGAGGGCTTGGCCGAGGGCGTCTCCGAAGCGCCGATGGAGGTCGTCGTCCACTGCTTGTCCGCGTACGCCAGCGTTGAGCAGAGCGATGAGCTCCTGCGGCGTGTACTCGCCGACGAGTTCGAGCGCCGCGGCCAACGCATCCCGCAGGATGAAGGCCAGCCAAGAATCGCTGAATTGTGGCACGAAGCCTTCAAGCGGAATCTGGCATACGTCAAGGCGAGCCAGCTCCAGCCGCAGGGCCTCCACTGCCCGCACCAGCAGAAGTATGTCTTCGACGGTCGGAGGGCCGTCGAGGGCTTCGTTGGCGGCGATGGTGACTTCTTCTACCGCCTCTTTTATCACCTGGGGGTCTCCAAGTTGCGGCCAGGCCCAGAACAGGCTCACCAGCTCGTTGAAGGCTTCGAGGTCTTCCTCGAAGACGATCTGCGGGAGGAGCACAGTTGCCATCAGTGACACTCCGGTTGCCTCAACCAGCCTCCCGGTGACCGTGGCACAGTTGGCCTCCGAGGCGCTGAATACCCACTCCACCTCCACGGGTTCAACGCCTGACACCTCCTCGACCAGATCCCCGTCAGAATACGTTTGGGTTTCCCAGTCCAAGGTCCCGGCGGCGACCAACCGGCGGGCCGAACCTGTCATCGCTAGCGAGCCCGTCTGCCGATGCTCGTGCCTGACGTGGTATGGGTGGACCGCTCCAAACGCGATCGTGGTGCCCGTCCCATCGTCGACCCAGGAGATGTCCACCTCCATGTCCCCGTCGATGACCTCGCCCTTCTCGTTCGCGACGAGCTCCTTGAAGTTGATGCTGCTGGCGGTCACACGACGCACGTTTTCGTAACTGCTGCCATCAGCTCTGACACCAGCGGTCTCATACGTGCCGTTGAAAAAGGCTGAACCCTCCCATATGCCGGGCGGAAAGGCGATCTCCCCGGTCTGGCCGCTGGCGCTGGCGGGCAACACCAACAGTCCGGCCAACCCAAGGGCCACCGCACCTCTCGATCTCCGTCCGAACATTAAGTGAGTCCTCTCACCGGATGTTATCCAAGTGCAACGCCGCGAAGAGGCCATGGCGTGGATGGCCCTAGTCCGCCTTCCGGTACGCCCCAACCGGCGCTCGGGTGATCCCGATCACCAGATCCGGCGCCATAACGACCACCTAGTCCGACCGCACTGATGGGCGCGTCGGTGCTCGGGCCGGTGGACCTGGACATGGCCTGTACGAGGGTGCCGACGAGGCGGTGCGGAGAGGCTAAATAGACAAATCGCGTGGTGTTCGCGTCCAAAGCGCGACCAGACGTCTGTGGTTCAGATGCGAAAAGTCGTGGAGGTGCGGGGATTTGAACCCCGGGCTTCTTCCGTGCGAGGGAAGCGCTCTGCCGGGCTGAGCTACACCCCCAAGGGCCGGGAATGGTAGAGGCTC
>Ga0209751_10004810_pt1 | contig 12835 bp, 14 predicted proteins | sample RifCSP13_1_FD_184019 | JGI IMG/M metagenome (GOLD analysis project Ga0209751, IMG submission 184019) | Soil microbial communities from Rifle, Colorado - Rifle CSP2_sed 13_1 (SPAdes) (version 2) | ecosystem: Environmental > Terrestrial > Deep subsurface > Rock core/Sediment | place: Rifle... | reverse complement strand
CATGCGGAGCGCCTCGACCTGGGTGGTCCCCACGACCGGGTCGCCGCCGATGCCCACGCAGGTGCTCTGGCCGATGCCGCGGGCGGTGAGCTGGGCGACGGCCTCGTACACCAGGGTGCCCGAGCGCGAGATCACGCCCACGTTACCCTTCGAGAACACGTATCCCGGCATGATGCCGACGCGCGCCTCGCCGGGCGTGATGACGCCCGGGCAGTTGGGGCCGATGACGGTGAGGCTGCTGCCCTGGATGAAGCGGCGCACGCGCACCATGTCCATCGTCGGCACGCCCTCGGTGATGCAGATGATCACGGGGATCTCGGCGTAGGCGGCCTCCAGCACGGCGTCGGCTGCGAAGGGCGCCGGAACGAAGATCAGCGCGCAGTTCGCGTCCGTCTTGGCCACGGCCTGGGCGACGGTATCGAAGACGGGCACACCTTCGGCGGTTTCGCCGCCGCGGCCGGGAGTGACACCGGCGACGACGTTCGTCCCGTACTCGATGCACTTCTGCGTCTGGAACGAGCCCTCGCGGCCGGTGATGCCCTGCACGAGCAGGCGCGTGTGGTTACCTACGAGGATTGACATGGGTCCCGTCCTTATCTTTGGGTTTTCAAAACGAAACGTTGCCGCCGGCTGGCCGGCACCAGCTGACCCCCGTGGCGGGATGTGTGGGCGGCCATACGGTCGAGGAATTCCGAAGCTGGGATGGTCTCACCCCCGCCGAGCGTAACCGGACGCAAGAGCTCCTCCCGCTTGAAGCGCGCGAGCGTCTTCAGGATGCCGTGCCAGCCCGCCTGGAGCTCATCGACCAGCTCGCGCACCGCGCGTCCGCGGCGCTCCCGCACAGAAGCTTCGTTCCACACATCGACGTCATTGATCTCCGCGAGATCTCCAGCGCTCGCCTCGCCGATCGCCGAGCGCAGACGCGTCTCCCGGCGCGTCTCGTTCGATGAGACGTGCGCCAGGATATCGTGGTATGTCCAGCCGGGGCAGTCCCGGGATTCCTCATCCCAGGCCTCGTCGGCGACGGAGTAGGCCGCACGCAGGAATCCGTCCTGAGCGCGGACGTTCGCCCTCAGCTTCTCTTCTATCTCCGGCAAAAACGTCAGCTTCTCCGGCTGCCAGTCCATCTCGCTGGCCCGGCGGATATCGTCCGCGTGCTGGCGATCGTGGTAGCTGTGCCAGAGCCAGTCCTCGACCTTGATCTCGTATTCCGGGCCCATGGGCACGCCGTACGCGAGTACGGGCAGGTTCGATTCGTCCAGCAGTAGCGCGTAGTCGATCATCGCGTCGTGTGACTCGAACAGGAGCTGGCGGAGGTCTTCCTTGGTAAAGCGGCGGCGCTCCTCGACAATGGAAGCGTTGCGCGCCCGCACGTCGAAAGCCTTGGAAGTGGACGCGATAAACTCCGGTGTCAGAACGCCGGCGTGGATCAGGCCCGCACCCGAGGGCGACATGTCGCCGATGGCGTGGGCGACCATGTCCTTGACGGTCCAGTCGCCGTATGGGACGTAGCGTTCCCAGTCAGCGTCGGAGAGCGAATCGACGACACCCAGCAGCTCGCGATGGGCGTGCCGGAGGTCTTCGACGGCAGCTTCGACCTGGGGCAGGGTCATCGGGGATGGGCGGAGATGATTGGGGCGGTAGTCACAGCGCGCCCATGATACGACGCTGCGCGTGGAGGGGAAAGCAGTCCTCGGCCTAGCGGCCGACGATCTCTGTGAACCGGGGGCCGAGTTCCGCGTCCTGCCGCACGTTGTCGAAGTCGGCATCCTCAGCGGCCATGTCGGCGTACTGCCGGTCCATCCCAACCACTCGCCGGATCTCTTCCAGCGCCTCCTCGATGCGGCCCGTCAGAGACAGGACACAGGCGCGATTGTACATCGGCCCGGCAACGTCCGGCCGCAGCTCAAGCGCGCGCTCGAAATCTGACAGCGCTTCCTCGTGCCGCCCCAGCCGCCCCTGGATGATGCCGCGGTCCTGGAGGGTGTCTGGCTGGTCGGGCTGCAGCTTAAGCGACTTGTCGAAGTCGAGAAGCGCGTCTTCCAGCCGGTCACACTTCGCTAGGACGATGCCCCGCCTGGCGAGCGCTCCGGCGTCATCGGGCCGCAAATCCAGCGCCCGCGTCACGTCCGCCAGCGCGCCCTCGAGACCGCCGCTCTTTTCGGATGAGGTCGCGCGGTTCACGAGCACGTCCGGGTCATCAGCTGCAAGCGCCAGGGACCGATCGAAATCGGAAATCGCGTCGGCATGGCGGTCCAGCTTGGCGCGGACAACGCCGCGGTTGTTTAGCGTCGCCGGATCGTCTTCGACCAGCGAAAGCGCCCTATCGAAGTCGGCCAGCGCCTGGTCGTAGCGACCCAAGCGGGCAAGAACGACGCCGCGGCTGCCGAACGTCGTGTGGTCCGGCGCTGCCATGCGCACAGCGCGGTTCAGGTCAGCGAGAGCTGGTTCGTAGCGGCCCAGGCGTTCGAGGCAGGCCGCCCGATTGCGGAGCGTGTGCGCGCCGTCGAGCCGCCCGCGCAGCGAAGCATCGAAGTCGGCGAGGGCCTCCTCTATGCGATCGAGCGCCAGCAACGTAGCCCCGCGCGCGTTCAGCGTCCGCGGGTGGTCCGGTCTGAGTTCCAGAGAGAGTGTGAATACCGTCAGCGCATCCTGGAAGCGGCCCTGGGCGTGCAGCGCCGTGCCTTTGTTATGCAGGGCTCGCGGATCGTTCGGCCGCAGCTTAAGGGCCTTGTCGAAATCGGCCAGCGCCTCGTCCGGGCGACCGGCCTGTCGCAGCGCCACGCCGCGGTCATTAAGCGCGTCCGGCTGCTCGGGTGTCAGCTCGAGCGAGCGGTCGAAGTCCGCGAGGGCGTCGTCTAGCCGGCCGACGAGCGCCAGCGTGACGCCCCGCGCGTTCAGCGTAGGCGCGTCGTCCGCCCTGAGCGAGAGGGAGTCGCTGAAGGCGGCGATAGCCTGGCCGTATCGCTTGAGCGCCCGCAGGCCTTCACCGTGGCCCGTCAGAGCCTGCGGGTCGCTGAAGGCACCGGCCTGGCCGTAACGCTTGGACGCGCGGAAGCCTTCAGCGCGTCCCGCCAGAATCTGCGGGTCTTCTGCCTCAGGGGTGGTCTCATCATCGGCCATAGTGACCGTGCTTTCGGAATCCTTCGTCAATGACATCTGATATTGAGACGAATAGCCCCCTCGGTTGGTTACTTTGTTTCGAAATATTTCTTTGCGAAGATCCCCCCAACAATGAGAAAGCCGCCCGTTCGGGCGGCATCTACCGGACTGTTCGAGGTGGGGCTACTCGGCCGCAGCCGCCTCCACCTTTGGTGTGCTCTCGTGCGGTGCGCTCTCGTGCGAGTGACCCTGGTCGCTTTCGTGGGAATGACCGTCGCTGCCGGATTCGCGCTCGGAACTGCTGCTGGAGCGGCCGTTGCCACCGCTGCTCTTGCGGTTATCGGTGCTGTAGAAGCCAGAGCCCTTGAAAATGACGGCGGGCAGGCTAATCTGACGCCGTGACTTCTTGCCGCAGGTCGGGCAGGGGTGCTGGGTCGGAGCGTGGAACCCCTCGGTCAGCTCGTACTCGTGACCGCCGCCGCACTTGTAATCGTAAACGGGCAACGCTATCACCCTCCTATGGGTAGGAAAAGGCGGGCCCTCACGGGCCGCCTTACGTACTAAATATAGCGAACGCTCAGGAACTTGACAAGCGTTCGGGCGCATCCAACCGGCCATAGGGGCACGGCAACCGCATGGCCCGCTACGGGCGGACGGACCAGATTCGGCCCATCGACCGCTGACCGATCCGGACGGTTTGCTGTGCCCACGCGAGGCCACGAGGCGCTTGTGCTGGCCGTCACAGCTTCGGTATACTACTCGTTCGGACGTTCCTCCGAAGGAGTTATCTGTTTGACCACACCTGTATCTATGAAATCGCTGCTCGAGGCCGGGGTCCACTTCGGCCACCAGACCCGGCGCTGGAACCCCAAGATGCGCAAGTTCATCTTCACCGAGCGCAACGGCATCCACATCCTCGACCTCCAGCAGACGGTCGACCGCCTCGAGAACGCCTGCGCCTTCGTGCGTGACCTGGTCGCCAACGGCGGCACCCTGCTCTTTGTCGGCACCAAGCGGCAGGCCCAGGAAACGATCGAAGCGGAGGCCCGGCGCAGCGGCATGCCGTTCGTCACGACGCGCTGGCTCGGCGGCACGCTCACCAACTTCCACACCATTCAGAACCGCATCGACTACCTCGTGCGGCTCGAGGACTCCCGGGCCCGCGGCGAGTTCGAAATCCTGCCGAAAAAGGAACGCCTCCTCAAGGAGGAAGAGATCGCCCGCCTCAACCGCTACCTCGGCGGTATCAAGGAGATGACGGCGCTCCCGACATCGATCTTCATCGTCGACACGACGAAGGAGAACATCGCTGTCGCCGAGGCGCTGCGCATGGGCACCAATATCGTCGCCCTCGTCGACACCAACTGCGACCCCGACGTCATCGACTTCCCGATCCCCTCCAACGATGACGCCATCCGCGCGATCAAGCTGATCACCGCCCGCATCGCCGACTCCGTCCTCGAAGGCCTGACCGCGCGCGAGTACGCGGCGCAGGCGGCGCTCGAGGCCGAGGACATCGAGGTCAGTGCTTACACCGAGACGGGCTACATCGCCTCCCCGGACGAGCCCGAACCGGCCGCTGAGGAAGCGGCGCCCGACGATACCGCGGCCGAGGCGGCGCCCGAGGCTGCCGCGGCCATCGCCGAGGCTACGGAGCCCACGGCTGAGGCGGCAAAGCCGGAGGCCGAGGCCCCTGCGGCCGATCCAGCCCCGACGCCGGACGAACCCGCGTCCTGATCTATCCCTAGCCGACAGGAGAACCACTTCCCATGGCGTATACCGCCGAAGACGTTAAGAGACTGCGTGAACTGACCGGCGCCGGCATGCTAGATTGCAAAAAGGCGCTCGAAAAAGCAGACGGCAACTTTGACAAGGCCGTCGAGATCCTCAAGGCGCAGGGACACGCCGCCGCCGCCAAGCGGGCAGAGCGCGACACGGCCGAAGGCATGGTCGAGGTCTACATGCACCACAACAAGCGCCTGGGCGCTCTCGTGGAACTGAACTGCGAGACAGACTTCGTGGCCCGCACTGACGACTTCAAGGGCCTCGCTCAGCAGATCGCCCTCCAGGTCGCCGGCGCCAGCCCTCTCTACATCTCGAAAGACGAAATCCCTGCCGGCAGCGAGGACAATCCGAAGGAAGTCTGCCTGCTGGAACAGTCCTTCATCCAGGACGAATCGAAGACGGTGGAGCAGCTGATCAAGGAAGCCATCGCCAAGACGGGCGAGAACATCCGCGTCAAGCGCTTCGCCCGCTTCGAGCTGGGCCGCTAAGGCCCACACGCCGCCCCGCATCACCTCGACGCCCTAACCCGCTCATGGTGAGGTACTCGTACCATGAGCGGCGGGGTCACGGGAGGGGCCGGGCTCATTCGCGGCGCCAGCCCGCCTATCAGGTGAGCGGATCGACGCAAGGTCCCTGACAAGATTCCAGTCACCGCTTGCCAATGCCAGCTTCTTCGAACGCCGCCAACCCTTTATCCGCCGCTCGGCGGCGAAGGCGTCGTCCCGCGTCCCGAAACTGCCCGAGAAAATGAGCTTCACCGGCAGCCGCTTCGAGGTGTAGCCCGAGTAATACCTTGATCGGTGCGCCGCAAGCCTCACTTCCAGATCCTCGGTGTGGCCTACGTAGATAGATCCGTCAGCGCAATGAAGCATGTATACGAAGAACTCCATGTTCATGCCTCCTCCTCCGCTCATCCTACGAGTACCTCAGGATGAGCGGGAAGACGCGATTGGCACTGCGCAGGTCCATTCCCCCCGAGCGTCCTGGCATGGCACCGACTGAGCGCGCCATGTATTATTCTCCTTGGCCATGACCACCAGCTCTCCCTACAAGCGCATCGTGCTCAAGCTCAGCGGCGAGGCCCTCCAGGGCGACCTGCCTTATGGCATCGACCCGGCGATGCTCAACGCGATCGCCGGTGAGCTGAAGGCAGTCCAGGAGATGGGCCTCCAGGTCGCTATAGTCGTCGGCGGCGGGAACATCTTCCGCGGGGCAGAGGCGTCCTCCGCCGGAATGGACCGCGCCACTGGCGACTACGCGGGTATGCTGGCCACCATCATCAACGCCCTCGCGCTGCAGGACGCCCTCGAACGCAACGGGATCACTGTCCGCACCCAGTCGGCGATCACCGTCACCGCCGTCGCCGAGCCGTACATCCGCCGGCGTGCTATCCGTCACCTGGAAAAGGGGCGGGTCGTCATCTTCGCCGCTGGCACCGGGAACCCCTACATGACAACAGACACGGCGGCGGCCCTCCGGGGAATCGAGATCGACGCCGATGTCCTCCTCATGGCCAAGAAGAACGTCGACGGCGTCTACGAGCGCGACCCGATCAAAGACCCCTCCGCCCGCAAGTTCGAGAAGCTCTCCTACCTAGATGCTCTGAACCGGCGCGTCCAGGTGATGGACTCAACAGCACTCTCCCTCTGCATGGAGAACACGCTCCCCATCATCGTCTTCGATCTCAGGGCGAAGGATAGCATTACCAACGCGGCCTCCGGGAACCACACCGGCACGCGCGTCGGGGACTACCAGACGACCTTTGCGGAGCCGGCCGGCAAACCAGGATAAACACAGGAAGGAGGATGGAGATTAGACGTTAGAGATTGGACCCGCCAGCAGGTCAATCCAGTCTCCAGCTTCCAACCTCCACCTTCCACAAAGCGAGGACTTCATCATGGTGCAGGAACAGATCAACGACGCGAAGAGCCGGATGCACAAGGCCGTCGAGGCCCTCAAGGCTGAGCTCGCGACCGTGCGCGGCGGCCGCGCCAGCACCGGGCTCGTCGACCACCTGAAAGTCGACTACTACGGCACGCCGACCGCGTTGAACCAGATCGCCACCATCACCACTCCTGATGCCAAGCTCATCGTGATCACCCCCTATGACCGCGGCGGCATGAGCGCGATCGAGAAGGCGATCCTCAAGTCCGACCTGGGCCTTACACCTTCGAACGACGGAACGGTCATCCGCCTCAGCATCCCGCCGCTTACGGAAGACCGGCGCAAGGAGCTGGCCAAGCACGTCCGAAGGCGCGTCGAGGGCCCCCGCGTCGCTGTGCGCAACGTGCGGCGCGACATCCACGAGCACATCCGCAAGATCGAGCACGACCACCAGATCTCCCAGGACGAGTTGCACCGTTCTGAGACGGATCTGCAGAAACTGACCGACGAACAGATCAACGAGATCGACAGGATCGGCGAGGAAAAAGAAAAGGAGCTCCTGGCCGTCTAGCCGACCGCCCGGAACCGTTGACCGCCCAAGACGTTCTATACTACTGAAGATGCCTCCAGTCCTGCGCCTCCGACGCAACCCGAGCCCGCCGCCTCCGCCGCCGGTACCGCTGGTCCGCGCTCCCCGGCACGTGGCCATCATCATGGACGGTAACGGGCGCTGGGCACGCAGCCGCGGCAAGCCCCGGCTTGCCGGGCACCGCGCGGGGACGGAGAACATCCGCCGCGTCATCTCTCGCTTCGCCGACTACGGCGTGGAGTACCTCACCCTGTACGCCTTCTCCACGGAGAACTGGGAGCGCCCACCCTACGAGGTCCGCGGCCTCATGCGCCTGCTCTCGTACTTCCTGAAGCGCGAGGCGAACGAACTCCACAAAGAGGGCATTCGCCTCCTGCACATCGGGGACCTGTCGCCCCTCAGCCCCCGGCTCCAGGACCAGATCCGGGACGCAATCGAGCTGACGAAGAACAACACCCGCATGACGCTGGCCATCGCTTTCAACTACGGCGGCCGGGCGGAGATCGTGGAGGCTGTCCGCCGCATCGCGGCCGACGGCGTACCGCCGGAGCAGGTCAGCGAGGGGCTGATCACCGCCTACATGAACACGGCCGGCCTGCCCGATCCCGACCTCGTGATCCGGACTGCGGGGGAGATGCGCCTATCCAACTTCCTGCTGTGGCAGAGCGCCTACGCCGAGTTCTGCTCGGTCTCCGCCTGCTGGCCCGATTTTGACTCCCCGCACATCGATGACTGCCTGCTGGCCTACAGCCAGCGCCGCCGCCGCTTCGGCGGCCTCCTGCCCGACGAAACCGACGAGGCGCCCTCCTTCAACGGACACCACGCCAACGGCCGGGCCCACGCAGACGAGCCCCCGCGCGACAACGGCCGCAACGGGCACTCCGCCTAGAGCGGGAGTATGCTGCTCCAGCGCGTCATTACCGCCGCTGTCGGCATACCCATCATCGTCGGGATCACGCTCCTCGGGGGCATCGCTTTCGTCATCGTCGCTGCCGCCATTCTGGCCATCGCTGCCCTCGAGTACTGCGCCGCCACCGATCCATCCCGGTCCCAGGCGTCCGCGACCCCGTCCACAGGCCCCGCCGCGCTCCTGCGCCAGCGCCTGCCCGCGCTCCTTGCCGCAGCGGCCGCTGGCTCGCTCGCCGTCGCCGCGCGCGAAGGCTTCGATGAACTGACGGGCGCGCTCGCGCTCGGCATCACCGTCCTCTTCGTCCCGATGATCCTTCGGGGCGACCCGGAGGAAGGCCTGCGCGACTGGGCCCGGGCGGTGCCGGCCGTCGCCTACATCGGCTTCCTGGGGGCGCACCTCGTACTGCTGCGGGACCTGGGCGGCGACGGAAAATGGGTCTTCCTGGCGGTGCTCGGCACCTGGTCCACTGACACGTTCTCCTACTTCGCCGGGCGGGCCTTGGGGCGCCACCACCCGGTGCCGAACATCAGCCCGGGCAAGACCGACGCGGGGTTCATCGCCGGTTACGCCGGCGGCTTCGCCAGCATCATCGCGCTGGACCTGGTCCTCGACCTGCCGATGTCCACCGTCGAAGCCGCGCTCCTCGGCCTCCTGTTCCCGGCCGCCGCGATGATCGGCGACCTGGCGGAGTCCCTCATCAAGCGCGGCGCCGGCGTCAAGGACACAAGCGAGCTAATCCCCGGCCACGGCGGCTTCCTGGACCGGCTGGATTCAATCCTCTTCACCGCCCCGCTGGTATACTACTTCGTGATATGGGCAGTGAATTGACGCCCGTCTTCCATCCTCCATCCTCTACCTTCCTCCCATGATCGGCCTCGCTGTCCTCGGCTCCACCGGCTCCATTGGCCGTCAGACACTCGATGTCGTCCGCTCCTTACCGGACCGTTTCGACGTCGTCGCGCTCGCTGCCGGCACCAACGTCACGCTTTTGGAGGAACAGGCGCGCGAGTTCCGGCCGAAGTTGCTCTACGCCGGCCGCGAGGCGGACTACTTGATGGAGCGTATGCACTCCGGCGCCATCCAGGGCCAGTGGGCGGAGATGGAGGAGATGGCCGCGCATCCCGCCGTTGACATCGTGGTGGTCAGCACCGTGGGGGCAGCGGGCCTCGGGCCCACGCTTGCCGCTATCCGCGCCAGTAAGGCCGTCGCCATCGCCAACAAAGAGGTCCTCGTGATGGCGGGCCACATCATCACCACTGAGGCGAAGTTCTACGAGGCCGAGCTCCGGCCCATCGACTCCGAGCACTCCGCCGTCTGGCAGTGCCTCTGGGGCGAGGAGCCGGACAGCGTAGATCGCATCGTCCTCACCGCGTCCGGCGGCCCGTTCCGGGACAAGTCCCCCAGCGAGATGGCACGCGTCACGGCAGAGGAGGCGCTGCGGCACCCGAACTGGCAGATGGGGCAGAAGATCACGGTCGACAGCGCCACGCTCCTGAACAAGGGGCTGGAGTGCATCGAGGCCCGCTGGCTGTTCGATATCCCGCTGGACCGCATCGACGTGCTGCTGCACCGCGAGAGTATCGTCCATTCGCTGGTCGAATTCAGAGACGGTTCGCTGAAGGCGCAACTCGGCGTGCCTGACATGCGTCTACCCATACAGTGCGCTCTGACCTACCCTGAGCGGCTGCCCGGCACGTCCGTGCCGAGGCTGGACTTGAAGAGGATTGGATCGTTGACGTTCGGCGTGCCCGACCTCAAACAGTACCCATGCCTGGCGCTGGCCCTCGGGGCCGGCCGCCGCGGCGGCACCTACCCGGCCGTCCTCGCCGCGGCGGACGAGGTCGCCGTGCAGAACTTCCTTGCGGGGCACATCGGCTTCCTGGACATCCCTCACGCCATCGACGACGCCCTCAACACCCACCACGGCCTCGCCCAACCGGTCCTCGACGAGATCCTCCAGGCCGACACCTGGGCCCGCGCCTTCACCGAGGACTGGGTGAAGGCGAAGGCGTGAACCACGACAGCCCCTATCTCGTATACAATGGATGAAAGACGCATGACTTCAACCTCTAACCTCCAAACTCCAAACTCCCCCCGGTATTCCTCCTGATGCACACCGTCTTCTACTCCGTGCTGCCGTTCGTCGGCATGCTCGTCGCGCTGATTGTGGTACACGAGCTGGGCCACTACTTCACGGCCAAGATCTTCGGGATCAAGGTGCTGGAAGCCGGCCTGGGTTACCCGCCGCGCGCCTGGGGCTTCACCTGGCGCGGCACGATCTACTCCTTCAACTGGATCCCCCTCGGCGGCTTCGTGCGCCTGCTAGGCGAGGAAGACCCGACTGACCCGCAGAGCCTCGCCGCGCAGAAGGCCTGGAAACGAATCATCGTCCTCGCCGCCGGTTCCGGCATGAACATCATCACGCCCATCGTCCTCTTCGCCATCGCCTTCATGCTCCCGCGCGATGTGCCCGTGGGACCGGCGGTCATCGAAAAGGTGGAAATCGGCTCGCCAGCCGCCGCGGCAGGCCTGCGGGCGGACGACCGCATCATCTCCCTGGACGGGAGCGAGGTGAAGAACACGCTCGACGTCGGCCGGATAATCCGGCTGAACATGGGTGAGGAGATCACCTTCGAGGTCTCGCGCCCCATCTCTGGCGGCGGCTTCGAGACCATAAAGACCGACGCGAAAGCGCGCTGGGACGCTCCGTCCGGACAGGGTCCCACCGGAATCTCGATCGCGAACCTGGTCGGTGGATCGCAGATCTGCCAGACCGCCGACCTCGACCAGTGCAAGGAGACCGAGCGGTACGGTCTGCTCGGAGCCATCGGCAAGGGCTGGACGTCGACCATTGACGCCCTCGTCCTGGCGCGAAACCAGGTGATATCGCTCTTCTACGGCGGGGAGGGTCCTCAGGTCGCCGGCCCGGTTGGCATCGCCGACGCCACGGGTGACGTGGTGGAGCAGGCTGGATGGCAGACTCTGCTGGACTTCGCGGCGCTCCTCTCCATCAACCTCGCCATCGTCAACATCCTGCCACTCCCCATGCTGGATGGCGGGCGCATTGTCTTCGTCCTCATCGAGATCGTCCGCCGCGGCAAGCGCGTCGCCCCCGAAAAGGAGGCGATAGTGCACCTCGTCGGCCTCGCCGCCATGCTGACGCTCGCCGTGGTGATCACCTACTTCGACGTCCTGCGACTGATAGACGGGCGCAGTCTCTTCGACTAGCCGTGTGAACCACTAAGACACTAAGGACACTAAGAATTTTGTTTTTCTTCTTAATCTTTGTGTCTTAGTGCCTTTGTGGTTGAAAATACATCTGTGACAGACGAACCCGTACCGCTTAGCTCCCGGCGAGTTTCACGGCCCGTCCACGTCGGCGACGTACAGGTCGGCGGCGACGCCCCCATCGTCGTCCAGACGATGACCAACACCGACACCGCCGACGCGCAGGCGACGATCGAGCAGATCACGCGCCTCGCGGATGCCGGCTCCGAGATCGTGCGCATCGCCGTGCCGGACAAGCGCGCCGCGGCGGCGGTCGGGGATATCGTCAGGGCCACGCCCGTGCCGCTGATTGCGGACATCCACTTCGACCACCGCCTTGCGCTCGAATCCATCCGGGCCGGAATCCACGGCCTGCGCCTCAACCCGGGCAACATCCGCGACGCTGGCAAGGTGCGTGAGGTCGTGGCGGAGGCGAAGGCCCACGGCATCCCCATCCGCGTCGGCGTGAACGAAGGATCGCTCCCGCCGATACCGGCGCTCGCCGACGGCGAACTGCCGCCGCCCAAGCCCCAGCGCATGGTGGAGGCAGCCCTCTGGGAGATCGGCATCCTGGAAGAGATGGGGTTCGAGGACATCAAGATTTCGCTCAAGGCGTTCGACGTCCCCACCATGGTCACCGCTTACCGGGAGATGGCGAAGCGCGTGCCCTACCCGCTGCACCTCGGCGTCACCGAGGCCGGCACGCCCGGCGCCGGCAGCGTGCGCTCCGCGGTCGGCATCGGCCTGCTGCTGGCGGAGGGCATCGGCGACACCATCCGCGTGTCCCTCGCCGCCGACCCGGTCGAAGAACTGCCCGTCTGCTGGGACATCCTGAAATCGCTGAACCTGCGACAACGGGGCGCGACGATCGTCGCCTGCCCGACCTGCGGGCGGATCGAGGTGGACCTCATACCGCTGGCAAACGAGATCGAGGCGCGCTTCCAGGCGATCGGCAAGCCGATCACCGTCGCCGTTATGGGCTGTGTCGTCAACGGCCCCGGCGAGTCCCGCGACGCCGACATCGGCCTCGCCGCCGGCAAAGGCCGCGGCGCCATCTTCCGCAAGGGCGAAGTCGTCCGCGTCGTCGCCGAGGACCAGTTCCTCACCGCCCTGCTCGAAGAAGGCCAGAAGGTCATCCTGGAGAAGTTCGGCGAACACATCGAGCTGCCGGAGACCGCCAACCGCACGGCCGCTGACGATTTCATCGCCCTAGCCCCGGCCGAGGGCCGGACGTTGCCCGGCCGGGCGGCGCGGCGCGCGTAGGAGCCACCGGCCGGTCGCCCAGGCACCCGTCGTCA
>Ga0209751_10004809_pt1 | contig 12836 bp, 6 predicted proteins | sample RifCSP13_1_FD_184019 | JGI IMG/M metagenome (GOLD analysis project Ga0209751, IMG submission 184019) | Soil microbial communities from Rifle, Colorado - Rifle CSP2_sed 13_1 (SPAdes) (version 2) | ecosystem: Environmental > Terrestrial > Deep subsurface > Rock core/Sediment | place: Rifle... | reverse complement strand
AGTCTAAATCATTGAAAAAGGATGTCAAAAAAAGCAGGTCGATTATTCCTTTAAAAATCTCCTGGGTCCAGACGCGGTCTCAAGAGCGGCCCTCGTCGTGGTCACGGGCGGGATGGTTTTCATTTCAAAATTTTGCAACATATTCGATGGGTTAAGGGACCGCGGTCCTATCTCAGAGGGGAATAGCCGGCAGGCACGCCCTTTTTCGAGAGGACTATCTGCCAGAGCTGAAGGGACCTTGAACGGAAAAGGCCTGCGCACATAAGAAGGTAGTATCTCCACATCCTGTAGAATCTCTCGTCATACGCGCCATCGAGTTCTTCCCAGCTCTTTTCGAAATTTTTATGCCATGACATGAGAGTCTTGTCGTAATCAGCTCCGAAGTTGTGTACGTCCTCGATTATGAAAAAAGGCTCCGCGGCGGCGCTTATCTGCTTCAATGAAGGGAGATGTGAGTTCGGGAAAATGTATTTCGCCATCCACTTGTCGGTAGTGACCAGCGTCATCGAATTGCCTATCGTCTGAAGAAGGAAGAGGCCGTCGTCCTTCAGAAGCCTGTCTACGATTTCCATGTATGAGCCGTAATTCCTGAAGCCTACATGTTCGAACATGCCGAGGGATACGATATGATCGAATCTCTCCCCCTTAAGGTCCCTGTAGTCCTTTAGCCTTATGTCTACGCCAAATCCTTTGCAGCGCCCGTTGCCGAACTCTGCCTGCTCTTTTGATACGGTAATGCCGGTTACTACTGCTCCATACCTTTCAGCGGCGAACCTCGCGAAGCTCCCCCAACCGCAGCCTATGTCAAGGACCCGGTCACCCTTTTTTAGCCGTATCTTCCTGCAGACAAGGTCGAGCTTCGCCTCCTGCGCCTCGTCAAGGCCGTCCGCCTCCTTCCAGTAACCGCAGGTATAGACCATCCTCCTGTCCAGCATCCGCTCAAAGAGGTCGTTGCCGAGGTCGTAATGGCGCTCGCCTATCTGGAACGCCCTGCTTTTCTTGCTCCTGTTAAAGAGCAGCGCGGAAACCGCATTGACGAGGATCTTCCAATTCTTAAGCTTCTCCTCCGGGCCTGTGGGCATGAGCCTGTAGAAGAACTCGTCTATCCTGTCGCATTCCCACCAATTATCCATGTATGCCTCGCCAAGTCCCAGGCTGCCGTTACGCACCACCCTTGGATAGAAATCCTCATTCCGGACCCTGATGTCCCATGGCCTGGTCCCGTTTATCCTGATGTCAGCAGGAGAGAGGACCCCTTCGACAAGACTCTTTAGCCGCATGGAATTCTCCTGATTTAAAAAGTCCCTATTTTTTGGCGGATAATACAGGGTAGGAGGTTTAGGAAAAGTATAGCAGTGGTGGAGAGATTTTCAAGTCATCTTGAAATCGCGTAGCGCAAAAGGGTATTGTCATGGAACACGGCATCCCATTGGCCCGGATTCAACTGAAGGGAGTGCATGGGGAATCCTTCCTTTTTGTGGGAAAAGAGCCTTTTTTGTCTTCAGCCGTATTTGACACCTGTACAATCAAAGATAGACTTGAAGGAAAGCTTAAATAGCTGAATGTGTGATGGCCTCAAAAACCGGCTAATTCAATGGATATCTTTTTTCGTATCTTTCAGGGCATCCACGAGATGCCGAACATACATCCTCTCATAGTGCATTTCCCCATCGCCCTTCTTACCGCTTTTCTTTTGATGGAGCTTCTAAATTTTTTTACCGGGAAAGAGAGCTTCAGGGCTGCGGCAACCTGGATGCTCTATCTGGGAGCCGTCGGCGCGCTTGGCGCTGTTTTAGCCGGGCTATGGGCCGCGAGTACGGTATCTCACTATGAAGAGGTGCATGCGGTAATGTTGAAGCACAGGAATATCGGGATTACCGTACTTGCCTTGAGCCTCTTACTTTGCGCATGGCGTATCTACTCCGGGGGAAGGTTTTCCAGAAAGGGGCAGGCATTTCATTTGGCTGTCGCCTTTATAATGGTGACGATAATGGCCCTTGGCGCGGACAAGGGCGGATTGATGGTATACAAGTACGGCGTGGGGGTAAAGGCTGCCAGAACCGCGGGGACTCAGGGGCATATCCACGCGGGGGAAGAAGACACGGCCGAAGGGGCAGGCGCAGAGACAGAGCAGGGAGATAGAACCAGGGCACCCCATGAGTGAAAGCGCTGAAGAGGCGGGGACGTTTGGAATTTTAAAAAAATGATTTTGAAAGCGGTAGCCCTTGATTTCGGTCTGACTTTCCGGGTTTGACTTAAAAATCAGGGGTTAATTGTTGACTCTCTATGCCCTCTGTTTCCTTTAATTCCCTCTATTCCCTCCCTGTCTACAACAGTTTTACAACAGTGCGTCAGCCTTCCCCCCGGTTACAGCTCCATAACCGGTCGCGTGATTCCTTGCGCAGGTTAATCCGCTTGCAGCTATAGGTTGCATATCGTCACGAATATGAGTCAACTTCAGAATAAGATGGGATGCCGTAACGTGGATGAAGGGACCTTTTAAAACAGTGATGAAAAATTTTCCGTGACGTGTGTTGAGACCGGAGGACACAAACACAGCAGCTTATGACCGGGGGATCGGAATAAATACGATATTTTACTTTGAAGGCAGGGTTGGATTGATATTAAAAGCGAATGACTTTACGCCTGGGGTTTTATTGTGATAGAGAGGCAGACCCGAAGAACCGGGCCTGCCTCTCTTCGAGCTTAGAGCTTTACTACATTTGTCGCCTTGGGGCCCTTGGGTCCGTCGGCTACATCAAAACTCACCGCCTGACCTTCGGCAAGGGACTTGAATCCCTGGTCCTGAATGTCAGCATAGTGCACAAACACGTCTCCGCCGTCTTCTTTGCTGATGAATCCGAAGCCCTTGGAATCATTGAACCACTTAACAGTTCCGTTCGCCATGATGATATACCTCCTTTTTGAGTATTTGAAGCTTTCGGAGGGCAAGTCATAAAAAAAACCGCAACAGAGAAGGTCTTTGCGGCTGCAAACAACAAGGACTTCCGGAACTTCATTCAGCATAACATCTCACATAATCTCAAAGAGTGAAAGGTTTATTATTCATACGCCGTTACCTGCGATAAATATCCACACTAAAGCCCCATGCGTATAATCGAGGTCTGCGGTGGCCTTGAAGTCAGCCGGTTCAGTAGCCAGCGGCATTTTAGTGTCCATTTTCATTAGAGTGGTCAGCTAACTTCCAGGAATTTGCATTATATTCCGTAATAAATGCATGAATATGGTATGTTATGTTAAGAAATAGCCAGCGCTTTAATACTCCTTGCCTACCGCCTGGTTCAACTTCGGCCAGCAAATTACCAAGGGCCTTCGACCTAACTATCCAAGTGGAACACTAACCGGGGGCAAGTCACTTGTTCGGCGCCAACTCATTTCAACCCGAGTTCGAGCGAGGAGAATGTCATGGTCATCAAAGAGCTGGGATTTTCAGCTCGCACCCGGAATGCGCTGTTTAACGACCGGGATACCGAGTTGCTGCGTTCGGAGCTGTTCAGCCTCGAGCAATTGAAGCGTCACGCGGAAACGCTGGCCGGTCAGCATAGAATCGATCCGCGTCCGGGGCCGGACAAGTTGCTGCCACGGCTGGCGGACAATGCGCGCGTTCTGCTGGCGGCGTATGACGTCGTGACAGCCGCAGCCACGCCGGGACAACGGATCGTGCCGGCGGAGGCCTGGTTGCTCGACAATTTCTACCTCATCGAGCAGCAGATCGGTCTGGCACGTCGGCATCTGCCGCGCGGGTACAGCCGGCAGTTGCCGCAATTAACTGATGGCCTGTCAGCCGGTTTCCCCCGCATCTATGATTTGGCGTTGGAGTTGATCTCTCACATGGACGGTCGTGTCGACAGCGACAACGCCACCCAATTTGTCACCGCTTACCAGACCGCTAAACCGTTAAAGCTGGGCGAATTGTGGGCATTCCCGATCATGCTGCAGTTGGCGCTGCTGGAAAACCTTCGACGCGTTGCGTTGCGTATCGCCCGCCGGCGCGAGGAGCTCGATGCGGCCATCACATGGGCAGACCGCATGCTCGCGACGGCCGAAAAAGAGCCGAAACAGCTTATCCAGTTGCTGGCCGACTTTGCCAATGCCGATGTGCCTCTGACCGCGCCGTTTGTGGAGGAATTTTACGCAAGACTCCAGGCACAGGGGCCTGCCATGGCGTTCGTTCAAACCTGGGTCGAGCAAAAACTGCTCGAACAAGGGTCGACCGCAACGCAGTTGTCGGAGGCAGCCGGACGAACGGCCGCTGCCAACCAGATCTCCATAGCAAATAGTATCGGTAGTCTGCGTTTCATCGACACTATGGACTGGAGGAATTACGTAGAGGCGCTCAGTGTCGTCGAGCTGACATTGCGCGAAGACCCGACAGGGATGCACGCCAGCCAGGACTTTGTCACCCGCGACCGGTACCGGCATGTCATCGAAGACGTGGCGAGGGGCAGTTCGCGCAGCGAGTCGGGGGTGGCACGCGAAGCCGTTATCCTCGCGCAGGCTGCTGCGGCGCGATTGGGCACCACGGACCGCACCGCGCATGTCGGATACTATCTTATCGATAACGGACGGCAAGTACTGGAGCGCGCGGTCGGCTGCCGTTTGTCCTGGAAATTGCGGGTCAGCCGAGCGAGCCGGCATTTGCGCCTGTTTCTTTACATCGGCCCCATCATGTTGCTCACCGCGCTGGCGACATCGGCCGTGCTTTTCCCGTTCGGCGGGTTCGAGCCGGGTGATTTGCGGTACTGGTTTTTCGCGATCACCGGCATAATCGGCGCGTCGGCGCTGGCCGTCCCGCTGGTGAACCTGTTGTCCACGCTCGTCTTGCCGCCTCGCGCGCTGCCACGCTTGGATTTTTCGCAGGGCATTCCATCCGTTCACCGCGCCATGGTGGTTGTCCCCACCTTGCTGAGCAGGCCGCAAGATGTTGATGATCTTATCGAAGCCATGGAGATACGCTATCTCGGTAATCGCGATCCTAACCTGTTCTTTGCCCTGCTGACGGATTTCCGCGACGCGCCAGAACGCACCCTGCCAGACGATGACGCGTTGCTCGCCGAAGCGCGCGCAGCTGTCCAGGCGCTCAACGAGACCTACCGCGAGGACCGCCCGTGTATCTTCTATCTGTTTCACCGGCCCCGGGTATGGAATCCATACGAACGGGTGTGGATGGGATATGAGCGCAAACGCGGCAAACTGGAGCAGTTCAATGCCTTGCTGCGGGGAGGGGAGCAAACTGCATTCTCGGATATTGCCGGTGATTTATCCATCCTCTCTTCGATCAAGTACGTCATCACCCTGGATTCCGACACGCAACTGCCCCGCGACGCTGCGCGCACACTTATAGGAAACATCGCTCATCCTCTCAATCGGCCGGTCTACGATGCCGACAAGGGACGCATTGTCGAAGGTTACGCGATCCTGCAACCACGCGCTTCGATCAGCCTGACCAGTGCAGGCCAGTCACGGTTTACCAGGTTGTTCGCCGGTGAATCAGGCATCGATCCCTACACGCGCGAGGTATCGGATGTCTACCAGGATATTTTTGGAGAGGGGTCGTTCATCGGCAAGGGCATCTACGATGTGGACGCCTTTCGTCAAGCCGTCGATGGACGCTTTCCGGAGGATCTCATTCTCAGTCACGACTTGCTGGAAAGCGGGTATGCCCGTTCGGCGCTGGTGACCGACGTCGACCTCATTGAAGATCATCCGGCCAGTTACGCCATAGAGGCCAGCCGGCGACACCGGTGGATACGCGGCGACTGGCAGCTTGCCGGCTGGCTGCTCCCGCGCGTGCCCGGACCGCCTGGGTCAAACGGACAAAAAACGAAGCGGCAACCGAACTCGCTTACAGCCTTGTCGGTGTGGAAAATTTTCGATAACCTTCGACGCAGCCTCGTGTCGCCATCGTTGTTTGGCTTGCTGGCGGGCGGTTGGCTGTTTGGTCCGGGACCAACGTGGTTCTGGACCCTGCTGGTCGCGGGTGTGGTGTTCCTGCCCGCCTTGCTGGGAGCCGTGATTGAGCTTATTCGTAAGCCTGAAGAACGGGATTGGCTGGCGCACCTGACCCTGACAGTCAAATCCTCGGGCCGCTCAATAGCGCTCGTTTTGCTGACATTGGTCTTTTTGCCATACGACGTGCTGATTTCTCTGGATGCGATCCTGCGCTCGGGTGTGCGGATGCTGTTCACTCGACGCGGATTGTTGCTCTGGCATATGCGGTCCTATGCAAGCCGCAACGCGCGCCGTACGCTGGCCGATTTTTTTATGGAGATGTGGGTCGCGCCTGTTCTGGCAATGGCGCTGGCTTTCGCATTGGGGGTCAGCCGGTCGGCGGAACTGCTCTTCTGTGCGCCTTTTTTGTTGCTCTGGCTGGTGTCGCCAGCCGTCGGCTGGTGGATCAGCATGCCTCTTGTGTCCCGCGCGCCGGAGCTGACTGGTGATCAACGGGCATTTCTGCGGGCGGCGGCTCGGCGGACGTGGCGCTTCTTTGCGGATTTCGTCGGCCCACAGGACAACTGGCTCCCGCCAGATAACTTCCAGGAATATCCGGCTCCGGCCAGCGCCTCGCGTACCTCGCCTACGAACATCGGCATGTCGCTTTTGGCGAACCTGGCTGCGTACGATTTTGGTTACATTTCCGCCGGAGAATTCCTGCGGCTTACCGGGAATACGCTGGACACGATGGAAAAGCTGGAACGCTACCGCGGCCATTTTTACAACTGGTACGACACGCGCACGCTGAAACCGCTTCGCCCGCAGTACGTCTCTTCGGTGGACAGCGGCAACCTGGCCGGCAGCTTGCTGACCTTGCAAGCGGGACTGGCAGAGTTGAAAGATCAGCCGGTGCTGTCATCGTGCGCGTTTCAGGGGCTGCAGGACACCTTGCAGGTGCTTGCTGAACACATGCCTTCGTCACCAGTCCCGGGTCTTGCGAAGAAGATCGAGTTTCTGCAGGACACACTTCATTCGCTCACGCTCAAAGGGCAGCCACAGACGCTTGCCGCCGCCGATATCTTGCTGGATGAGATTCACCGTTCTGGCGGGCGGCTGGTTGCATTGCTGCCGGCGGATATTGATTTTGATGGCGATCTGTATTACTGGGCGCTCTCATTCGACCGGCAATCCCGCGCACTTCGGGATGACCTTGGATTCCTGGTGCCCGGACCGCGGGACTTCGGCAACATCCCGACACTGACGGAATTGGCCAGAGAGAGTGCGGTTGGCACTGAGGCGCTGTCGTCAGCCGGGGTGGCCGCCGCAGCAGTGCATTGTTACAAGGGCGCGGTGGAGCGGCTCAGGATTATTGACGATCTGGTGGATCGCTGCCGCGAACTGGCGGTGATGGATTTTGAATTTCTCTACGATACATCGCGTGGCTTGCTGACCATAGGTTACGACGTGGGTGAACGGCGCCGCGATCCGTCCTGCTACGACTTGCTGGCATCGGAAGCGCGCCTGGCCAGTTTCCTGCTCATCGCGCAGGGACAGGTACCGCAGAAACATTGGTTCGCACTCGGCCGCCAGCTGACGAGTCACGGCGGCGAAATGAGCTTGATTTCGTGGAGCGGCTCGATGTTCGAGTACCTGATGCCGCAACTGATAATGCCGAGTTTCGAGAACACCCTGCTGGACCAGACCTGTAAGGCCGCGGTGTCGCGCCAGATCGAATACGGCCGACAGCGCGCTGTGCCCTGGGGTATTTCCGAGTCCTGCTATAATGCCACCGACATGCACCACGTCTATCAATATCGGGCGTTCGGTGTGCCCGGGCTGGGCTTCAAGCGCGGGCTGGGAGGCGACCTGGTCGTCGCTCCTTACGCCAGCGCACTGGCGCTGACGGTGATGCCGCGGGAAGCGTGTCGCAATTTGCAGACGCTGGCCGCCAAAGGTTTCCTCGGCGTTTATGGGTTCTACGAGGCGGTCGATTACACGCCGTCGCGTGTGCCGCTGGGTAAGAATCACGCCACCGTGCGTACATTCATGGCGCATCATCAAGGCATGAGCCTGTTGGCCTTTGAGCATGTATTGCTCAACCGGCCGATGCAGCGCCGGTTCATGTCTGCCCCCCTTGTACGGGCAACGGAATTGTTGCTGCAGGAGCGCGTGCCCAAGAAGGGCGCTACGTTGCACCCGCACGCTGCTGAAGTGAACGCCGCCTCGCGCCTCCCCGTAGCGGAAGCAGGCGCGATCATGCGCATGTTTACCGACCCCAACACGCCGACGCCTGAAGTTCACCTCTTGTCCAACGGCAGGTACCATGTCATGGCGACCAATGCTGGAGGAGGTTACAGCCGCTGGCGAGACCTGGCCGTCACCCGTTGGCGAGAGGACGCCACTTCCGATTGCTGGGGCACGTTTATTTACTTGCGCGACCGCGACACGGGGCGTTATTGGTCAACCGCGTATCAACCGACGCTGCGCAAGGCCGATCACTACGAGGCGATTTTCGTGCAGGCGCGCGCTGAATACCGGCGGCGCGATCAGTCGATCGAAGCGCACACCGAGATCAGCGTCTCGCCTGAAGACGATGTCGAGATTCGCCGTGTCACGCTCACCAACCTGTCATCCCGTACCCGTCAAATCGAGGTGACGAGTTACGCGGAGGTCGTGTTTGCGCCGTTGAATGCCGACCTGGCCCATCGCGCTTTCAGCAATCTTTTCGTGCAAACCGAAATCCTTTCCGACCGGCAGGCGATCCTCTGCACGAGGCGCCCACGCACGCCGGGGGAGCAGGTCCCGTGGATGTTTCACTTGTTGGCAGCGCCTGGCGCGATTGCCGACGAGCCGTCTTACGAGACTGACCGCGCCAAATTCATCGGGCGGGGTCGAACGGCGGTCAACCCGGTGGTACTGGATAGCAGTGACAGCCCGTTGACGTTGTCGAACACGGATGGTCCGGTGCTCGACCCCGTCGTGGCGATCCGGTGCTCCATCATCTTGTCAGCTGACGAGTCAGCGACCGTGCAGATCATCTCCGGTGTCGCGGAAACGCGCGAGGCGGCATTGGCTTTACTTGATAAGTATTGTGACCGGCACTTCGTTGAGCGTGCCTTTGAAATGGCTTGGTTCCAGAGTCAGGAGGTGCTGCGCCACCTCAACGCGACCGAAGCCGATGCGCAGGTCTACGGCCGCCTGGCCTCCTCCGTCATTTTCGGCAATGCCTTGCGCCGCGCCGCGCCCGGCGTTATTGCCCGCAACCAGCTTGGTCAGTCCGGGCTTTGGCGTTTTGGAGTCTCGGGCGATCTGCCGATCATCCTGATACGAATCGGCGACCTGAGCCGCATCGAGTTGCTAAAACAGGTGCTTCAAGCCCATGCCTATTGGCGGATGAAGGGCTTGATTGCGGATTTGGTGATCGTGAACGAGGATTTCTCTGGATACCGAGCGGTCCTGCAAGACCAGATAATGGGGCTGATCAACTCGGGTCCCGAAGCGCAAATTATCGACAAACCGGGTGGGGTCTTCGTGCGGCGCGCCGAAGAACTTTCCGAGGAGGACCGGGTCCTGTTCCAGACTGTCGCCCGCATTGTGTTCAACGATACTGTCGAGACATTGGCCGAGCAGGTGGAACGCCGGGTTCCGGTAGAGCGTGTGCCGGGCCGTCTGGAGCCATTGCAGCAACCGGCGCCCGAACCGGCAAATCCGCTCCCGGCTCGCGAACGCATTTTCTACAACGGTCTGGGGGGATTCACGCCCGATGGACGCGAATACGTCATAACCCTCGATCCTGGTCAGAGCACGCCTGCGCCGTGGGTCAATGTCATCGCCAGCCCGTACATTGGCACGGTCGTCAGCGAGAGCGGGAGCGCGTATACCTGGGTGGAAAACGCTCACGAGTTCAGGCTGACCACCTGGCACAATGACCCGCTTAGCGACAGCAGCGGCGAGGCGCTATACATCCGTGACGAGGAAACGGGTGCGTTCTGGTCGCCGACTCCGTTGCCCGCCCGCGGCCGGTCCGGGTATGTGTGCCGGCACGGGTTCGGGTACAGCGTGTTCGAGCATTACGAAGCCGGCATCTCCTCGGAACTGTTTACCTACGTCGCAATGGACGCACCGGTAAAGTTCGCGGTGGTAAAGCTGCGAAACCACTCGAGGCGTTCGCGTCGATTGTCGCTGACCGGGTATTGGGAACTGGTGCTCGGTGAGTGGCGACACTCCAATCTGATGAACCTTGTTACCGAAACTGATTTGCACAGCGGGGCGCTGTTTGCCCGCAATGCTTATGGCCGCGAATGCGCCAATCGGGTCTTCTTTCTGCAGGTCAGCGAGATAGAGCGTACGGTGACCGGAAGCCGTACAGAGTTCATTGGCCGCAACGGCTCGCTGTCCAGCCCGGCGGCTATGCGCCGCAAGGGTTTGTCGGGCAGGAAAGGCGCGGGCCTTGATCCGTGCGCCGCGATACAGACCCAGATCGAACTGGCCGACGGGCAAGAGCGCGAAATAGTGTTTGTATTCGGCGCTGCCCGCAGCACCGACGAGGCGCAGCATTTCATCCGGCGATTCGGCGGGTCGGTTGGCGCACGGGAGGCATTGGAAGCGGTGTGGGGACACTGGAACCGAACCCTTGGCGCGGTGCACGTGGAGACGCCGGACCCGGCGTTGAACGTGTTGACCAACGGCTGGCTGGTCTACCAGACAGTGTCCTGCAGGCTCTGGGGCCGCAGTGGGTATTATCAGTCCGGCGGTGCCTACGGTTTTCGCGATCAATTGCAGGACACCATGGCGCTTGTCCATGCTACGCCGTGGCTCGCCCGCGAGCAGTTGATCCGTTGCGCCGAGCGCCAGTTCCTTCAGGGTGACGTGCAACACTGGTGGCATCCGCCCAATGGACAAGGCGTGCGCACACATTTCTCCGATGATTATCTGTGGTTGCCGTATGCAACCTGTCGTTATGTGCTGGCGACCGGCGATACCGGAGTGCTCGACGAGTCAGTACATTTTCTGGAGGGCCGCGAGCTGAATCCGGGAGAGGAGGCTTACTACGACCAGCCGCAACGTTCGCCTGAAGCGGCAAGCCTCTATGAACATTGTGTGCGTTCAATCAAGCATGGTTTACGGTTTGGCGAGCATCAATTACCGCTGATGGGCTGCGGCGACTGGAACGATGGCATGAATCTCGTCGGTCGTGACGGCAAGGGCGAGAGCGTTTGGCTGGCTTGGTTCCTGTACGAGAACCTACGGCTGTTTACAGGCCTGGCCCGTGCCCGAAACGACGAGGCCTTTGCCGAAGTTTGCACCTGGCAGGCTTCGTTGCTGCGCAGCAACATTGAGGCTAATGCCTGGGACGGCAGTTGGTATCGGCGGGCTTATTTCGATGATGGCACACCCTTGGGCTCGTCCGAAAATGACGAATGCCAAATCGATTCGATCAGCCAGAGTTGGGCGGTCATTTCGGGCGGCGGCGATGTCATGCGAGCCCGCCAGGCGATGGCGGCGGTGGATAATCGCTTGGTGCGACGCGATATGCAGTTAATCCAACTGTTCACCCCGCCCTTCGATAAATCAGACCTTGAGCCCGGTTATATCAAGGGCTACGTGCCCGGCGTCCGAGAGAACGGCGGCCAATATACCCATGCCGCGATTTGGACCACGATGGCGTTTGCCATGATGGGTGACAGGGAACGAGCGTGGGAATTGTTCGCCATGCTCAATCCCATCAATCACGGTAGTCGGCCGGAGACTATCGAACGCTACAAGGTCGAGCCGTACGTCATGTGCGCGGATATTTACGGTGCGCCGCCACACACAAGCCGGGGCGGCTGGACCTGGTACACCGGTGCGGCCGGCTGGATGTACCGGCTGACCGTGGAAACGCTACTGGGCCTGCAACTGGAAGTGGACCATCTGCGCATTGCACCGTGTATCCCGGCTCATTGGGAATCGTACAAAATCCACTACCGCTATCGCGAGACCTTTTACCACATCACAGTCAAGCGCGTCGGTGAACAGCCGGAGCATGTGATCCGCGTTACGGTGGACGGTGCCGTGGTAAATGGAGCCGGCGTAGATGGGACAGGGCGACCGCAAGGCATGATCCCCCTTATGGACGACCGCCGGGAGCACCACGTCGAGGTGGACCTGGGCTAAAGGGATTTTGAATTGCGTGCAACTCTGCCCTTGTGCCCTCCGGGTATTGCGGGAATGGCGGTTGCTGTAATGAACATCTGTCATGAATTACGTAAAGGTCAATAGGCATCAATTGAGGATAAGTACAGCCATAGTATGGTCATCTGCAAGAGAGAGAAGCTTTTGGGACATAAGGATATCAAAATGACGCAGAGGTATTCGCATCATTGGCGGGATGGGGTAGCGGTGCTGGATAAAGCGACAACAGGTTACAACAGTCCAATGAAAAAGGGGTTACGGCTTTCGCCGTAACCCCTTCGATTTTCCCGGTGGAGCAGAGGGGGATCGAACCCCTGACCTCAAGACTGAGAGGAAGAGGTGCACGGATAAACTAAAACCCTGATTTTGAGCCTGGTTTCCCGTTTTGCTCATGAGAAGCTGATAATCTCCGGCTCAGACCTGTGGCTCAATACCCCGCAGCCGCACCTTGAGGCCTCCGGCACCCTCCCCCGGGTAATCTTAAAAGCGCGCGTTTTCCACAGCTAACGCATGCGGGACGGAAAACAAGATGATAATAAAGGCAATCGTCTGAAAGGTATTTTTCAACCTCATTCGCCGGCTCCGGTGGATGTTATAAGGCAGAGTATATAGGAACTTTTTCCTTTTCGGGAAAAGAGCCCTCTTTGATATCAGCCGTATTTGACACCTGTACAATCAAAGATAGACTTGAAGGAAAGCTTAAATAG
>Ga0209751_10004808_pt1 | contig 12837 bp, 6 predicted proteins | sample RifCSP13_1_FD_184019 | JGI IMG/M metagenome (GOLD analysis project Ga0209751, IMG submission 184019) | Soil microbial communities from Rifle, Colorado - Rifle CSP2_sed 13_1 (SPAdes) (version 2) | ecosystem: Environmental > Terrestrial > Deep subsurface > Rock core/Sediment | place: Rifle... | reverse complement strand
ACCGGAGTAGGCAAAGTTTTTATTGCTGCCCTTCAGGCCCGATTTTGAATTGATCTGGATTATATCACTGTAATAACCATCGCGGTAAGCCGATTGCAGCTTCATGACCCCGGAGGCATGTTTCGCACATATAAAATAGGCACTGTAATTGATCCGTGTCATCAGTTCAAATGTATCCACGCTCATCTCATCGAGACCGCCTGCCCGTAATATGCCGGCGTTGCTGATAAATGCATCTATGCCGCCAAATTTTTTTACAGTTGCTCTGATGAGGTTTTCTACCGAGTCACTATCCGAAACATCTGTCTTTACAAAGAGAGCGGTGTTCCTTCCGGCATTTTTGTTCAAAGCCCCTGCCATTTCCAGGCCTTTCTCCCCATTCAGATCTGCGATCACCACATTTGCCCCTTCGGCCATCATACTTTCGGCAATTCCCCCGCCGAAGCCCTGTGCCCCCCCGGTGACAATGACAATTTTATTCTCTGCCTTTCCCACCTGGGCAGTAGCTTTTGCCACCTGCCGGCGGTAGTTCTCGACCTCCCAGTTATCAATAAAGGTAATGTCGCGTTCGGCCATGAAGTGCGGTCCCCCGAAGTAATCCGCAAGGTAGCTGATCTGCATCCAGTCGGCAAATACATCCAGCATGGTATCCACCGATCTGATATTGTCCTCGAATGCAAGGATACCGTAACCTTTCAGTCCGGCTATTTTGGGCATGTAACCATATTGGGTGCAATAAGCGGATACTTTTTGTCTGCATTCATCTATGATTGCTTCCGGGGAATCCTGTTCAAGATATACAGGCCGGGCTTTGCAATATACGATCTGGTCGGGTGTAAAGGGCAGCGAAACGCCTTCAAATGTCCCGGCATCGGTAAGGAAGTGTTGCGCCAGTGCATTGTTTCGTACAGATGCCAGCTTTACAATGTCGCCGGAAAAGATCATGCGGAGGGCCGGCAATATCCGGGTAATATCAGCCGGTATTTCGATGTCACCGGTCGGGGGGAATTGACTTATCTGCTTCCGGATAACCGATTCCATGGAGGCGTAAAGCTCTTTTATTTCTTCCGGTCGGTCGGCAGCCACAAATACCCCGTGATTCTGAAGGAAGATCATTTTCGGATCATGGCTGTGGCTGCCTCTCCAGGTGAACAGAAGATCACGGATCTTTGTAAACAGAATATAACCGGGGTCGGTATAGGGCACATACAGGGCTGAATCACCAAAAAGCCGTTGTATTGTCTCTTCTGCATTGTTTGAGCATGTTATGCCGTTAACCAGAGTAGGGTGGGTATGTACCACAAATGCGTAATTGATGAGTTCGTGCAGGGAAGTTTCCACGCTGGGACGCACTTTCACCCCGGGATGGCAGGCGCGGTAAAGATCGGCTTTAACCTCAGCTTCGCGTATCACGCTCTCCGAATTGTAGTTTTTCGTATAGATCTCCCGGAGGATTCTCCGGTCGAGGAAGGCAAATTCTTCCCCGGTGATATCAGCCAGGGAAGTGCCACTTCCTTTGATCCAGATACCTGTTTCGTTTTTAAAGGATGTATTGCCGCCTCCGGCAATCACATAGTCCTTCATGCTGCCGTAGTGCCTGGATATTTCGATAAGACCGGTAAGGTTTGTATACATCAGTTGTATTTTTTTGTTTTGATCCTGTAATTTTGGATAACCGCATTGCCAAGTTCGACGAATGACTCCCGTTCGTTATGTTTTGGCTTGCCCTGCGGATCAATGAATCCCGCCTGACCTTTGGCATGCAGGTACTGGTGGGCAGCCACCACGCAGGCTCCTTCCCAGGATATCCTTTTCATTTCAGCGGAAAGAGGTTTGTTTCCCCGTGTATCGCAGGTGAGCGGGATCATATCGGGTGTATTATGCTCGGTTCCCAGCAAAATAGCAAAACCTTTGCCGGAGAAAAACTGCACAAATCTTTCGATATGCCCGGCATCGTTCCTGCCGGGGATCAGTTCAATGCAGTCTATATTTCTGCTGGTAAGTTCCTTATGGAGTTTTTCCGGATCCTTTTCATATTCGGTATAATGGCCATTCCTGTCATCGAGAAGCACCGGGTAACAGGGAATACCCCCTGCATTTACGATTATATCCATTACTTCTTCGATGTTCATGAAGGTATGGTCATCTTCCTTAACAAATGCTTTTCCACCTGCTTTGAGCAAATTACCGCGCAGTTCATTTTCGAGTCCCGGAATATCTGTGAGGCTTGATTTTGGCTCCTTTCCGTCGAATATTGCAGTGAAAGCGGCAATACGTTCAACTTCGCCGGTGAACTGTTCAAAAACCGCGATCCTGATGGCTTTGGCAATATGTCTTTCCCTTACCAGTTCTTCGGCAAAGTTTTTCCGTATTTCATCATAGTTTAGTGTAATCCCGGAATTTATCCGACGGAACCAGTCATTTGTTTTGGCAATCATGGAACGTACCTGCTCCTGGCTTTCGGCGACGATCCTGATCAGCCTGTCACGAAACCTGTCCTCCACAGCAAAAGGATAATTAAGTCCCTTTCCGCTTAAATAGCAACGACCGGGATTATTGGGATCATTTATCCTGATGTTTTGCTGTTGTTCCTTTTTCATCAGGCCAATGAACTCGATGTTGAACAGGGGAAATACACCGGCATTCAGGGCTTCGCGATAAAAAGGCTCATATCCGTCGGTGACAAAAAAATCGTTAATACCAACAACGGCAATATTCTCCTGCTTTGCCATTTCGAATATCTGGGAAATTCCTGTGAATGCGCTGAATGAGTAAGGAGAATGGACATGGGCATTCACCCCGTATACTTCCCCAACCGGGAACATATCAACAAGCGCTTTTGCGCCGGGAAACTGTGTGAGAATATTGTTCATGATCATACTCCCAATTTGCTTCTTTTTAGCTGCGTGTTTACTGACCAGTCAGTTTTAACCTTATGTCCATTCAGCGGAATGATCCGTTCATGAATGGCATCGAGTATCCAGTGTGGCTGGGGAAAGAAATATTCCTCCATTTCATACGCGGGCGTGATCCAGTTGCGGGATCCGACCACCACGGGAGGGGCATCAAGGTGGTCAAAGGCCAGTTCGGTAATATTTGATGCCATATCACGAAGATAGGATCCGCGTGTACAGGCATCACTGGCAAGCAGGATACGACCTGTTTTTTTAACCGATTCAACCACCAGGTCATAATTGAAGGGTACCAGGCTTCTGGCGTCAATGATCTCTGCCGAGAGACCGTAATCTGCCTGCAGTTTATCGGCGGCCTGTAGGGCAACGTATAATGTTGAACCAATGGTAAGAATGGTAATATCCGACCCCTTGCGTTTGATATCGGGTTCGCCGATGGGTATTTCATAATAACCCTCAGGCACCCCGCCTTCGTGAAACTGTTCACCCACATCGTAAATACGCTGGCTTTCAAAATACACCACCGGATCGGTACCCTGCAGGGCACTGTTCATAAGTCCCTTGGCATCATAGGGAGTGGTGGGGAAAACTACTTTTATCCCAGGAACATGGGCAATGAGCGAGGACCAGTCCTGTGAATGCTGTGCGCCGTATTTCGAACCTACAGAAACCCTGATGACCACCGGCATTTTAATAAGGTTCCCACTCATGGCCTGCCATTTGGGCAACTGGTTGAAAAGCTCATCACCGCACCGGCCTATGAAATCGCAATACATGATCTCCGCAATCACCCTGCCGCCGGCCATTCCATATCCTATCGCAGTGCCCACGATCGCACCTTCGGCAATGGGCGAATTAAACAGCCTATGGTATGGCAGTGCTTCGGTAAGTCCGCGATAAACGGCAAAGGCCCCACCCCAGTCACGGTTTTCTTCGCCATACGCTACCAGGGTAGGATCTTTATAGAAACGATGAATGATGGCTTCAAAAATACCGTCCCGCAACTGGAATATCTTTGCTTTTGATACCGGTTTACCGTCTTTATCCAGGTAAAAGCGTTCCTTGTTCTTCAGCGTCTTCACACGGGGATTTTCTTCCAGCGACATAAGCGCTTCCGGTTCCCTGGTATCAAAGACATCCTGGGAACCATTGGAAAACATCATTTCTGCGATGGCATCAGGTGAACTTACCAGGTTTATACGCGGGGAAACAGCATCATCTATGGTTAGCCTGAGGATACCGGTTATATTCCCGATGGTAGTTGACCGTATGTTTTCCAGGTCCGGTTGGGTCGATATTCCTGCTGAAACAAGGTCGTTTCCATACTGTACAATGGAATCAACCTGTTGCCAGGCATCGACTTCCTCTTTGCTGCGGTAGGACGATGCATCTGATGGTGAATGTCCGCTGAAACGATAGGTGAGCGTATCGAGCAATACGGGCCCTTTTTTATCAAGCAGGATCTTCTTTTTACGCTTAAATGCATCGATTACGGCAAGCGGGTTGTATCCATCCACCCTTTCGGCATGCATCATTTCGGCGTTCACTCCGGCACCAAGCCGGGCCACCATGCCATATCCCATGGTTTCCCCGCAGGTTTGCCCGCCCATGCCATACTGGTTGTTCATGCAGTTGAACAATATGGGCAGACCACCGCGGTACGCTTCCTCCCACAATTGGGTGTACTGATCCATAGTGGCAAAAGAAATTCCCTCCCACACAGGACCGCAGGCCATGGAAGCATCGCCGATATTGCATACCACGATCCCGGGCTTGTTGTTCACTTTCTTAAAAAGTGCTGCCCCTACGGAAATATCACCCGAACCGCCCACAATGGCATTATTGGGATATACACCGAACGGAGTGAAAAAGGCATGCATTGAACCACCCAATCCTTTATTAAAGCCATTCTCGCGGGCAAATATCTCTGCAAGCGTTCCGTAAAGAAGAAATTTCACAGCCAGGTCCTTTGCCGTGCCATGGTGATCTTTTTCCACCACGGCGAGCACCTTACCGCCAAAATAGGTTTTCATTACCTCCATCAACTCAGTTTCGGGGAGCTGATGAATCGCGGACAGGCCCTTGGCCAGGATCTCACCATGACTGCGGTGTGAACCGAATATGAGGTCATCCACCGTAAGATTATAGGCCATGCCAACTGCAGCGGCTTCCTGTCCCATGGACAGGTGTGCCGGTCCGGGATGATTGTAAGCGATACCCTGATATTCGTTCTTGATCTTGATCTCATTGATCATGTTCTCAAATTCACGGATGATAACCATATCCCGGAATATCCTTATGAAATCCTCTGTTGAAAAGTTATTTTTCTCCCCGGCGATACTTTTATGATATTGATTGACAGGTATGGTACCGAAGCTCAATTTTCCGGGCTTACGGATATCTATTGGATTGATGAACTGGCTTTTGGGCATTGCGGTATGTTTGAATTTGTATAATATTGGTTATTGCTTGACGTTGTGATTGTTGTGCGTTATGCTTTCACAACCTCCTATATCTTCTCTTCAAAATTCTCAATCTGGTTCTTTATTTCCCTAAGGAACAGCGTTGCCGGACCACCATCTACTGCACGATGGTCGTAGGTAAGCGAAAGCCCGATGACCGGAACGAATCCAAAAATGCCGTTACCCAGGTCGGCCGGACGGTGGGTAATTGTATTTACCCCAAGGATGGCAACCTGTGGCAGGTTAATAATGGGTGTGAACATTTCAACGCCATAATTGCCCAGGTTGGATACGGTGAATGAAGCCGCATTGCTGGCAAGCAGTTCGGGATTTATATTGCCTTTTTTGCACTGGTCGGCTATTTCGCGAAGCCGGACAGACAAACCCTTTAAAGACAGGTCGTCGGCGTTTTGGATTGCAGGTACCATGAGCCCGCGCGGTGTATCAACCGCCAGGCCCAGGTGGACCTTTCTGAATGTGCGTGTACTTTCTCCCAGAAAATGGCTGTTCAGTAAGGGGAATTTCTCGAGTGCCCTGATTACCGCAAAGCATATCATGTCATTCAGGGTAATATTCAACGGATTTCCTTTTTCCATATCTGCTTTTACCTTATTGCGCAATTCAAGAAGTTTGCGCACATCGGCCGACATGTGGTGGGTAAGTTGTGCCGACTGGCTGATGGATTCGTACATAGCCCTGGCGATGAGCTTTCGGATGTTGGACAGTTTGGTTTCCGTGAATTCTGCTGCCACGCCAGTGGTGTGGGCAGGGGCAGTGATCGCAGCTTCGATATCGCGGACGATCACCCGGCCATTGGGTCCTGATCCTGCCAGGGAAGCAGGATCCACTCCCATACGCACAGCCATTATCCTGGCCCGGGGTGAAATCCGCAATCGCATGTCCTCCGGTTGATCTTTCACCGAAACCAGATCAGGGAGGCTTTTCTCTCCGGTCCTGACCTGTTCTGTTGCTGCAGGAATCACTGCAGGAGCAATCTCACTGCCCGGCCGGAGGTTTTCAACCGGTTCACCGGTCTGTCCTATCACTGCCACGTTCGTGAGCACGGGTACTTCATCGCCCTCGCCATAGAACGTATCCAGCAATATTCCATCCGCCTGTGCTTCAACATCAAAAGCGGCTTTGTCGGTTTCATATGAAAACAGGATATCACCTGTTTTCACTGCATCGCCCTTACTTTTGATCCACCGGGTTATGATGCAGGTTTCTACCGATTGCCCCTGACGGGGCATAATTACAGGTACAGCCATTTTGTCTTTTTCAGTGTATAATACATTAGTATTTTACAAGTTGACCAGGAAAGCAAAAAGCATGAACTCACATTGCATGTTTTTAGGTAAACTTGTAAACATATGTTAAATATTTATATAACTTTACCAACAATATCTGAAGTATAATATATATCTCACAAATGTAATAAACAAACTTGTATTTACAAGTTATTTACAATATTTTTTTATTTATGCGTTCAATACCCCAATACAGGCAGCTTTACGAAGCCCTGAGAAAACAGATTGTTGACGGAATTTATAAACCCGGTGACCTGCTGCCTTCTGAGAATCAGCTTTGTTTCCAGTATAGTATTACCCGTCCAACCGTAAGACACGCTCTTGATACCCTCCTGAACGATGGAATGATCCGCAAACATCAGGGGAAAGGCAGCATTGTGTACGGGCCGCCAAACGGCATCGGTATCTTATCCATATCGGGCACAACCTCTGTTCTCGGCAAGCACAACCTTCGGACCCGGATAATTTCAAAGCCGGTGGTTACGCAGTGGCCTGCTGATTTCATTTTCCCGCTCAGCGATGAATTCCGCAACTCGGGTTGTGTATTCATAGAGCGGTTGCGGCTGGTGAATGATACGCCGGTATTCTATGATCTGAATTACCTGCCGAACATAAACCTTCCGCGGTTCTGCAACAGGAAGTTCGAGGACCAGTCGCTTTTTGAAATATTGCGAAAGGGATATCAGATAGAAGTTAAAAGTGGCGAGCAGCGTATCCGTGCGTTTAAAGCCGACGAGCTCATTCATGAATTCCTGAAGGTGCCGGTGGGTCACCCGGTTCTTCATCTGCAGCGAAAGTTAATTACGAACCGGCCCGGATTTCTCTTTTTTTCCTCGATATTCTGCAATACGGAAGAGCACGCACTGTATGGAACGTTCTAGGCATGTGATGAGGTAGGTGATGGGTAATGGGGTGATGGTGTGCCGGGAGATTATTTAAGTTCTATCAGGAATTCTGTGAGGTTCTTCTCGGCCGGGATCACGAATTTCTTTCTGAGCCGGTAACGGGCAGCTTCAACTCCCCTGACGGTTATGTTCAGGAGTGAGGCTATCTCTTTGGTGGACAGGTTTAACCTGATAAAGGCGCATAACTTTAGGTCATGCGCCGTAACATCGGCGTAATTACTTTTAATGTGCCTGAAAAAATTCTCATGGATCAGGTCAAAGTTTTGCTGAAAAATTTCCCAGTCATCATCGGAACTTATATTATCATTAATCATCCTGATCAGATGATCGGCGTATTTGTTGGGGAACTGGCTGCCCAGTTTATGCTTCTGATTTTCCACTTCTTTTTTGAGCTGCAGCAACATTTCATTTTTACGGATAATGGCAAGGGTTGAGCTGGCGAGTTCTTTGCTTTTATGCCGCAACTCAGCTTCAAGTTTATCATTTTTCAGGAGGGTAATTTTTTGTTCCCGTCTTTCAATCCTTTCCTGCTGCAGTTTGACCTGTTCCTGTTTAACATTTTCATTTTGCCTTTGGATATGCAGTTTAATGCCTCTCCAGCCGAACCAGGCGGCAAGCAGCAACAATACCAGATAGGCAAGATAAGCAAACACCGATGCATAAAATGGCGGCCTGACATGAAAATTATACAGGGTGGTTCCAAGCACACGGTTGTGATCATCCACAGCTACCACGCTGAGTTCGTACTGGCCGGCTTCGAGGTACGCATACGTGACGAGCTGACCTGTAACCGTATCCGTAATGGTTTCGCGGTAGCTTTTAAGGGTGCAATGAAGGCTTACTTCGCTGCCGGAATAATCGGGATAGGCAAAGGTGAACATTATCCGCCTGTAATAATAGGGAATCACCGGCCTCGCCCGGGGGGTATAAACCAACGGCAATTGCTGTGTACTTTTGTTGGAGTATACCTGTATTTTTCTGATCAGTACCCGGGGTTGAAAAGCAGGTCGGTTGTCAGTTGCCTTCCTTTCATAAACTACCAGTCCGTTTTCAAGGCAAAAAAGGTATCTGTCCTTATCCAGGAGGGCAATATTTTCATTATCATCGATCAGGTTATTTTGCAGAAGCGAAAAAGGAAGGATATCCCTGATGATCAAGCTGTCATTATCAACTTCGGCCAGGGCGAACCTGCCTTTTTTAACAAACCAGTAGCGTTTTTCACCGGCGGGTATTACCAGGTGGGAAGATGCAAATTCACCGGCATTCCGGTTTAACCAGACAAAGGATACCAACCGGTCACTGAGATCGTCATAGGTATAAAATTGCCGGCCGGTGCAAATCACAACCCTTCCGTTTATTCTGGCAATACTCAATTTGTGGTCCGAAGGCAGGCCGTCGTCTACACCGAATGTTCTTACTTCTTCCGCCTCCGTCAGATCATCATTCAGTTTTATCCTGTAAAGGCCCTTGATGAAATTCGATGCCCAGACAAAACCCAGGTGGTCAACCTCGAGATACCTGACAGGGTGAGAGAATCCGCGCACACTGTGACTGTACGTCCATTTTCCGCCGGCATCTTTCCTGTAAACAGCCAGGGGGCCATATGTACCCTGCAGGAGGTACTCGCCCTGCGGTGACGTAAAGCGCCGGATTGTGGTTCCGCCTGTGGCGGTGGATACCGGGATTACCCGGTCATTTTCGATCCGGAAGGTACCCTCATTGTGTCCGCAAAGAAGCTGGTCATCAATTTCCACCAGTTGCCACACCTGTCCCTGTGTGCCGTGCAATAATTTAAAACGGTTGCCTGCCGTGCTGTCGGATCTGAAAACGCCCTGGTTTGTACCTATATAGAGCACTTTATTGAAACGGACAGCTGTATATACCAGTTCAATATTATCTGATGCGGTTGTTATGTAACGGAATGGAGAATTTATTCTTACCAGTGCCACTCCCTGATCAAGGGCTGCCCATATGTTTTTCTGCAGATCGGTGTAAAGGAACAGTACCGTATTTGTGGGCAGTGAGTTTTCCTTATTGAAATGCCAGAGCAGTTTTCCATTACGGTCAATAGCAATGATCCCGTTACCGATTGTGCCAAAACAAATCACGGAATCGGCCGTCATAATTCCGCAATTGATCTGTCCGTTGACCAGGAGTTCATCAGCCTCTGTTTTCCAGCGTGTAAACCTGTTCCTGGTTGTGTCGAACACAAAAAGACCCTGGGAAGATGTTCCCAACAGGATCAGGCCCGGCTCGAGCTGAACGGCCGCCCGTATGATTGCATTTTTCAGCATGTCGCTCCCGGGTATGTATTGCAGGGAATCATCCTTCAGAGAGAATAGTCCCGATTGCATTCCCTGGGTAATTACATAATCTCCGGTTTTCAAAAAGAATACCACGGCCTCCGGTGTATTGTACTGAACCACCTGCTTTCCGTCGTATACGAAATATGTACCAAAAGACTGAAAAAATACCCTGGGGCCAACAATGATTATTCTCCAGATCTCATCATTGTTAAATTCATAGTCTTTGAGTTGCTTACTCAGTGAAGTATATATTAGTAAGCCATCAGCCTGTTGTTCCCAATATCCGAATTCTTCATAGGCGCCGGTATATATCCGGCCGTTTGTACCAATTGCCACCGATCGGATTCCCAGCTGTTCAGGCATCCTGAACAACTGCCAGTTGCTGCCATCAAATTGTAGCAGGCCCGCATTGTTGGCAAAATACATAATACCCTGCTGATCCTGGGCAATATTCCAGTTTTGCCTGTCGGCCCCGTATTCATTTTTAGTAAAGGCAATAACAGGTGGCACACTGGTATTAGCCAGCGAGTTTACACCCGGAGTTAACAGAAGGAACAAATGAAAGAATAGCATGTATTTAAAGGACCGGCAACTGGCCGATGATGAACGGAATAACCGGATAAAGGGTGTTATGGCAGGTAACATAACAATTGGTTGGAAACATGATCAGACTAATTCAAAATTAATGAATTATCCTGATTATTTGTTTCCGGAAAACGATTAACCGCAAAGTTCGCCACCCTGGCGAACTTTGCGGTCAAATAATGCTGAATTAATCCTTAATGATCTTCCTGACAACAGAATTACCCTTTGTGTCATAGACCGTCACCAGGTAAACACCATTGTTCAGTGAGGAGATATTGATGGAAATATTCCCGGTACTTATATTGCGGGTTACCATAATCTGCTGTCCGACAATATTGGATATGGTTATCCGGTCAACATCCTTCAGGTTCCTGAAATTTAAGGTCGATTTTACCGGATTCGGATATATTAAAATATCAACCTTACCGGGTTCATCGATTCCTGTGGGCACACCGGTAGCAGTAGGACTTAAAACAATATCGTCCACATAAATAATTATATCTTCGGTAAGACCTACAGGATCAGCCATATCGAGGAGCATGGCAATGGTAGGATAAGTTCCGGTAGCATCCGGGAAATGAAATGCCATCTGCTCCCAGGCATCGGTCATGGTTTGTTCTTCAACCGATGGAAGTTCGAAAAAGGCAGGTGTGGAAGTACCGCCTTCTATTTTGAACTTTATTGGGGAAATCCTGGTTTTCAGAACCTTAGCCAGCATGTATTTGTTGGTGGTAAGATCAACCGGTTCGGGCAGCGTGCTCCAGAAGCCTGCCCAAACATCACCGTCCATGGAACGTCTGAATTTAAGAACTTTGGCGCTGCCATTCACCTCGTCTATAACAGGATTTTCAACTATAATTAAACTGTCGTTCGGGAGGTCCCCGTTGGAAAGCTGGTTTAACGGTATCACCTGGAAGTCTTCAACAACCACTGAATCTCCACCTACTGCTGCACTTCTCAGCACAATATTATCCACATAGATAGTATCATCCTCGGTTAGATCTACCGGGTCCAGAAAATCAAGCAGCATGGCTATAATAGGATATTCTCCGGTAGCATCCGGAAAATGGAAAACGAGTCTTTCCCATTCATCCGTTTTGGTGGGTTCGCTCAGTGAAGGAAGCTCAAAGAAAGTCGGTGTTGACGTACCACCTTCAACTTTAAATTTAACTGTAGAAATACGGGGTTTTAAAACATCAACCGAAAAGTATTTCATGGTTGTCAAATCAACAGCCTGATCAAGACGGCTCCAAAATCCTGCCCATACCGCACCATCCTTGGATCGTCTGAATTTCAATACCCTGGTACTGCTGTTAAGATCATTGGGTGCCGGATTGTCCACAATGATGAGACTGTCATTGGGAAGAGGCTCGTTCGAAAGCTGGTTCAGTGTAAGCAATTCGAAATCCTCAATCACCTGCTGCGCTCTAATTACAGTTGTTAGTGCCAGCAAACTAAAAAGGCAAAGTAAAAGTTTTTTCATGGTTTGTTAGTTTTAATTTATTTATTATTACGTTTTTAGGAAAAAATCCAGTTAGTAAATGCAATTCATATACTTTCGGAATTGGGATCTCACCTCCTTTCGTCTTTTAACAGTTCAGGTTATTTATAAATAATAATTTTTACCGATTGGGGAGGATAATCCTCCGGAAAAAGTTTTATAAAATAAGTGCCTGATGCCAGGTTCAATTTTTCCAGGTCATACCGGTGTTCCCCTGCCGGCAGATAATATCCCGGGATGAGGGTAGCTACAGTTCTTCCTGACAGGTCGCTGAGTATCAGGCTGGTTTTTGCCGCAGATTTCAGGTTGAAAACAACGTAACTTTTTTCCTGAATTGGATTGGGCACGACGAGCAATCCGTGGTTTGTGGCCTGGTCAGGAATACCGGTACTGATATCTTCGGTAAAGCCTACCGCATCAAGCATAGGTTGTATTTCATCATTGGCCATGAAATTATCCCAGAGCAGCTGTGAACGGTGGTTCTCAATCATGCCGATGATGGGGCCCTGGTCAATGGCAAGGTAAGAAGTGGTATACCAGTCGAGTTCCTGATTAAAGGCATCATAAAAGCCCATGGGTCCCCAGATCCGTTTACCCAGTTCCCTGTACATGAATTTAAGTGCATTCATCGATTCCTCAGGGGTATAGGGCATGGATGAAAGGGCAGCTGTGGGTGTTATGGTGCCGTTATCGCGACCGGTCACCGGTTCGTGCGCCATGTAACCATAGGGATCATCACTGGCCGTAAGCCCCCAGCAATTCTCTCCGTATCCGGTGAAATCCAGTGGATTATCGATACAATATGCCCGGTTGATCAGGGTATGATTCCGGTTGTTGTTGAAATAATTGGCATAGGCAT
>Ga0209751_10004807_pt1 | contig 12838 bp, 11 predicted proteins | sample RifCSP13_1_FD_184019 | JGI IMG/M metagenome (GOLD analysis project Ga0209751, IMG submission 184019) | Soil microbial communities from Rifle, Colorado - Rifle CSP2_sed 13_1 (SPAdes) (version 2) | ecosystem: Environmental > Terrestrial > Deep subsurface > Rock core/Sediment | place: Rifle... | reverse complement strand
TGACCATCGGTGGTGCGCTCAAAGATGCTGGGGTGAACCTTAACCCTGAGGACATGGTCGAGCCGTCGAATTGGTCACCGATCAGCAATGGTTTGGTGATCAATGTCCTGCGCGCCGCCCGTATCCAACTCATTGCTGATGGTAAAACCTACTCAGCGATCACTGCCGAACCAGACCCTGCCTCACTGCTCGACCGCTGGGGGCTCAAGCTCGACGATGGTGATCGCTTATTGCTTGCAGGCAGAACATTGCCAGAGGGCGAGCTGCTGCCTCAGGCTGCATTCCTGAGTCTTGAATTGCGGCACCCGGTGGATGTGAGCGTTAGAGACGGCGACGACTTTGCCGAATTCCAGAGTTCTGCTCCAACGCTTGGCGAAGCCCTCGCCGAGAAGGGCATCGATATATTTGCCGCAGATCTGATTGAGCCTGACCTCGAGACTCCCCTGGATACTACGATAATCGTCACCATTATTCGTGCGCAGCCGGTGCTGGTTGTCATGGGCGGTTCCGAATTCGAAGTTCGCACAGCGGTTGCTACAGTTGGCGAAGCCCTCGCCGATGCGGGCATTTCGCTGCAGGGTTTGGACCGTAGCCAGCCCGATGAGGGTCAACCCATTCCAACGGACCGACTCATTCGGGTTATTCGTGTCAATGAAACTTTGTTGCTGGAACAGCAAACAATTCCCCATAAGACAGAATGGCAGGAAGACCTGCAGGCCGAACTGGATACCATTTCGGTCGTTCAAGCCGGACAAGACGGCGTTTCCGCTTCCCGCATCCGCGTGCGCTACGAAGATGGCCAGGAGGTTTCTAGAATGGAAGAGGGGGAACGTGTACTGGTTGAAGCCAAGGACCAGATCAATGGATATGGCGCTCAATTAGTTCTGAAAACCGCGGTGGTGGATGGTGTGACCATTGAATATTATCGAGCCGTGACTGTGTTTACTACCTGGTATTCCCCATGTAATTCCGGGACGGACGGCTGCCTCAACGGCACCTCCTCCGGGATGCCCGTACAAAAAGGAACCATTGCCACCTACCTAAATTGGTACAGGGCTCTAAAGGGGACAACCGTTTATGTTCCTGGTTATGGGAACGCCGCTTTTGGTGATGTGGGTAGCTGGCCGACGGGAGAGCCATGGATCGACCTAGCATTCAGTGAAGCGGAAGTCGCCGCCAGTAGCGGCGCTCCGTGGGTAAACCAATATGTAACTATTTATTTCACCACCCCCGTTCCTTCATACGTTCCGCTTATCTGGCCGCCCTAAAATGCCGGCCATCCAAGCTATCAACGTCCCTGCACTCCTTCGCCTCCATGGGCTGCGCCCAGAGAAGGCCATGGGCCAGAATTTCCTGGTCGATGAAGGCCACCTGGTGCGCATTGTGGAGTTCGCGCGAGTCGCCTCAACCGACGAAGTCCTCGAGGTTGGCGCAGGCCTCGGGTCGCTCACCCGCCACCTGGCAGCCGCGGCCAAACGTGTGGTGGCGGTGGAATTGGATGGCAAACTGCTGCCCCTTTTGCGCGAAACAGTTCGCGGTTATCCTAACGTTGAAGTGGTGCATGCTGACATCCTCCAGTTGCGCCTGGCCGATTTCTTCCAGTCGCCGGGATATCTGGTTGTCGCCAACATCCCTTATTATTTAACGTCCAGCCTTATCCGCCATTTGTTGGAACATGACCCACGGCCCCAGCGGCTGACGCTCACCATTCAACGCGAAGTGGCCGAGCGTGCCTGCGCTTCGCCGCCAGAGATGTCGCTGTTGGCGCTAAGCGTGCAGCTTTATGGCTCGCCCCGAATCGCTCATCACATTCCCGCCGGGGCGTTTTATCCCATCCCCAAGGTCGATTCGGCACTTCTGGTGGTCGATCTCTATGCCGAACCCCGGCTGCCAGCGGAGAAGATCGATGCGATCTTCAACCTTGCCAAGGCCGCTTTCTCCCAAAAACGCAAGACACTCGCGAATTCGCTGGCCTCTCTGCCGGATTGGACCAAGGAGCACGCTGCCGCGCGCCTGGATGCCGCAGGCATTGATCCTATGCGGAGGCCGCAGACTCTAAGTCTTGAGGAGTGGGGGCGGCTGCTAAACCTTTAGCCAGGCCCTCGCCTGACTAAAGCGAAAGATTGCTTTCTTTCAGAATCTCCAACATCTTAGCGTGCAGCGCCGGGTTGGCTGCCAACACGGATTGTGGCTTGCCGATGAAATCCGGGTCGCCGCGTACGTTCGTCACCAGGGCGCCAGCCTCCTGCGCGATCAGCGCCCCGGCAGCCACGTCCCAGGGGTTGAGGCGGATCTCCCAGAATCCATCCAGGCGCCCCGCAGCCACATAGCACAGGTCTAGGGCCGCCGAGCCCAGCCGCCGCACGCCCTGCGTTCGCATGGAAAAGCGTTGAAACTCTGCGAAATTGTTGATTGGGTTGGTCCACGCATCGTAAGGGAAACCGGTGACCAGCAGGCTGCTCTTGAGTTCGGCGACGGCAGAAGCGTGAATGGGCTTACCGTTTAGCCGCGCTCCCTTGCCATTTTCGGCGATGTACATTTCTTCGGCGATCGGGTCGTACACCGCGCCAAAGGTGAACCTGCCTTTGTGTGCATAAGCAATTGAGACACAAAAAAACGGAAGGCCGTGCGAGTAATTCAGCGTGCCGTCCAGCGGATCTACATACCAGATGTCTTCCGCTGATCCGCTGCGTTCGCCGCTCTCTTCGCTAAATGCCGCGTGGTCGGGGAATCGCTTGCCGATTTCGCCGAGAATTAATTCCTCGGATCGGTGGTCGATTTCGGTAACCAGGTCGATCTCTCCTTTGAATTCCACCTGGTGGTGCTGACCAAATCCCACTCGCAAGATTTCGCCGGCTTGTTGCGCGATTTCGATCAAGTCATTTAGTGTTGGCGAGCGTGCTATCGTTATCTCTCTCCTTTACTTTCTGCGTCTAATTGAGTAAAAAATTCGTTTAGGAATTTTTGTCGCGGTTCGGCCAGTTGCCGCGCGGACTCCGTGTGTAGCCTGTCCTTTATTTTGCCAAGCTTGAAAACGAATTCATGGTAAGAGCTGTGTAGTTCACCTTCAACCTTCGCGCCTCTTCGCTTGAATTCGTCTGAAACTTCCGCGTAAAACGGCCAATGCATCATCACGTCGTAAGCCAGGGTGCGCGCTACTCCAAACGCGCCGATCACATCCAACTTGTCGGCATCAAAGAGGATTTTGGCCTCCAGGGTCTGCGGCGCTTCGTCGCCGCGGAAGCGGTGAGCGCGAATGCAGTGCTGCACTGCCGCAATGCGTTCAGGCGGCCAACCCTCGGCCTCCAGGATCTGCTTGGCAAATTCGGCGGAGTGGTGCTGGTGTTCGGGGCGCTTTTCACCCCCGGTTTCCGCGCCGCTGGCATCATGCAGCAGCACCGCGGCGCGCACGATGTCAATGTCCGCGCCTTCGGCTTTCGCCAGACGTTCAGCCAACCGCAGCACGCGCAGAATATGGTCGAAGCCGTGCACCGGATCGTAATCCGGGTACCAGGCTCGGGCCTGCTCTACGGTGGGCATCTAGGATGAAAAGTTTAAGTATTTAAGGACGTAGTACACAACGGCCAGCAGTATAAACCCGACACTCCCGATCAGAAAAACTCTTATGGCAGTGCGGATCAGACCGCGTAGGAAAACCACGGCTAGTCCAATGCCGGCGATCAGCGTGATGACCACCCATTGGCCGGGGAGAGAGTTGATAAGGGTTTCAAGTATTGGCATTCAATGGCGTGCCACCGGATAAGGTGTCCCTTTCTTGATCACTGTACGTACAAGATTAGTGCCAAAACGGTAACCAAGATGGCGGTAGTCGATTGCATCCAGAATAAGCAGGTCGGCCTGTTTTCCGGCTTCAATCGATCCAATTACATTCTGGCGCTGGATGGCTGCGGCACCATTGATGGTGGTTGCGGCAATAGCCTGTGCTGGAGTGAGCCCTAGGCTGCGGCAAGCCAGGGCTATGGCAAATTGAAGGCTTTCGCCCCAAGCCGTGCCCGGATTCAGGTCACTTCCCACTGCCAGTAGTCCGTCCGCTTCGAGGATGGCCCTTGCGGGCATGCTGTGCAGCTCGGCCAGGCCGAATGGCGTAGCCGGCAAGGCTACGGCCACCGTATCGCTGTCGGCCAACACAGCAATCTCTTCAGGCGAAACGCTAATGAGGTGGTCTGCGCTGACCGAGCCTAATTCGACAGCCATGCGCGTGCCGCCGAGGTTGTCGAACTCGTCGGAATGGATTTTAAGAGGGAAACCAAGCCCTTTAGCCGTTTCCAGAATTCGTCGTGACTGACGTAAGTCGAATGCGCCGGTCTCGCAAAATACGTCGACGAAAGGCAAAGTCTTTTCCGGCACGTTTTGTGTCCACCAATCTTTCACTCCAGGGAGCCAATTCCTGCACAATTCGTTAGTGTAATCTTCGGCTCTTCCTTTGAATTCGGGCGGGATGGCATGGGCGGCAAGATAAGTGACGGTCAGTTCCCAGGGCCCTTCGGCGTCCAGCTGAAGTAGCGCTTCCATCAAATGTAGCTCCGTATCGAAGTCCAATCCGTAGCCGGTCTTGGCCTCGACGGTGGTAGAACCATGATTGAACATGCGCTGGAGCCGCGGGCGAGTTTGGCTGAGCAAGTCCCCCATGGATGCGCCGCGGGTTGCCCTTACAGTGGAAAGTATTCCACCACCCGCATTGAGAATTTCCAAGTAGGTCTTGCCCCGCAGCCGCTGTTCGAATTCTGCGGCGCGGTCGCCGGCCCAAATCGGATGCGAATGTGCATCGACGAAGCCGGGCATCACCACTCGGCCGCCGGCATCCAACTCCACTTCATCGGGATTTTTGCGGCGCAGATCGGCGCTTGAGCCCGTCGCAACAATCCGGCCTTCACGGATTAATACCGCGCCGTCTTCGATAATTCCTAACATTCCCAGTGCACGACCGCGCTGCGGGCCACCGGCCAGCGTCAACAGTTGCCCCGCTGAATGGATGAGCATAAGCGGCATTATATTTCCTTTTCACGTTGCAAAAATGGCTCCGAAATCAAGTTTCTTGACACCCCTAATCCGCTATGCTACAGTTAGTTTCATTTCCCACCGTGTTGACTAGAGAATCTGTGAATCCAACGCGAACCCAGCATCTGGTAGAGCGCCTGCGCGCGTTCCAAGATTCGACGCCCGAGGTCGAAGGCTCGGCGGTCGTAAGCAACGACGGGTTGAGCATCGCTGCGGTGCTCAACCCGCCCATTTCGGAGGACCGCGTGGCAGCCATGTCCGCTGCTTTGTTGTCTCTCGGCGAACGCATTGCCGCGGAGCTTGGGCGCGGCAAAATGCAGCAGGTATACATTCGCGGGGCAGAGGGCTTCGCGGTGTTGACCGCTGCAGGTCATCAAGCCGTGCTTACGGTGATGGCCAAAAATGACGCTCGCCTAGGTCTGCTGTTACTCGAAATACGCCATGTAATTGCAGATTTGCAATCATTGCTCTAAATCACAGCGGGCGAGAAATGGACGCGATCCCACCAAGTGGGTACAAGCTGCCCAACAGATTAGCCCGTATCACTTTACAGACTATCGAGGAATTGCTTACGCCTAAGGGGATGGAGACATTGCTTACCCTCGCCCATTTGCAACACCTTATCCAGAATTATCCGCCGGCGAATCTTGAGCGCGGTTTCGATTTCTCAGAAATGGGAGCTTTGAACCTCGGCTTGGAGGAATATTATGGGCCGCGCGGAGGCCGCGGGTTGGCCTTGCGGGCTGGGCGCATGGTCTTCAATAACGCACTCAGCCATTTCGGTGCGCTGGAAGGCGTAGAGGCCGCCGCATTCAGGATGTTATCAATGAATCTTAAACTGAAGGTGGGGCTTGGCGCGCTCGCCAGAATCTTCAGCGATTTCAGCGATCAGCCTAGCCGTGTGCAGGAAAAATCGCCCGAATTCCATTACCTCGTTCACCGCAATTCCGTGTGTTGGGGACGCAGTGGGGAAGAGAAGCCGGTCTGTTTCATGATGGTTGGCATTCTGCAAGAAGCGCTAAACAGGATTTCGGGCGGCCGCGAGTTCCGGGTCGATGAAGCCGAATGCCTGGCGGCTGGCGGAGAACTATGCCGCTTCGTGATCCCAAAAGAGCCGATTGCCTGATAGGTTTGCATGAAAATAACCCTGGTTTTGCCCACCTATAACGAAGCCGAAAACCTCCCGCGGCTGGTTCCAGCGCTCTTCAACCTGGGGCTTCCTGATCTTCGTTTACTGATCGTTGACGACCTGAGCCCGGATGGTACGGGAGATGTGGCCGAGGGCTTGGCAAAACAGTTTCCCGGCCGAATAGAGGTCTTGCATCGCAAAGGTCCTCGCGGGCTGGGTCGCGCCTATGTATTTGCCTTTGAACACGCTTTGCAAGGCGATGCCGAGGCCATAGGGCAGATGGACTGCGACTTTTCACATCCACCAGAGAAGTTGCCAGCTCTGGCAGCCAGGCTTGAAACCTGCGACCTGGCTTTGGGTTCCCGGTATATTCCCGGCGGCGGGGTGGATGAACGCTGGCCCCTATGGCGCAAGGCGCTCTCGCGCTGGGCGAACTTTTACGCGCGCAGCATCCTGGGGCTGCCGGTGCGGGATGTAACCGGGGGTTTCCGATTGTGGCGCCGCGAAATGCTGCAACGTATACCTTACCGGTACGTGATATCCAATGGCTATGTATTTCTGGTAGAGCTGCTCTACCTGGCGCAGTTGCAAGGCTGCCGCTTCGGCGAAGTGCCTATTTACTTCGCCGACCGGAAGTGGGGGGAATCGAAAATGAATATCCGCGTCCAGCTGGAAGCCGCCTGGCGTGTGTGGCAGGTGAAATGGAGATATGGCTGAATTGCAAATGCTTGGCGTTGATCGAGTTAAAAAAATAGCGAGTATGTTTTTGTTGTTCATTATCTTGACTTACACCTTTGGAAGGTTAGGAGAGTATTTCGTAACCATCCCCGGCTTTATCTTGGATTGGGAAATGTATTGGAAAGCTACTCATAATTTCTCCATTAACTATGAAGGCGTTCGGATTTTTAATCCCCCCTGGACGCTGGCCCTGCTATGGCCGATTACGATCTGGCCATTTGCAGTTAGTGGGGGGTTTTTTGTTTTTTCCACCCTCGTTACGTTGGCGCTAAGTGTTCCTCGTAAGTCCAACCTCTTCAAGTGGGGGTCTTACCTGTTGCTGCTCTCTCTTTCTTACCCCGCTGCACGCCAGCTGGTGGATGGCAACATGGAATTTTTAATCATCCTTGGTGTGCTGCTGTTCCTTTGGGCTCTCGAAACGGAAACCCCTTGGGCAGCGGCAGCATCCCTGATATTGCTTTCCAGCAAACCGCAGGAGAGTTGGTTACTGCTCCTTTCGGCTGCCTTATGGGTTTTGCTGAAATGGCCAAGGGAAAAAATCGCGAAAGTCGCAGCCTTGAGCGTTATATATGTAGTGCCCTTTTTGATTTGGAAGTGGCCCGCTTGGTTTGAAGCTTTACGCCGCTTCCCTATCGGATCCGATATTGATAGTAGTATTTGGGGTGCGTTATCCAGGTTTGAATTACCGGAGCCGGTGATCTTCGGCTCTTGGATTCTTGTGCTGCTTGCAACGCTTTGGGGATTACAAAAGGGTTGGAGCAAATTAAGAAATCACGAAGTCGCCATGCTGATCACAGCCAGTATGTTGTTGGCTCCGTATTCTGGGAGCAGCTTTCTGGTTCCTTTTGTGATTGGCGTATTCCCTGTCCTTCAAAGCGGATCGTTCGTCGGCTATGTTCTCTTGGCTCTTTATTACCTCCCTTATCTGTTTTTAGGACAAACATCAATCCGGGCTGAATGGGAATACACCTATTGGACCGGCGTTCTATTGCTTACCTGGGCCGCATTGCTTTGGATGATTAGAGCCGGCAAATTGTCGGAAAAGCAATCGTTGCCGATAAACAATTAACCAAATTAAATAAAGTACCGATGCACCGCAGAATTGTGCCGGTGGCAAGGATAGTTAATGCCGAAGTTGCTATTGGCCGGGGAAATCGCAAATTTCGTTACAACCTTTTGAGGGCAGCTATTGAAGATCAAGTTTGTTTGAGCTCCTTTTTCAATTCCTCAAAAGAAACATTAGAGGTCATGTCCAACGTGAGGGGCGTTACTGCCACCTGGCGCTTGACGATGACCGTATAAACATCCGTATCCTTTGCAAAAGCACTGGCCTCCGGCACTTGTTCATAGCCCGTGGAACCCGGTTCGCTCCATGAGTTGCGGTTAGGGGCTGTTGGCAGATAAAAGCGTAGCTTTGAAAGCCGGGTGAGTGCCCACGGAGTTTCTATGGTTGCATCCGAAGGCACTTCCACTTTTAAAACCTGGACATCCGGTGGAAATCTCTTCGTTAACAGTTGCCGCGCGAATAAAGTGGTGAAGTACGCTGAGGGCTTGAAATCTACCTCTTTGGAATGGCTTAGATGGTATTTGTGTTCCGTCTCGAGCGAGACCGCTAGGGATGGGATGTTGTGCGATGCCCCTTCCATTGCAGCGCCAACTGTGCCCGAAATAGTGACCCCCGTGCCAAAGTTCGTGCCGTAGTTGATGCCGGCCACCACCAGGTCTGGTGGGGTGGGCATGATTTCGAGGATGGCGTGCTGCACAGTTTGTGCAGGAGTGCCACCCACCGCATAGATCGTCCATTCTTTTTCGTGGATGGTGATTGTCTGCGCGGTGATGATGCCGTCGGAAGTAGGCGGCATGCTGCGCCCCATGCCTGAGGATTGCTCGCGCGGTGCCGCCACCCACACATAGCCAAGTCCTGAGAGGGCTTCTGCAGCCACCCAGAGCCCGGGGGAGTTGATTCCGTCGTCGTTGGTAAGCAGGATTTGTGGTCTTTTGTTTTTGGCCATGGGCGTGGAATTATAGTGTTAGTTATCGGTTGTCTGTGCCAGTTGCCCGGATTCGTTTAACTTATTGTGGAGTGCGGCGGTTTACTAGGCCATTCTTGTGTTTCCCTCGTTATTGTCTTCCCATGTATCCTAGCGCTTTAAGTAGCCCAATTGCCCAGCTACTTGTCTCTTAAATCCCTTGAAACCAAACTAAAAAACGGACAACGGTTAGTCCCCGCTAGGGCAATGAATTGCTCGCTAGCCAGTCGTTGCCTAAGCGGATTTCTACATCGATCGAATTCGTCGGATCGAACTCGTGGATGATGCGCGAACTTTCCACGCCCATCAGTTGGGACAGATAGGCAAGCGTGTAAGGGTTGCCGGTATGGTCGACTAAAATGGTTTGGCTTAGCGCGCTGCCGGTAGCGCGAACTTCAACAATGTTGGCTCCAAGGCCGGCAAGGAACGCCTGTGTCCGCCCACCCAGGCTGCCATCCGATGTTCCGTTTTGGATGGAGATGCGCGGAGCTTCGGCGGCGAGACGCTCTTCGGGGCTGCCTGGGGTGAGTGGACCCAGGCCTGCGTTACCGGTGAAGATTTCATCGCGCAGTTCGCGGATTTTGTCAGGGATAGGGATCAAGATGGAAAGATCATCCGGTGAACGTCCAAAAATCACGTATTTCTCATTGATGACTCCCCGTTTGATATTGGCCGAATCGATTTGGCTGGCAAGCACCGCCAATTGGATTGCGTCTTCAAGCGACAGATTAGATGAAATGCCCGCGGACAGTTCAGCATAGATTTGCGGTGCGTTTGCGATCAGTCCAGGTAACAGATTGAACTCAAGAATGCGGTTTCGGATTCCCAAGATGATCTGCTGCTGGCGTTCTGCGCGCGAAAAATCGCCGCCTTTCACGTGGCGTTCGCGGGCGTAGGCCAGCGCCACAGCACCGGGGAGCGTTTGTATCCCCGGTTTGAGATTCTTAGGCTGCGTGTCCGCCCCGAGTGGATCCACTGTGATCGGTTCCGGAACGTCGATCTTCACACCGCCGATCAAATCAATGAATTTGATGAACGCGTTGAAATCAATACGGGCATAGTAATCGATTGGTATTCCAATGGTCTGCTCAACGGTGCGCATGGCCAGTTCCGGTCCCCCGCCAGGGACCTTATATAGCTCGCCATAATAGTGGGCGGTATTGATCTTATTGGGGGAGAAACCGGGTATCACTGCCCACAAATCACGGGGAATGGAAAGAATACTGGCCGTCTTGGTCACCGGATCGACACTGAGCAGGATCATGGTGTCGGTTCGCGACGGCCCCTCTCCGGCGCTCCAGTCGCGATAATCCAGACCCATGAGGAGGATCGTTACCCGGTCAGCGCCACTCCAGGGTTCGGGCAGCGTGAACCCTCCTGGGGTCTCGAGGATATCTGGGCTTAGTGTGCCTGCTCCTCCCTGTAAGGGGACAGGCAGACCAAAGGCACCCCGGGGGGCAGCAGCCACCCAGTGTGCGAATGTGTAGCTAAGTGGGATCAGCAGGATGGCGATTACAAAGAAGGCTGCGATGGCCAGTATCGAGAGCCTCCGATTTCGCTGTAAAAATTCGCGGATCTTTGATCGAGCCATGCTTAGGGGGTCGGTGTTTCCGTAGGTGTGGGGGTGGGACTGGATGTGGGCGTGGGACTGGGTGTTGCCGTAATGGCTCCCGGGGTAAATGTCGGCGTTGCGGTTAAACCCGGCGTTTCAGTAAAAGGGAGAAAAGTGATTGTCGGCGTAAAAGTTGCTGTAAACGCAGGCGTGTTGGTAGCTACGAAGCACAGGCTGTAGGCCTGATCGGACTTTCCCTGCAGGTCGGCTTCGTTGCGAACGGTCAGTGCTACTTGATATTGTTCATACGCGCCGCACCAGTCTTCATCCGTAACGAGCTGGTCTCCCCAGTGAATGAGTGAATGCCAGTAGCGTGAGAAAGCCGATATTCCCGAAGCATCAGTAAGGTTGGGCGCCAGTGAAGCAACCTGTCCATAGTAGTAGGCGGCATCTTGCGGGTAGGCCAGCCAAAATGCATTGCCCCACAAATATAGTCTTGCCCAGGTGCGGTATTTTTGGGCGTCCGCGTCCAAAGGTCCGAATTTTTCTGCCAGTGAGAAATCATAAAGACCGGGCTCGAACAGACCCAGCTCCAAAATGTTTTGTGCTCCCCGGTTGCGCAGAGATGCGTAGAACATGCCATCCACGTCGGCAGTACGAAAATTCGGATCCGCTTTGCGCAGCGATAACAGCGTGTCGATGGTCCCCGTCCAGTCGCGCGCAATGAACAACGCTTGAGCCGCGTTGAAAAGCTCCTCTTTTGGCCGCGGGTCAGGCGTCGGGGTTGGGGTTTCCGTGGGCAATCCGCTGATCGGCTCAGGGTTGTTGCCCAGTGCTACCAGCACCTGCAACAGCTGCTGCTGGACGTCCAGGAAATTTGGATTTTGTGCGAAGATAAATTCCAAGCGCTGGCGGGCCAGGGAAAGGCTGCCAGCCTCTAAATCTGCTAGCGCCAGGTTATATTGATCTAGCATATAAATTCCGGCTTCCATCGTTGCCGTGGCGGAGTATTCGATGGAACCCAGTGACCAACCAACCGCGGCGCTGGCGGCGGAGACCAGGAACAAGGCTGCTACCAGAACCGCAACCGCAGTAATAAATGGGGATTTGAAAAGACCGGCTAAGCATCCGGGCCGATCACTTGACGGTGGATCATTGTCCTTGCCGCCGGAACCAGCCCGGTTCGGTCGGCGCGGCACGGCGGCAGACGGCCGCGTGATTTGCCTATCATCCGGACTGAACCGATGAGGTGTGGTGGCGCTTTGTTTCCTAAACATGGGAGGGAATTGACGAGATTTTACTGTGTTTGGACCGGAATTGCTTATCGCATGACTGGTATGTAGTTAATCAGACTTGGAAAAAACTGGACGGGTCGCATGACCCGTCCAGTTTTCTTATCGCAACTGTTGCCCTCAGATCATATTCTTCTAGTCGCGGTCCCTCGCGTCATTCACACGACCAAATCACGGTATGGTTTGCGGCCTTGTGGCTGTGGGAGTGGGAGTGCGTGTGAACGTTGGCGGGATTGATGTAGGCGTCGCTGTTGGATAGTTAATGTACGGCAGCACGTCTCCCGGAACATCTGGCAGCGGACCGAACGGGATGACGAACAGGGAAGCCAGCGCCCAACAGTGTGCACCGTCCACCAGGAAAAGCATCCATAAGTTATCTGGACCACGCCCGAGCGGTATATATCCTTGACCCATCAACAATGTTCTAAGGATCGGCGCCCCTTGCGCGTTGCTTTGCCGGCAGTTGGTGTCCTGTTCTGGGAAGACCATCAAGGCTGCCGTCTCGGGAGTGGGCGTGCAAGGAACGACCACGCCTGCTGCATCGGATCCAATGCACTCTGTCGGTGTTGGTGTCGGCGTGCAGCGTTCGTACGCGTAGATCGGAGCGCCGGCTTCATCAACTCCGATCTGGACGCCGACGAGACACTCAGTGGGCGTCGGTGTAGGTGTGCAGTTGGAAACTGAAGCTGCCGCGAAGTCAACCGTGATGCAGTCGGTAGGAGTGGGCGTGCAGGGCATTGGCAACGGCGCCGTTGTATCGGGGCTCAAACCCGTGCACTGGGTTGGAGTGAGACTGGGCGTCGGCGTAGGCGTTGGGGTGCAATCCACCTTTGCAAAGGGGAAGTCTACATAGCAGTCAGTCGGCGTCGGCGTAGGGGTAGGTGTGCAGGTAACGGCCACGTTGGCAACCGCACCGACAACCGGCACATAACAATCGGTAGGAGTTGGTGTGCATTCCTCAAGCTGCCCGGTAAACGGATTCAGTGTGGCGCAGGTCGTGGGTGTATCGGTAGGAGTGTATGTGATGGTGGGAGTGCAAGTGGCAACCAAATTGGCAGCCAGGTAAGTTGAAAGGCTG
>Ga0209751_10004806_pt1 | contig 12839 bp, 10 predicted proteins | sample RifCSP13_1_FD_184019 | JGI IMG/M metagenome (GOLD analysis project Ga0209751, IMG submission 184019) | Soil microbial communities from Rifle, Colorado - Rifle CSP2_sed 13_1 (SPAdes) (version 2) | ecosystem: Environmental > Terrestrial > Deep subsurface > Rock core/Sediment | place: Rifle... | reverse complement strand
CCTGCGAAATAATCCGGCAATTGCAGCGTACAGGAAAACGCTGGATGAAAGGTTAAAGGCCAAATTAAAACTCGACGAGCAAATGGGACAAACCGACTGATATGTACAATATGGTTTTTATTATTCTGATTGTTATTATAGCACTTGATTTTGCCCTGGAACGGTATCTGGATTACCTGAACGGTAGAAAATGGAGTGCTGACCTTCCCGGTGAACTGAAAGATGTTTATGATGCGGAACAGTATCGCAGGCAACAGGAGTATAAAAGGGTAAATGAACGGTTTGCCATGCTTACCGCTTCAGTAAGCTTTGCAGTGATCATGCTGATGCTTTTTTTCAGCGGATTCAGACTGGTAGACGGATGGGCAAGGGAGGTCACCACACACCCCGTACTAATGGTGCTTGTTTTCTTCGGAATACTGGCCGTGGCTTCCGATATTATTAGTACGCCCTTTTCATTGTATGATATTTTTGTCATCGAGGAAAAATTCGGTTTTAACCGGACCACACCCAGGATCTTCGTGCAGGATAAGATCAAGGGCTGGTTACTCGGTGCTGTAATCGGTGGAGGGTTGCTTGCCCTGGTGGTATGGTTTTACCTGCGCACCGGTTCCCTGTTCTGGGTACATGCCTGGATTGCTGCCATTGTGTTCACGGTGTTCATGGCCATGTTTTACGCTTCGCTGATCGTTCCCCTGTTCAATAAACAAACTCCCCTGCCCGAAGGTGAACTGCGTGATGCCATCAGAGATTTCAGCGAAAAGACAGGATTTAAACTGTTCAACATTTTTGTGATCGACGGTTCTAAAAGATCCACCAAGGCAAATGCCTATTTTACCGGATTGGGTCCCAGGAAGAGGATCGTTTTGTACGATACGCTCATCAAAGACCTTACAACACCCGAAATTGTTGCCGTACTGGCCCATGAGATCGGGCATTACAAGAAAAAACATACCCTGAAAGGGTTACTTACGGGGATTGTCCAGACCGGGATTACACTTTTTGTTTTCTCGCTGCTGGTGGCAAATCCGGCCTTATCTGCAGCCCTGGGGGGAACGGGGCCAAGTTTCCACCTGGGTCTGATCGCCTTCGGAATCTTATACAGCCCGATTTCCATGCTCACCGGCTTGCTGATGAATTATGTTTCACGGAGGAATGAGTATGCAGCCGATCACTTTGTTAAAGAGAAATATGATGCCGGGGCACTGATCAGCGCATTGAAAAAGCTTTCTTCAAAAAACCTGAGCAATCTTACCCCGCATCCGGCGTATGTTTTCTTTCACTATTCGCATCCCACACTGCTTCAGCGGATAAGAGCCCTGGGCAGGGACGGGTAACCCGCAACTAATTTCTATCACAATATTCCTTGTTCAATAACATAATATTTATAATTTTGTCACCCCTGAACGGAATGAGATGCCTCTTTAGCTCAGCTGGTCAGAGCGGCGGTTTCGTAAACCGCAGGTCGGGGGTTCAAATCCCCTGAGAGGCTCACGCGGGAATAGCTCAGTTGGCAGAGTGAAAGCTTCCCAAGCTTTAGGTCGCGGGTTCGAATCCCGTTTCCCGCTCTTTTAAAGGTAAATCTTTATTATGCTTGCAGAAATAATCACCATTGGCGATGAAATCCTGATCGGTCAGGTTGTGGACACCAATTCAGCATACCTGGCCGGTGAACTGAACAAGATCGGGATTTCGGTTATCCGCATCACCGCTGTACCCGATATCCGTGACCACATTATTCAGGCGCTGGACATTGCCGGCACAAGGGCACAACTGGTTATCACCACCGGTGGGCTGGGACCCACCAGTGATGATGTAACCAAACAGACACTGGCAACTTATTTTGGCTCGAAAATGGTTCAAAACGATGCCGTACTGGAGCATATCCGGAATCTGCTGAAATCCCGCGGCGTTGAGGTAAATGAATTAAATACCAGGCAGGCCGAGCTCCCCGATAACTGTGAATTGCTGCATAACCCGGCAGGCACAGCCCAGGGAATGTGGTTCGAAAAAAAAACGAAGTCTTATATTTCACTGCCCGGAGTACCTTTTGAATTGAAAGCCATTTACCTGAATGAGCTGGAGCACAGGTTGAAACAACGCTTTAACCTTCCACGGATCCGCCATATTACCGTACTCACCCACGGCGTCCCGGAATCGGGAATGGCAACACTGATACATGACTGGGAAGTTCAACTTCCTGCGACGATCAAACTGGCTTATTTGCCTTCGCCGGGTATATTGCGCTTAAGGCTTACGGAAACAGGTACCGGTGAACCCGGGATTTCAGTATCGTCCATTGAGGATGAAGTCAGAAGCCTGGAAGCAATTATAGGCAAACATATTTTCGGTTACAACGACGACAGGCTTGAGGGGATTGTAGGCCTCATGCTGAAGGAACACGGTTTTACCCTTTCACTGGCCGAAAGTTGCACCGGTGGTGTTATCAGCAGTATGATCACCTCGGTACCCGGTTCTTCCGCTTATTATAAGGGCGGAATTACTGCCTATTCCAATGATCTGAAAACATCCGAGCTGAACGTCAGTCCATACACCCTGTTAATAAACGGCGCTGTAAGCCAGTCGGTTGCCGAGCAAATGGCAGAAGGGGCACGCACACGTTATAAATCGGATTTCTCGGTTGCCGTAACCGGTATTGCAGGCCCATCAGGTGGTTCAGACGAAAAGCCCGTAGGTACTACATGGATTGCCGTGGCATCGAAAAAAAGAATTATATCAAATCTTCATAACTTTGGGGAAGACAGGGGCAGAAATATGCAAAAGGCCGCCATTGCTGCGCTTTTCATGCTAAGAAATGAGATAAGGGATTGTTTATAAATATTTTTCGAGGCACATTTGAAATATTGAAAAAAATTCACGTACTTTGCGAACTGTTTTTAGAAAGCGAATAAACTGATTAAAATGTCAAGAATTTGTCAGATCACAGGAAAAACTTCAATGGTTGGGAATAATGTTTCTCACTCAAAAAGAAGGACCAAAAGAACCTTTGAGGTAAACCTGTTCGATAAGAAATTTTTCCTCCAGGAGGAAAACCGCTGGGTAAACCTGAGGGTTTCGGCATCAGGGTTGAGACTGATCAACAAGGTTGGACTGAAAAAAGCCCTCGAAGGAGCTAAAGATAAAGGATTTATAAAGAGTTTTTAATTGTAAGCACATCAGGACATGGCAAAAAAAGGAAACAGGATTCAGGTAATTCTTGAGTGCACCGAACACAAGAATAGTGGTTTACCCGGAGTTTCCAGGTATATCACCACCAAGAACAGAAAAAACACGCCGGAAAGACTTGAATTGAAGAAATACAATTCAACACTGAAAAAAGTTACCATACATCGTGAAATAAAATAACAGAACACATGGCAAAGAAAGTAATAGCAACACTGAAGACCGGGACCGGCAAGACGTTTACCAAATGCATCAAGATGTTGAAATCACCCAAGTCAGGTGCCTATATGTACAAGGAAGAGATTGTACATGCTGATCATATAAAAGACTTTTTCACTGAAAAATAGACCTTTTACAGTATAGATCCCGTAGCTTTCTTTGAAAGAAGAAAGCTTTTTTTTTTCAATTACCTCACGCAATGGCAATTTTTGGTTTATTCGGCGGGCAAAATAAGGGCGATCTCGAACGTGGCCTTGAGAAAACCAAGGAAAGTGTTATAAAAAGGATATCCCGCGCTGTAATGGGTAAATCCACGATTGATGACGAGGTTCTCGATAACCTGGAGGAAGCACTTATTTCATCCGACGTAGGGGTGAACACTACCCTGCGTATCATCGAACGTTTACAGGCCCGGGTCCAGCGCGATAAATTCATGAGCACTTCCGAACTCAACCGGATCCTCAGGGAAGAAATCGCTGCCATGCTTGGTGAAGATAACCCCGATCAGGTTACCGGTAACGGATCAAACCAAATTCCCGGACCATTTGTGATCATGGTAGTAGGCGTAAACGGCGTAGGTAAAACAACCACGATCGGAAAACTTGCCTACCTCTATAAGAAAGAAAATAAAAAAGTATTGCTTGGAGCTGCCGACACGTTCCGGGCCGCCGCTGTTGACCAGTTATCCATTTGGGCTGAGCGGGTGGGGGTGCCGGTCATCAAGCAGCAGATGGGCTCCGATCCTGCCTCTGTGGCTTTTGATACGGTTACCTCGGCTAAATCAGGGAATGCAGATGTGGTTATTATTGATACAGCAGGCCGCTTGCACAATAAGACCAACCTGATGAGCGAACTCTCCAAGATCAAGCGGGTTATCCAGAAAGTGATCCCGGAAGCCCCGCACCAGATACTGCTGGTCCTCGACGGGTCAACCGGCCAGAATGCCTTCGAGCAGGCCCGTATGTTCACCGAGGTCACCCAGGTAAATGCCCTGGCCATTACCAAACTCGATGGTACGGCCAAAGGCGGTGTTGTAATAGGAATCTCCGATCAGTTTAAAATACCGGTAAGCTATATTGGTATCGGTGAAAAGCTTGATGATCTGCAGGTCTTTAACAAGACCGAATTTGTGGAAACCTTGTTTAATAGCACCAGCCGCTAGTTTTTCTGTTAAATCCTTCAACTGTATAATAAGAAAGAATATATTTGAGTTTTGTAATTTACATCTCAAATTCTTTCCTATGCAATTGTTCAGAACAAAACCCATAAACCAGCTGCTGGAAGATGCCTTTGATAAGGATCACGGGTTGAAAAAAGCACTCAGTGCCACCAGTCTGGTTACCCTGGGGATCGGCGCAATCATCGGAACCGGTATTTTTGTTCTTACCGGAACAGTTGCTGCTAACAATGCAGGTCCTGCACTGGTGCTTTCCTTTATAATTTCAGCGGTTGGTTGCGTATTTGCAGGCCTTTGCTATGCCGAATTCGCCTCGATGATACCCATATCCGGTAGCGCCTACACGTACGCATATGCCACGCTGGGTGAGTTTGTTGCCTGGATCATTGGCTGGGACCTTATCCTGGAATACCTTTTTGCTTCTTCCACGGTGGCTGTCGGCTGGTCGGGTTACATGGTGAGCTTTCTGCACGATTATGGCATCAATATTCCCGCCCATATGTGTAATGCCCCGCTTGATTTTATCAAGGGCCAGGGATGGGTGCTTACCGGCAGCATCATAAACTTCCCGGCTGTATTTATCATTGCGCTCCTTTCCGCCTTGCTGGTGATCGGTATTAAGGAGTCTGCCGGATTTAACAGCATTATTGTTGCCGTTAAGATTATTGTAATCCTGCTTTTTATCGGTTTCGGCCTTTCCTTTATAGAACCGGCTAACTGGAAACCATTTATACCACCGAATACCGGGGAGTTCGGGCATTTTGGCATTTCGGGCGTCTTGCGGGGTGCTGCTGTCATCTTCTTTGCCTATATCGGGTTTGACGCGGTTTCAACCGCAGCCCAGGAAGCAAGGAATCCACAGCGTGACATGCCCATTGGGATCCTTGGATCACTGTTGGTATGTACCCTCCTGTATGTGCTGGTTTCCGGTGTGCTAACCGGCATAGTTCCCTATACCGATCTGAATGTTCCGGCTCCGCTTGCCCTTGCCATTGACAGAACCGGTAGTGCCCTGTTGTGGCTAAGACCCCTGATTAAGATCGGTGCCATTGCCGGTCTTAGTTCGGTAATCCTGGTCATGTTGCTCGGACAGCCCAGAATATTCTATACCATGGCGACAGACGGACTGCTTCCCAAGAGTTTCTCCCGGGTGCACCCAAAGTTCCGGACACCGCATGTTACCACCATCCTCACGGGTTCAGTAGCATGTGTAATTGCCGGAATACTGCCCATTAACATCCTGAGCGAACTGGTCTCCATCGGCACACTGCTTGCCTTTACTATCGTCTGCATCAGCATTTTCATTCTCCGTAAAAAGCGCCCCGATCTAAACAGGCCGTTCAAAACCCCCTTTGTACCCTGGGTACCCCTGCTGGGCGCAGTTATCTGTGTTGCCCAGATGCTGAGCCTGCCCTGGGAAACCTGGGAGCGACTTATTATCTGGATGGCCATAGGCCTTGCAATTTATTTTCTGTACAGCCGCAAAAACAGCAAACTGGCCAGATAGAGGCCGAAACCCATGCATACCCGGAAAAGGAAAAAGGAGCAGGTCAACATGATCACGTTGGGATGTTCAAAAAATACTGTTGACTCAGAAGTACTCATGCGACAGTTGGAGGCCAACGACATGGAATTCGTCCACAACTCCGATTCCTTTGATGCTAAAACCGTGATCATCAATACCTGTGGCTTTATCCGGGATGCCAAACAGGAATCGGTTGACACCATCCTGCGGTTCATGCATGCAAAACACGAAGGACTGATCAGACACGTCGTTGTCATGGGATGCCTGTCGGAAAGATACAAAAAAGACCTGGAAAAAGAGATTCATGATGTAGATAAATACTTTGGTACCAACAATATAGAGTCAATCATCCAACATCTTGGTTTAAGTTATAAAAAAGAGCTTCTGGGTGAAAGAATATTGACAACACCCGGGCATTATGCTTATGTTAAGATCTCCGAGGGATGTGACCGCCGTTGTGCCTTTTGTGCCATTCCGCTCATACGTGGTAAATATATATCCAAACCTGTAGAAACCGTTGTGCAGGAAGCCATTTCCCTGGCCGCCAAAGGTGTAAAGGAACTGATACTGATCGCCCAGGACCTTACCTGGTATGGCATGGATATTTATAAACGTCCGGCATTACCCGGGTTGTTGCGGCAGCTTTCGGAAATTCCCGGCATCGGATGGATAAGGCTGCACTATGCATACCCTGCAGGATTTCCAATTGAAATAATCGATATCATGAAGGAAAGGGAAAATATTTGCCGTTACCTGGACATACCCTTTCAGCATATCAGTGACAAGGTACTGCAAAAAATGCGCCGGGGACACAGCAAACAACAGAATTATGAACTCATTGATCTAATCCGGAAACAGATCCCCGGTATTGCACTTCGCACCACCTTGCTTACCGGTCATCCGGGTGAAGGCAAAAAGGAGTTTGCCGAACTGTGTGATTTTGTAAAGGATGTGAAATTCGACAGGCTGGGAGTTTTTACCTATTCCGAAGAGGAAGATACCTGGGCAGCTGGTAACTACAAAGATACCCTTTCCGAACGGTTGAAAAAAGATCGGGCGGATGAATTGATGACCATCCAACAAGATATATCCAAGAAATTAAATGACAAGAAATTAGGAAAGTCAATTAAAGTTTTAATTGATAGCAGGGAAGGGGAGTACTATGTTGGAAGATCAGAAGCAGATTCTCCAGAAGTAGATAACGAAGTGCTGATCCCCGTTGCAGGTAATGAATTGGAAATTGGTATGTTCTATAACGTCCGGATAACCCGCACAGAAGACTTTGATCTGTTCGGAGAAGTAGTGGAAAAAGTATAATTCATCTGTTGATCCCTTATTCCGATTCCGTTTCTGCTGCATCATCAATTACCGTACTGGCAGCTTCCTCATCATGCATCACTTTCATAGCCACTTCTTCTTTTTTCTTATTGAAGCTAATGACAATGGTATCACCCTCCTTCATGTTCGATTTGATGATCAGTTCAGCCATGGGGTCTTCCAGGTATTTCTGGATGGCACGTTTCAGCGGTCTGGCTCCAAACTGGATATCATAGCCTTTTTCAGCAATAAAATCCTTGGCTGCATCTGACATCCTGATCAGGTAACCCATGGCAAGTATCCTGTTGTACAAGCCTTTCAGTTCAATATCGATGATCACATGAATATCCTCCCGGGTAAGTGTGTTAAATATCACCACATCGTCGATCCGGTTCAGGAACTCAGGAGAAAATGCTTTTTTCAGGGCATTCTGAATCACACTCCGCGTGTACTCGTTCGTTGTCTCCTGTTTCGTCCTGGTGGTAAAACCAACTCCCTGCCCAAAGTCCTTCAGCTGCCTGGTGCCGATATTCGAGGTCATGATTACAATGGTGTTCCTGAAATCAACCCGGCGGCCCAGACTGTCGGTCAGCTGACCTTCATCAAGTACCTGCAAAAGAATATTGTAAACATCGGGATGTGCCTTTTCAATTTCATCGAGCAGTACAACGCAGTAAGGTCTTCTCCGTACCTTTTCCGTAAGCTGACCGCCCTCCTCGTAACCAATATATCCCGGAGGAGCTCCAACCAGCCTGGAAACGGAAAATTTCTCCATATACTCGCTCATGTCGATCCGGATAAGGTTGTTGGGCGAATCGAAGAGATATTGTGCCAATACCTTGGCCAGCTGGGTTTTTCCGACCCCCGTGGGTCCGAGAAAAATAAACGTGCCGATGGGCTTATTGGGATCCTTTAATCCGGCCCTGTTACGTTGTATGGATTTGACAACCTTCCCTATCGCTTCATCCTGTCCGATAACACTTCCTTTCAGTTCCTCATTCATCTTCAGCAACCGCTGTCCTTCCTCGAGGGCTATCCGTTGTACCGGAACACCGGTCATCATGGCCACAACCTCGGCTACCTTTTCAGCATCCACCACCTGGCGGTTACGGGTGAGTTCCTTTTCCCACCGCAATTTCTCATCCTCAAGCATTTCCAGCAATTCCTTTTCCTTATCCCTGAAACTTGCTGCCTTTTCAAAGTTTTGATTCTTAACCGCCTTGATCTTTTCCTTTTTGGTCTCTTCTATTTTCTTTTCAAGCTCAATGATCTTCTCCGGAACGTGTATATTGGAGATATGCACCCTTGAACCTGACTCATCCAGGGCGTCAATGGCCTTATCGGGCAAATGCCTGTCGGATATATACCGGTTCGTAAGTTTTACACAGGCATCAATGGCTTCAGGTGTATAAATAACATTATGGTGGTCCTCGTAACGCTCCTTGATATTGTTCAGTATCTCGTAGGTTTCCTCAGCCGATGTTGGTTCCACCATTATTTTCTGGAACCGGCGCTCCAATGCCCCGTCCTTTTCAATGTGCTGACGGTATTCATCCAGCGTGGTGGCGCCGATGCACTGGATATCCCCCCGGGCAAGGGCGGGTTTAAGCATATTGGCAGCATCGAGCGATCCCGTAGCACCACCTGCACCAACGATCGTATGAATTTCATCAATAAAAAGAACTATGTTGGCTGTTTTTGACAACTCGTTCAGGATAGCCTTCATCCGTTCCTCAAATTGCCCGCGGTATTTTGTTCCGGCAACAATGGCAGCCAGGTCGAGTGTAACAACTCGCTTTCCAAAAAGTACCCGGGATACCTTCTTTTGGATAATACGGAGTGCAAGCCCTTCTACAATAGCTGATTTACCAACACCCGGCTCACCGATCAGGATGGGATTGTTTTTTTTGCGACGGCTCAGTATCTGTGCCAGTCTTTCGATCTCTTTTTCCCTTCCTACAATGGGATCAAGCTTGTCTTCCTCGGCAGCCTTCGTAAGATCGATGCCAAAATTATCAAGAACAGGTGTGTCTGAACTCGATTTGGAAGCGGATTCGGGATTGCCTCCCTTTCCACCCTGTGAACCAAAGGAGCCCATAGGCTCATCATCCTCATGCGGGTAATCCGCACGGGGCTCATTATCTTCGGAATCACCCATGTGTTCGTTCAGGAGTTCCCTCCTCACTTTCTCATAATCAACACTGTGGTCAAACAGTATCCTGGAAACAGGTGTAGCATCATCCTTGATCATGGCAAGGAGCAGATGCCCGGTATCAATAGTACTCTTCTTCAAAGATTTTGCCTCAAGATAAACCAGCTTCAGAATACGTTCGGAAGTTTTAAGCAGGGGTATATTCTCGATATCGGTGACCTTCACCGGACCTGCTGAAGCAATTAGCACCTCGATATCTTTTTTCAGCTGATAAAGATTAACGCCAAGTGAAACCAGTATGTCGATTGCCACACCCTCACCCTCACGCAAAATGCCCAGAAGCAGATGCTCGGGTGCTATCTCGTTATTTCCAAGCCTGATGGCCTCTTCTTTACTATAGGAAAGTACGTCTTTAATTCTTTGTGAGAACTTAGCATCCATAAAAAGTCGGTTATGTGTTTTTCCCCTCCGGGATTACCATTTATTATACAAATATACGAATTAAATTAGAAACGGTTTTCAACAGGTTTTGTTAATATAAACAACCCAAAAAAAAGCGGTAAAACGCCGATAATTGTCTACTTTAGCTGCTTAGATAGTTCACCTTTGTGATTGTGTTTACCGATTTGAAATAGTATACGAAATTATGGCTGAAGGAGAAAAGATTATACCAATAAATATTGAGGAAGAGATGAAATCTGCCTACATCGATTATTCGATGTCGGTAATTGTTTCACGGGCATTGCCCGATGTAAGGGATGGACTCAAACCCGTACACCGCAGGGTACTATATGGAATGCAGGATTTGGGAGTACTTTCGAACCGCCCCTATAAAAAATCTGCCCGTATTGTGGGTGAAGTACTGGGAAAATACCATCCGCACGGCGACACTTCGGTATATGATGCCATGGTGAGAATGGCACAGGACTGGTCACTCCGTTATCCGCTGGTGGAAGGTCAGGGTAATTTCGGGTCCATGGATGGAGATAATCCGGCAGCCATGCGATATACCGAAGCCCGGCTTCAGAAAATAGCCGAGGAAATGCTGGCTGATCTCGAAAAAAACACTGTGAATTTCCAGCTGAACTTTGACGATTCATTGCAGGAACCTACCGTATTGCCTTCCAGGTTGCCAAACCTCCTTATCAACGGTGCTTCAGGTATTGCCGTGGGAATGGCCACCAACATGCCTCCCCACAACCTAACCGAGGTTTGCAGGGCAATTATTGCTTACGTTGACAACAGTGAAATCACCACCGAGGAACTCATGGTGCATATTAAGGGTCCTGATTTCCCCACCGGTGGTATTATCTATGGACACCTGGGAATCCGGGAGGCTTTTGAAACAGGACGGGGAAGGATCGTTTTGCGGGCAAGCACGGAAATTGAGATCACACCTACCGGCAGGGAAGTTATCGTGGTGAAGGAAGTTCCCTACCAGGTGAACAAAGCCGAAATGATCAAGAAGATCGCCGAACTGATCAATGAAAAGAAGCTGGAAGGCATTTCTTACATCAATGATGAGTCCGACCGCAACGGTGTCCGCATTGTAATTATCTGTAAAAAGGAAGCACAGTCGAGTGTGGTGCTGAACAACCTGTTTAAGGCTACCCAGTTACAAACTTCCTTTAATGTTAACAATATCGCCCTGGTTCATGGACGGCCAAAGATGCTGTCGTTGAAGCAAAGCATCAAATACTTCGTGGAACACAGGCACGAGGTTGTTGTCCGGCGTACCCAGTATGATCTGGATGAATCGGAAAAAAAGGCACATATTCTGGAAGGACTGCTTATTGCCCTGGACCATATCGATGAGGTGATCAGACTGATCAGGGCTTCCAAAACACCGGATGAAGCAAGAGTTGGGTTGATGGAATCATTTCAGCTATCCGAGATCCAGGCCAGGGCTATTCTAGATATGAGACTGCAGCGACTGACCGGACTTGAAAGGGAAAAGATCCATCTTGAATATGAGGAGATCCAGAAACTTATCGCATACCTGAAAAGCCTTCTTGCGGATGAGACCATGCGCATGAATGTGATCAAGGAAGAGCTTGCCGACCTTATTGAAAAATTTGGAGATGAAAGGCGCACCGCCATTATTCCCGACGCAGGAGAATTCAACCCCGAGGATTTTTATGCCGATGATGACATGATCATCACCATTTCGCGCCTGGGATATATCAAACGTACTCCGCTTACTGAATTCCGCACACAGCAAAGAGGTGGGGTTGGCTCCAAAGGAAGCGAAACACGCGACGAGGATTTCCTGGAGCACCTTTACCACGCCACCATGCATAACACGATGCTGTTCTTTACCAAAAAGGGCAGGTGCTTTTGGATGAAGGTATATGAAATCCCCGAAGGTACAAGAACTTCAAAGGGCCGTGCAATACAGAACCTTATCAGCATTGAGCAGGATGATAAAGTAAAGGCCTTTATCAATGTTAAAAGCCTTACCGACGAGGAATATATCCGTAACAATTATATTGTTTTATGTACCCTGAAGGGCATCATAAAAAAAACATCCCTTGAAGCCTATTCAAGACCCAGACAGAACGGGATCAATGCCGTTAATATCAGGGAAGGGGATAGCCTGCTCGAGGCTCAGCTGACCAACGGTGCAAGCCAGATACTCCTGGCTGTCCGGTCAGGAAAAGCTATCCGGTTCGATGAAAAAAACGTGCGTCCGATGGGAAGAACTGCATCAGGTGTTACCGGTATCCGGTTTTCACAATCCGGTGATGAAGTGGTGGGTATGGTTTGTCTGCACGATCCCTCCGTTACCATACTTGTTGTTTCAGAAAACGGGTACGGAAAACGAACAGAGCTTGAAGATTACCGTGTTACCAACAGGGGAGGGAAGGGTGTAAAAACCATCAACGTAACGTCAAAAACCGGTCCGTTGATTGCCATTAAATCGGTAACCGACAATGATGACCTGATGATTATAATGAAATCCGGCCTGACAATCCGGCTTGCAGTTTCAAAAATGCGACTTGCAGGAAGGGCTACCCAGGGTGTCAGACTGATAAAATTCCGGAGCGGTGATGCCATAGCCGCTGTCACCGATGTGGTTGGTGCGACAGAAGTTATGGAGGAAAAGGAACCTGAAGAAACTCCGGAGTAATTCGATTTGTTTTTTTTGGACAATAAACAAATTGAATTTATATTTGGCAATATTTTTGATATGTACTCTTAAACAAATATTCTATATTTATAATTCAATTAAAAAAAACGAATAAAATGAAGCGCATAAGTTCGAT
>Ga0209751_10004805_pt1 | contig 12841 bp, 21 predicted proteins | sample RifCSP13_1_FD_184019 | JGI IMG/M metagenome (GOLD analysis project Ga0209751, IMG submission 184019) | Soil microbial communities from Rifle, Colorado - Rifle CSP2_sed 13_1 (SPAdes) (version 2) | ecosystem: Environmental > Terrestrial > Deep subsurface > Rock core/Sediment | place: Rifle... | reverse complement strand
CATCTTCGCAAGGCGGGCGTCGAACCTCACCGGCACCTCGTCGAGGTGCGCGGCGACAGCGGCCTCTCGGTCGGCGAGACGGTCACCGTCGAGGCGTTTGCGCCCGGTGACCGGGTGAAGGTGTCCGGGATCTCGATCGGCAAGGGCTTCCAGGGAACGATCAAGCGGCACGGATTCACGCGCGGGCCGGTCTCCCACGGTTCACACAACATCCGCAAGCCGGGATCCATCGGCGCGTCAGCGACCCCGTCGCGCGTCTTCAAGGGGATGCGGATGGCCGGCCGCATGGGTGGCACTCGCCGCACCCAACCGGGACTCGTCGTGCACGAAGTCGATACCGAACGCAATCTCCTCCTCGTGAAGGGCTCGGTCCCCGGCCCGGCGAGTGGGATCGTGGAGATCAGGGGGGCCTGAGCACGTGGTTGCTTCGACGGCACCGAAGGCGCCCGTGCTGGGCGGATCGGAGGTCAAGGAGGTCTCGCTCGAGGCCGCGGTCTTCGCCGCCGAGCTCAAGCCGCATCTCGTTCACGAGGCGGTTCGGGCGGAGCTGAACGCCGCCCGCGCCGGCACACGCGGCGGGAAGAGCCGCGGCCTCGTCGCCGGCGGACGCTCCAAGCCGTGGCGCCAGAAGGGCACCGGTCGCGCGCGCCAGGGGACGACCCGCGCGCCTCACTGGACGGGGGGCGGCATGGCCTTCCCGCCCGGAATGCGCAACTTCGACGTGAAGGTCAACCGCAAGGCAAAGCGCGCAGCGCTCCGCGGCGCGCTAACCAGTCACGCGGCTGCCGGAACGCTCGCTCTCATCGACGGATCGGCGTTCGAGGGCCCGTCCACGAAGGCGGCGGCCGCCCTACTCGACGACTGGGGCCAGAGGCGGCCCACGCTCGTGATCGCGACCGATGACGAGGAGGTACTCGTCAAGTCCTTCCGCAACTTGGAGAAGGTGCTCGTGACGGTGCCTGCCGAGCTCGAGGTCGCTGCCGTCGTGTGGGCCCGTTCCGTGCTCGTGAGCGAGGCGGCGCTTCCGTTGGTGCTCGCGCGTGCGGGCGCCGAGACGGAGGAGGGACACCGGTGAGTCTTCACCCCAACCAGGTCTTGCTCGCCCCCGTCGTCTCGGAGAAGAGCTACTCGCTCATCACCGACCGCAAGTACACGTTCAAGGTGCACGAGGACGCGCACAAGACCCAGGTCCGGCAAGCCGTCGAGGAGCTCTTCGACGTCGAGGTCCAGAGCGTGAACATTCTCAAGGTCCAGCCGAAGCCGAAGCGGCGTGGGCTCACGCGCGGTCGCCGGCCCGGCTGGAAGAAGGCGATCGTCCAGCTCAAAGAAGGTCACGAGATCGAGATCTTCGAGGGGGCGAGCGTATGAGAGCGGTCGCTCCCGGCACACCTCGCGCACTGGCTGCGGCTGCAACGCGTCGCATCGCAGCGTCCTCGGTCGCACCCGTACCTTTCAGGTACGAGCGCTCCCTGCGTCCTTGCGCTGCTCGCGTTTCGCCGATCCAGCGCGCGATCCGCACCGGGAGAGACCGCTAGTGGCCCTGAAGAAGTACAAGCCGACGAGCCCCGGGCGCCGCTTCATGGCCGTCTCCGGCTTCGAGGAGATCACCAAGGCCGAGCCCGAGAAGTCGCTCCTCGAGCCCGTCAAGAAGACGGGTGGTCGCAACAACCGCGGCCGGATCACGACACGCCACCAGGGTGGAGGCCACAAGCGGCGGTACCGCACGATCGACTTCAAGAGGACGAAGGACGGTGTGCCGGCGAAGGTCGCGGCGATCGAGTACGACCCCAACCGGTCGGCGCGCATCGCGCTCCTCCACTACGCCGACGGCGCGAAGTCGTACATCCTCGCTCCCGCGCGTCTGCGTGTCGGGGCGATCGTCGAATCCGGTCCCGACGCCGATATCAAGCCCGGCAACGCGCTCCCGCTCGCGAACATCCCCACGGGAACGCTCGTGCACTCAGTCGAGCTCAAGCCCGGCCAGGGCGGCCGGATGGCGCGCTCGGCGGGCTCATCCGTCCAGCTCGTCGCGAAGGACGGTGACCACGGTGTGTTGCGGCTGCCCTCGGGGGAGCTGCGCCGTGTGCTCCTCACCTGCCGGGCGACGGTCGGCCAAGTGGGGAACTCCGACCACGCGAACCAGGCGAGCGGCAAGGCCGGCCGGAGCCGCTGGCTCGGCAAGCGGCCGACGGTGCGCGGCTCGGCAATGAATCCCGTCGATCACCCGCACGGCGGTGGAGAAGGCAAGTCGAAAGGCGGCCGCCACCCGGTCACCCCGTGGGGTGTGCCGACGCTCGGCAAGCGCACGCGCCGCAAGCACAAGGAGTCCGACAAGCTGATCGTCCGCGGCCGGCGCCGCGGCAAGGAGAGGAAGCGTTAAGTGAGTCGCTCGTCCAAGAAAGGCCCGTTCGTCCAGGACCGGCTCCTGAGCCGGATCGAGGCCCTGAACGCCTCCGGCGAGAAGCGGATGATCCGCACCTGGTCGCGGGCCTCCACGATCTTCCCCGAGATGGTCGGGCACACGATCGCGGTCCACGACGGCCGCAAGCACGTGCCCGTGTTCGTGACCGAGCAGATGGTCGGCCACAAGCTCGGCGAGTTCGCACCCACGCGGACCTTCCGCGCGCATTCCGGCGACCGCCAGACGCAGGTGAAGAGGCGCACGTGAACGCGGTGGCGACCGACGACCGCATGAGGGTGCGCGCGCAGGCGAAGTGGGTGCGCATGTCCGCGCGCAAGGCGCGGATCGTGCTCGATCACATTCGAGGCAGGACCGTGCCGGAGGCGCGCACCATCCTCGCCTTCACCCAGCGCGCCGCCGCGATCGACATCGAGAAGGTGCTCCGGTCAGCGGTCGCGAACGCCGAAGCGAACCACGGCCTCGACGGCGACGACCTCGTCGTGGAGGCGGCTTACGCGGACGAGGGCCCGACGCTGAAGCGTTGGAAGCCGCGCGCCCGCGGCCGGGTGAACAGGATCCGCAAGCGGACCTGCCACGTGACTCTCGTGCTCGCCGAAGTGCCGCAGCCGACGTCGAGGCCGCGGCGAAGGGCCAAGAGCGGGGCGGCCGTTGAGGCAACGCCTCCGGAAGAGACCACCACCGCGAGGCCGAAGGCTTCGCGGCGACGGAAGAAGAAGGAAGGAGTGGCCGCTTGAATTCGCTCGCCCTTCTCGCATCTCGCAGGCGCCGGGGCGCTGCAACGCATCGCATCGCTACGTCCTCCGCCCTACCCCAGAAAGTGCTGACGCACTTTCCGGGGACCCCGGGAAATGCAACTGCACGATCCAGGGGTCAGCACTCTCTCCGCCGAGAAGTCTGTCGCGTAAGCGCAGCGGACTTCTCGGCGCTCTACGAGCGCTCCCTGCGTCCTCGCGCTGCTCGCGTTTCGCGACCGGCGCCTACGACCTGCTCGAAGGGAGAGCGGTAATGGGCCAGAAGGTGCACCCCGGCGGGTTCCGCGTCGGCGTCATTCACGACTGGAAGTCCAACTGGTGGACCGGGAAGCAGGAGTTCTCGGACTACCTTCTCGAGGACGTCAACATCCGTCGGCACATTCTCGACAAGCTCTCCCACGCGGGCCTTTCCGACATCCTGATCCGGAAGGACAAGCAGCGGATCACCGTCGACATCTACACCGCCCGACCGGGCATCGTGATCGGCAAGTCCGGAGTCGAGGTCGACGCCCTGCGCCGCGAGCTCCATGCGATCACGAAGAAGAACGTCCACATCAACATCAACGAGATCAAGCGTCCCGAGCTTGACGCGAAGCTCGTAGCCCAGTCGATCGCCGAGCAGCTCGAGAACCGCGTCAGCTTCCGTCGCGCGATGAAGCGCTCGCTGGCATCTGCGATGCGCTCCGGCGCGCAGGGGATCAAGATCACGGCCGCGGGCCGCCTGGGCGGCGGCGAGATGAGCCGTCGCGAGATGTACTCCGAAGGGCGCGTGCCGCTGCACACCATCCGCGCGGACATCGACTACGGCCTCGCCGAGGCGAGAACGACCTTCGGCGCCATCGGCGTCAAGGTCTGGATCAACAAGGGCGAGATCATGCCCGAGGGCTACGAGGGAGCCGGAGGACGTGACGCACGCCTCGGCGACCAGGATCAGGCCCGCCGCCGACGTGGAGCCTCCGCGGAGGGACTTGGCGCCTCGCGTGAGGGCCGCGGCCGTGGTGTCGACCGCGAGGGCCTCGGGATCGTCCCGCGCCGGCGAAAGGGGCAGCGGCCCGGAGGGCGGCCCGGACAGCGCCCGCGCCGCGATACGCAGGCTCAGGCTCCGATCGAGCCGACGCCCGCGACCGAGACACTGCCCGTCGAGCCGGAGACGCAGGCCCCCGAGGTCGCTCCGGAGACGCGGGCCCCCGAGCCCGCTTCGGAACCGACTCCGGAAAGCGGAGGTGAACGCTGATGCTGATGCCGCGGAAAACGAAGTTCCGCCGCCACCACCGCGGACGCCGCGCCGGTATCGCGAAGGGCCAGACAACCGTGCAGTTCGGCGACTACGGGCTCAAGGCCCTCGAGACAGGGTGGGTCACGAACAGGCAGATCGAGGCCGCTCGCATCGCAGCCACGCGGAAGATCCGCCGGAGCGGCAAGGTCTGGATCAACCTGTTCCCGGACAAGCCGGTGACGAAGAAGCCCGCAGAGACCCGGATGGGATCGGGCAAGGGTTCCCCGGAGGGCTGGGTGGCGGTCGTCAAGCCGGGCCGCGTCATGTTCGAGCTGGCCGGCGTTCCCGAGCCGCTCGCGAAGGAGGCGCTCCGCCTGGCCGGCCAGAAGCTGCCGCTGAGGACGAAGTTCGTGAAGAGAGAGGCTGACCTCTTTGAGAGCTAGAGACCTGCGTGAGATGACCGACGACGAGCTCGACCAGAAGATGGCGGAGACGCGCCAAGAGCTCTTCCACATCCACTTCCAGTCAGCAACCGGCGTGCTCGAGAACAATGCCCGCCTTCGCCATGCCAAGCGCGAGATCGCCCGCATCCTGACGGTCAAGAACGAGCGCACGAGGAAAGAGCTAGGGAGATGACCGACGAGACCAACCAGCAGGGCACTTCTGCTGACGCAGAAGTGCCTAACGAAGAATCCGAGGCCGTCGCGCCCGAGGATGAAGCCGCGGCGGAGGACGATGCCGCGGAGCCGGCCGAAGCCGCCGCGGCTGAAGCGGAGAAGACGGAGGCGGCAGCGCCTGCTAGCGCTTCCGCGAAGCGGAAGCGCAAGCGGCTTCCGAGGAGCCTACGCCCCCAGCGGACGAGGCCGACCCGGGAGAAGCCGAAGGAGCGGAGGCCGATCGTCCGGCTGCCCAAGCCCGAGCACGTGCGTGGGCGAAGCCAGGAGCGCCAGGGCACCGTCGTCTCCGCCGCGGCGGACAAGACGATCGTCGTCCGCGTCGACACCGTGAAGATGCACCCGAGGTACAAGAAGGTCATTCGCCGGAGCACGAAGTTCCACGCGCACGACGAGCGGAACGAGGCGAAGGTGGGGGACATCGTCCGGATCGTCGAGACGCGGCCCCTCTCGCGGATGAAGCGCTGGCGCCTGCACGAGATCGTCGAGGCCGCGAAGTGACGGAGGCGCGGTTAATGACGGTCGACTCCCTCGCATCTCGGGGCCGCATGCCCGCTGCAACGCGTCGCATCGCTTCGTCCTCGGTCGCACCCGTACCTTCCAGGTACGAGCGCTCCGCACCCCGCTCCGGCGCCGGCGGAGCCGCCGCCTTCGCTCTCTGGCCGGCTCCGTCGAGCCTACGCCGGCTGCGTTCTCGCGCTGCTCGCGTTTCGCGGCCTGCGGCCCCGACCTGCTCGGGAGGCGACCTGTGATCCAGCAGGAGTCCCGTCTCCGGGTCGCGGACAACACGGGAGCGCGCGAGCTCCTGTGCATCCGCGTGCTCGGGGGCTCGCATCGCCGCTACGCGCGGGTCGGGGACGTGATCGTTGCTACCGTGAAGTCCGCCACGCCTCAGGGCGCGGTGAAGAAGGGCGAGGTCGTGCGGGCGGTCGTCGTTCGCACGAAGAAGCCCTACAGCCGCGACGACGGCACGCTCATCGGCTTCGACGAGAACGCCGCCGTCCTGATCGACAACCAATCCAACCCGCGCGGGACGCGCATCTTCGGACCGGTCGCGCGCGAGCTCCGCGAGAAGAACTTCATGAAGATCGTCAGCTTGGCTCCCGAGGTGCTGTAAATGGCAGTGAAGATGAAGGTGAAGAAGGGCGACCTCGTCCAGATCCTCACCGGGAAGGACCGGGGAAAGCAGGGCCGCGTCCTCGAGGCGCGTCCGTCCGAGCGCAGGGTCATCGTCGAGAACCTCAACGTCGCCAGGCGACATACGCGCCCAAAGCCGATCAAGGACTCGTCGCGCATGGGCGGGACCCAGATCGTGCCCGGCGGGATCCTCGAGAAGGCGGCGCCGATCTCGGTGTCGAACGTCATGGTCGTCTGCCCGGTCTGCTCGACGCCGACGCGCGTCGGGATCGTAGAGAAGGAGATCAAGGGAGAGACGATCCGCGTTCGCGTGTGTAAGCGCGAGGGCTGCGGCCAGGAGATCGACCGGTGAGCACTGCGGCGCCGACGCTCGAGACGTATGTCCCGCGCCTCAAGCAGCGCTATGACGGCGAGATCCGCGTGCAGCTCAAGGAGGAGCTCGAGCTCCCTTCGATCATGCAGGTCCCCCGCGTGACGAAGGTGACGCTGAACATGGGCGTGGGGGAGGCGAAGACCGACGCGAAGGCGCTCGATGCCGCGATCGACGAGCTCACCGTGATCTCCGGCCAGCGGGCGCAGGTCCGCCGGGCGAAGAAGTCGATCGCAAGCTTCAAGCTCCGCGAGGGAATGCCGGTCGGCGCCCGCGTCACGCTTCGCGGTGCGCGCATGTACGAGTTCCTCGATCGCCTCGCGTCGATCGCGCTTCCCCGGATCCGCGACTTCCGCGGCCTCGACCCGGGCTCGTTCGACGGGCGCGGCAACTACTCGATCGGGATCAGGGAGCAGATCATCTTTCCCGAGGTCGACTACGACAAAGTTCCGTCCATTCGCGGCCTCGACGTCGCAATCACCACGTCGGCGCAGTCGGACGAGCACGGGCACGCGCTCCTCGCCGCGCTCGGTCTGCCGTTCGCCGGAGAGAGAAGGGATCAGTAAGTGGCCAAGACGTCCCTGAAGGTCAAACAGAAGCGGGAGCCCAAGCACAAGGTGCGCGCGTACACGCGCTGCAACAGGTGCGGTCGGCCGAGGGCGGTGTACCGGAAGTTCGGCCTGTGCCGGATCTGCCTGCGCGAGCTCGCGCACCAGGGTGCCGTTCCGGGAATGACAAAGAGCTCGTGGTGATCAGGGATCACCACGAGCTCTAGGAGAAACCGAAATGAATCGATCCAAGCTTTCTAGTCAACATATCCAGGAGACGTTTTCATGTTGACCGACCCTATCGCGGATATGTTGACTCGCATTCGCAACGCCAACCGGGCGTTGCACGACTCGGCGTCGATGCCGACCTCCCAGATGAAGGAGGAGATCGCTCGCATCCTCAAGGACGAGGGCTACATCAAGGACTACCGCGTCGTCGAGACGAAGGACAAGAAAGATCAGCCGCTGCCGTACCGCACGCTCGTGATCGAGCTGAAGTTTGCGAAGGACCGGCGCCGCGTCATCACCGACCTCAAGCGCGTCTCGAAGCCCGGCCGGCGCGTCTACGCGCGCAAGGACCGGCTGCCGCGCGTGCTCGGAGGGCTCGGCACCGCGATCATGTCCACCCCGACCGGGGTGATCACCAACCGCCAGGCCGCGGAACGCGGCGTCGGCGGTGAGGTGATTGCCTTTATCTGGTGATCGGAGATCACCAGATAAAGGCTAGGAACTGCACGATGCGCGAAGACCCCACACCTAACCATCTCAACGCCGAAGGCGGTGAGATGGCATGAGTCGGATCGGTAGAAAACCAATAGAGCTTCCCGCCGGCGTACTGGTGGCGCTGTCGCCAGGCCGCGTGCAGGTGAATGGCCCGTTGGGGGAGCTCAGCCAGGTCGTTCCCACGCGCATGCAAATCGAGAAGACGGAGAGCGAGATCGTCGTGACGAGGCCGACCGAGCGCGGTGGGGACAGAGCGCTGCACGGCCTGACGCGGACCCTCATCGCGAACATGGTCGAGGGCGTCACGAAGGGCTTCGAGAAGCATCTCGAGATCCAGGGCGTAGGCTATCGCGCGCAGCTCAAAGGAGCCGACCTCGAGCTCGCGGTGGGCTACTCGCATCCGGTCGTGGTCAAGCCGCGCGACGGCATCTCGTTCGACGTGCCGAGCCCGACCGCGATCGTCGTCAAGGGGATCGACAAGCAGATGGTCGGACAGACGGCCGCCGAGATTCGCAAGGTGCGCCCGCCAGAGCCGTACAAAGGCAAGGGCATCCGCTACCGCGACGAGCAGGTGCGCAGGAAGGTGGGGAAGCGAGCATGAGACGCTTGGGTGCGGTGCCGGCCCGCGAGTTCCTCGGGCGTCGCTCGCAGTGCCCGGCCGGAGGGCACAGTATGGGTAATACGGGCCCGGAGACCCGGGTGCTGCGAGCGGCGTCAGGCGACGGCGGAGCCGGGCTTCGCCCGGCGGGAGCCGGTGCCGGCGAGGGGCGAGCGTGACCACGCTGACGAAGCGTGAGGGGCGGTTGCGCCGCCACCGCCGCGTGCGCGGCAAGATCGCGGGGACCGCCGAGCGTCCGCGCCTCGTCGTCTTCCGCTCGAATCGCGGCATCTTCGCGCAGCTCGTCGACGACGAGAGCGCGCGGACGCTCGTCTCGGCGGGATGGACTGCGCTTTCCGGCACCTCGGGCACGAAGACGGACCAGGCGCGCGAGGTGGGCAAGGCCCTCGCCGCCTCCGCGAAGAAGGCCGGCGTCGAGCGCTGCGTGTTCGATCGTGCCGGCTACCTGTTCCATGGACGCGTGAAGGCCCTTGCCGAGGGCGCACGCGAGGGAGGACTCCAGTTTTGAGCAGCGTTGACGTCGTCGAGACCCGTGAGCTGAAGGAGCGCGTGATCGAGATCAACCGCGTCGCCAAGGTGGTCAAGGGCGGCAGGCGGTTCTCGTTCACCGCCCTCGTCGTCATCGGCGACGAGGTGGACCGCGTCGGCCTGGGCTACGGCAAGGCCCGCGAGGTGCCGCTCGCGATCTCGAAGGCCGTGGAGGACGCGAAGAAGAACCTCTTCACGGTGCCGAAGCACGGCCAGACGATCACTCACGAGATCGTTGGCCGGTTCAGCGCCGCTCGAGTCGTCCTGCGCCCCGCGAGCGAGGGCACCGGGGTGATCGCAGGAGCCGGCGTCCGAGCCGTCCTCGAGCTGGCCGGGATCCGCGACGTCCTCGCGAAGAGCCTGGGGACGACGACGCCGATCAACATGACGCGGGCAACGGTGAACGGGTTGCGGCGGCTTGTGCGGCCCGAGGACGTCGCCCTGCTCCGCGGGAAGACGATCGCGGAGGTGCTGCCGGTTCGGCTTGCGGCCGAACCGGTTAGAGAGGCCGCGGCGGAGGCTGCCGCGGAAGCGCCGGCCGACGCCGCAACCGAGCTCTCTAACCAGACGCCGGAGGCGTCTGGCAAGTGAGCGCCGTGAAGATCACGCAGGTGAGAAGCGGGATCGGCCAGACCGACCGCCATCTCGGCACGCTCCGGGCCCTCGGCCTCGGGAAGATCGGCCGGACCGCGGAGCACGAGGACACCGCGCAGCTCCGCGGGATGCTGCGGCAGGTCCGTCACCTGGTCCGGATCGACGGGAAGGATTCGTGAGGCGTATGGCCGAGGACCTGAACCTCTCCAACCTCCAGCCGGCCCAGCCGCGCAAGGAGCGCAAGCGGATCGGGCGCGGCCTCGGCTCCGGCAAGGGTCGCTACTCGGGCCGTGGGATCAAGGGCCAGAAGTCGCGCGCCGGCTCGCACAAGATGCCCGCGGGCTTCGAGGGCGGCCAGACGCCGATCGACATGCGCCTCGGGAAGCTCCGCGGTGCGACGTCGGCGGACGCGATGCCGATCGGCCCTTTCCGTACGTACAACCAGCCCGTGAACGTGGGTGACCTCGGGCGGTTCTTCGATGCGGGCGCCGAGGTGACGCCCGAGACGCTCAAGGCCACGGGGCTCGTCCGCAAGCTGTCGATCGACGTGAAGGTGCTCGGCGAGGGCGAGCTGACCAAGAAGCTGTCCGTCTCGGCGCACAGATTCTCGAAGTCGGCGGTGGAGAAGATCGAGGCGGCCGGCGGCACCGTCATCTGGCTCCGAGAGCCGGTTGTGAAGAAGCGGAAGCGCCACAAGGCTGCCGCGCCGGCTGCCGAGGAGCCGGAGACGTCCGAGACCGAAGCGGAGGACACCGCCGAACCGGACGAGCCCACCGAGGAGGCATCGGAGTGATCTGGTCTCCTAACCTCCTACGCGGAGCGTAGAAGGCGATGTTCTCCTGGCTCGCGAACGCGTGGCGGGTGCCGGAGCTCCGGCGCCGCGTGCTCTTCACGGCCATGATCCTTGCCATCTACCGGCTCGGCTCCTGGATCCCCGCACCGGGCGTCGACTCGGAGACGATCGAGAACTACTTCTCCGGCAAGGGTGGGACGATCCTCGGCCTGCTCAACCTCTTCTCCGGCGGCGCGCTCTCGCAGTTCTCGCTGTTCGCCCTGGGGATCATGCCGTACGTCACGGCGTCGATCATCCTCCAGCTCATGACCGTCGTGATCCCGCGGCTCGGGGAGCTCCAGAAAGAAGGCGAGGCCGGCTACGCGAAGATCACGCAGTACACCCGCTACCTCACCGTTGTTCTCTCGGCAGCGCAGGCGACGGGGTACGCGTTCCTCTTTCGCAATCAGGGTGCGCTCACCGCCGGTTCCGGCGAGATGGTGCTCATCATCGTGAGCCTCACGGCGGGAACCGTCCTGCTCATGTGGATGGGCGAGCTCATCACCAAGCGTGGCGTCGGGAACGGGATCTCCATCCTCATCTTCGCCTCGATCCTCGTGGGCGCGCCGATCGGCATCGCAGCCTGGTGGAACGGCGGTCCGATGGAGAAGCTCTTCTACCCGCTGATCGCGGTGGCGATCGTCGCGTCGGTCGTCTTCGTGCAGGAGGGGCAGCGGCGCATCCCGATCCAGTACGCGAAGAGGATGGTCGGCCGCCGGATGACGGCGGGCGGCTCGACGTACCTGCCGCTCCGAGTGAACATGGCGGGCGTCATCCCGATCATCTTCGCGGCGGCGATCCTGGCCTTCCCGCCGACGATGGCGCAGTACTTCCCGGCGACGCAGAACTTCGTCAACGAGTACTTCCAGCCCGGGGACTGGATCTACCTGCTGATCGAGGGCCTGATGATCGTGGTCTTCACCTACTTCTACACGGCGGTTCAGTTCAACCCGGTCGACCAGGCGGACAACCTGCGCCGCTACGGCGGCTACATCCCCGGAATCCGGCCCGGCCCGCCGACCGCCCAGTACCTGGACCGCGTCCTCTCCCGGCTGACGCTGCCGGGCTCGCTCTTCCTGGCAACCGTGGCGGTGCTCCCGAGCCTCTTCATCGCCTACGGTGGCTTCTCCCAAGCAAGCGCCGGCGCTCTCGGCGGAACCTCCGTGCTCATCGCGGTCGGCGTCGCGCTCGACACGATGCGGCAGATGGAGTCGCAGATGATGATGCGCTCCTACGAAGGCTTTCTCAAGTAGGGGCGAGGCTTGCCTCGCCCTCGAATACCGGCGGCATGAGAATCCTCATCTTGGGCCCCCAGGGGTCGGGGAAGGGCACGCAGGCGAATCTCCTGGCGGCCGTCTATCGCATTCCGCACGTCGCGACCGGAGACATCCTCCGCGAGGCCGCTGCCCGGGGGAGCGAGCTCGGCCGCCGCGTCGAGCCGATACTCGACCGCGGGGACCTCGTCCCTGACGATCTGATGATCGACCTCATCCGCGAGCGGCTGGAACGCGAGGACGGCTTCGTCCTCGACGGCTTCCCCCGGACGCTCCCGCAGGCCGAGGCGCTCGACGCCACGCTCGACGACATAGGGAAGCCGCTCGACGCGGTGATCCTGCTCGAGGTGAGCGACGACGTGGCGACTCGCCGCCTGCAAGCGAGAGCCGCCGAAGAAGGTCGCGCGGATGACTCGCCCGAGGCGATCCGCAACCGCCTCCGCCTCTACCACGAGCTGACCGAGGCCGTCGTCGCCCGCTACCGCTCGGACAGCGTGCTCGTCGCGGTGGACGGCGAGGGATCGGTGGAGGAGGTCGCCGACCAGATCGAGGGCGCGCTCATCCGGATCGGCGTGCGCTCCCGATGATCATCCGCAAGAGCGCACGGGAGATCGAGAAGATCGCTGCGGCGGGCGCGCTCGTCGCGGAGACGATCGCCCATGTCGGCTCGGCGATCGAGCCCGGTGTGACGACGGACGAGCTCGACGCGGCTGCCGATGCGTTCATCCGCAAGAACGGTGGCGTCCCGACCTCAGAGGGGTACAAGGGTTACCCGAAGGCGATCTGCATCTCGCCGAACGACGTCGTCGTCCATGGCATCCCGGGCGCGTACGAGGTCGCGGAGGGCGACCTCGTTACGATCGACGTCGGGGTCACCCTCGACGGCTACATCGCGGACAGCGCCTACACGTTTGCCGTCGGGGAGATCGACGAGGAGGCGCAGCGGCTCCTCGACGTCGCGCAGGACGCCCTCGCGGCCGGAATTGTCGAGGCCCGGGTCGGGAAACGGGTCGGCGACATCTCGCACGCCGTGCAGACCTTCGTCGAGGACGCCGGTTTCTCGGTCGTGCGGAGCCTCGTCGGGCACGGGGTCGGGCGCCATTACCACGAAGATCCCCACATTCCCAACTTCGGCGAGCCCGGCCGTGGCCC
>Ga0209751_10004804_pt1 | contig 12841 bp, 8 predicted proteins | sample RifCSP13_1_FD_184019 | JGI IMG/M metagenome (GOLD analysis project Ga0209751, IMG submission 184019) | Soil microbial communities from Rifle, Colorado - Rifle CSP2_sed 13_1 (SPAdes) (version 2) | ecosystem: Environmental > Terrestrial > Deep subsurface > Rock core/Sediment | place: Rifle... | reverse complement strand
ATAAGAATGCCAGATGGAAATGATCAATGAACCGTTCGATCCTTCTCTATTTCTCCTCTGTGCGTCCTCAGTGTCCTCTGTGTCTTTGTGGTGAAAGTGGCACGGATTAAACTCTAGAATCCGGGGGACTAATAGTTAGAATACACAATAAGAGAAGCGTCAAAAACGCAAACACCGAATCAATAAGGAGAAGCTATGGATCCTCACCTAAACGAGCTTACTCGCGAGATCATCGGTTCAGCTATCGAAGTTCACCGAGTACTGGGTCCGGGTTTACTGGAATCTTCGTATCGCCAATGTCTCTGCCGGGAACTATTCCTAAGGGGTCTCAGTTTTGTACAAGACCGGAAGTTCCCGCTTGAGTACAAAGGAGTTCATTTAGAAGCTGGCTACAGACCAGATATTGTCGTAGATAATCTCGTAGTCGTCGAATGCAAGACTGTCAATGCACTCGCGCCGGTTCATGAAGCTCAACTGCTAAGTTATTTGAAGCTAGGTGGATGGAGAATCGGCCTGCTCATCAACTTCAATGTTGTGTTGCTCAAAGACGGCATCCGAAGACGCATTCTTGGCTTTGACAACTGACTCTGAATCTCAGTGCCTCTGTGGTCTCTGTGGTGAAACCAAGTTGGTGGAGTTCTCTCACCACCGAACCACAGAGAACGCAGAGGACGCAAAGAAAAAAGCTGAACTGAAGAGCTGGGGTTTGTGCTCTAGAGTTCTTTTTTCGTTTCTATTTTCCCTGTATCTGCTCCGTTAGAGGAATACTCTAAACACAAACCGTAATGCGACACAACCGTTTATTCCTGCTGCCGCCAGCTCTAATCATTGCTGTAATCTGTAACACGCCTCCCGTCAACTCCGCCGGGAATGGGAAGTCTCTGTCATTAGCGCAGCAACCCATCCTCACTGAAGGTTGTACCTCATGTCACGGTTCGATAGAGCCGATGCATAAGTACGGCACCACTGAAACGCTCACCCAACTCAAAGATGGCAAAGACGCCGTCGGTCTCTCCTGTACCGCATGTCATGGCGGCAACCCGCAGCCCCGTAAGACCTCAGAAGATCCAAAAGAGATCGAGCGAGTCAAAACAGAGGCCCACGTCCGTCCCCGGTTTCCCACAGCTTGGACCAGGAACGGCAAATACTCCGCAGCTAACCCTGAGAGATCCGCAACACTCCTTACGCGCGAGAGTTGGGAGTTCGTGCGATTTATCAATCCTGGAGACAATCGTGTTGCAGCCCGCACTTGCGGCGGCAGCGGCTGTCATGACGTCGAGACGCGCAACGTGGCTCGTAGCATGATGATGCATGGCGCAATGCTTTGGGGCGCGGCACTCTACAACAACGGCAGCTTTCCCGTTAAGGATGCGCGCTTCGGCGAAAGCTATAGCGAATCGGGTGCTCCACAGACACTAATCCAACACCCCGCACCTTCTGATGAAGAGCGCCGAGTCAAAGGCTTGTTGACTCTTCTCGATCCAATTCCACGCTGGGAGATTTCTCAACCAGGGAATGTTTTGCGGGTGTTTGAGCGCGGTGGGCGTCGGCGGTTGGAAGTAGGGCTTTCCGACAAAGAAGAGGAGCCGGGTAAGCCGGACAAGGGACTGAGTCCGCGCGGCTTTGGTACTAACCAACGGACTGATCCCGTGTTCCTCGGTTTGCAGAAGACACGGCTGCTGGATCCAACGCTCAACTTCCTGGGAACAAACGATCACCCCGGCGACTATCGTTCTTCCGGCTGCACGGCCTGCCACGTAATTTACGCAAACGATCGTGACCCTGCACACTCAGCCTTTTACTCCGGTGCCGGTAATCAAGGACATTCACAGACCGGCGATCCCACGATCCCAAAGAACACGTCGGGACACCCGATCAAGCATCAGTTCACCAGCCAGATTCCTACCTCGCAGTGCATGGTGTGTCATATGCACCCCGGCACGAACATGGTGGCGACATACATGGGTATGACCTGGTGGGATAACGAGAGTGATGGGACGCGGATGTATCCAGCGAAGCAGCACAATCCCTCCCAGTCGGAAGAACAGCAAAAGCTCAATCGCAATCCCGAAGCCGCAAGTCTCCGTGGACTCTGGTCCGACCAGAAGTTTCTGGAGAAGACGGTTACACCGGAATTCAACGCCCAGTTAAAGCACACGCAGTTTGGCGATTTTCACGGCCATGGTTGGATGTTTCGCAAAGTGTTCAAACGCGATCGTAAGGGAAATCTTCTCGATGCCATGGATCGGCCTGTCGATCCAAACGATCCGGAAAAGTTCAAGAAGGCTGTCCACCTGAACGACATTCATCTCGAAAAGGGAATGCACTGCGTGGACTGCCACTTTCGCCAGGATTCCCACGGCGATGGGAATCTCTACAACGAGCCGCGAGCCGCAATTGAGATCGCTTGTGAAGACTGTCATGGAAACATTCGACGAAGAGCAAATCTTTTTACCTCGGGACCGGCTGCTGTTCCGGCCACCGGCCAGGCTGCGGAGCGCCGTCGTGCGCAGAACCAACCGCCCGTGGGACAGGACCTGACAAGGCTGCGCGTTCGTGACCCTGACGGCTCACGTATGCCGCTGTTTCAACGAGTCACGCGCGATCGTGTGAGAAAGGATGAAACTGGTCAGAACGTGCAGCTGAAGGCTGGCGACATCGTTCAAAACTCAATGGTAGTTCCGGGGCGTTGGTGGCGCGTTCCGCAGACGCTAGATACAGTGACGCCCGGGACACCCGATTACAACGAACAGTCCCGCTACTCGAAAACAATCCGCAAAGACAATTCAACGTGGGGTGATGTTCCGGCTGACGAGAATCTACTCTCGCATCGCGACAGCAACATGACCTGTTTCGCATGCCACTCCTCGTGGGTTACCAGCTGTTTTGGTTGTCACTTGTCGATGCAGGCGAATCGTAAGATGCCCAACCGTCACAATGAAGGTGGTGATTCAAGAAACTTCACTCAGTACAATTACCAGGTGCTTCGTGACGACATTTTCATGTTGGGCCGAGACGGTACGGTGACCGGAAATCGCATTGCGCCGGTGCGATCTTCATCAGCGGTGCTGGTCAGTTCTCAGAATCAGAATCGTGAGTGGATCTATTCACAACAACAGACAGTCTCGGCTGAAGGCTTTGCCGGCCAGACCTTCAACACGCACGTTCCGCACACCGTTCGTAGCAAGGAAACAAAGAATTGCAGTGACTGCCACGTTTCAAAAGAGAATGACAACAACGCCTGGTTGGCCCAAGTGCTCTTGCAGGGCACGAATTTTGTCAACTTCATGGGGCGGTTTGTTTATGTTGCGGCGGATCATTCGCTGGAAGTGGTAGTCGCCACGGAGCGCGAAGATCCCCAGGCTGTTTTTGGCAGTACGTTACATCGCATCGCCTACCCGGATAATTACCGCAAGTTTGTTGACCAGGGATCAAAACTGAAGACATTTTATGAGCACGTCGGCAATCCGAAAGTGCTGCAAGTGCAACTCCGCGGCGAATATGCCTACGTGGCCGCAGGCGAGGGTGGACTGCGCATATACGACGTGGCACAGATCGATCAGAAAGGATTCTCAGAGAGGATTGTTACGGCGCCGGTGTCGCGTTTTGGGCAGAGGTTTTGGGTTAAAACCAGGTACGCGACTGCCGTGGCTGCACCGTCGACACTCGCTGTCGATCCCGCTCGTTGGCGCCTGAAGACAGATGGGACGATGATCGACCCCGTGAGCGCGGCACTTCTGGTAGGCGATGAACGGCGGCAATTGTTGAACGAGGAGCAGCCCATTCATCCGGTTTATGCGTACCTTTATGTTGCAGACAAATATGAAGGACTAATACTTGTAAATGCTGCGACACTGCTGGATGGGGATCCGCTGAATAACTACTTGGAGCGTGCACTTGATCCGGCCCAGTTTCCGAACGGTGCTTTTAATCCGGACGGCATTCTTTCCGGAGCAAACAACATAGCCATCGCGGGGAACTTTGCCTACCTCACCACAGAACGCGGGCTCGCAATCATAGATCTGAGCGAGCCGTTAAGTCCGAAGTTCGTCCGTGAGATCCCTCTCCGTATGCCCCAGGCGGTGGCGATTCAGTTTCGCTACGCGTTTGTGGTCGATGAGGAGGGGTTAAAGGTGGTCGATGTGTCGAATCCTCAATCAGCCCGGCTGGTAGCTGGGGCGCACGTGCCGTTGCGTCACGCGCATGATGTTTATGTCGCGCGTACCTACGCGTATGTCGCTAACGGGTCGGAGGGCATTGCGATCATCGATATTGAAAAACCAGAAGCGCCGCGACTGGATCAAATGTTCAACGCCGAAGGTAAGCTTAACGATGTCTATCAGGTAAAGATTGCAATGACCAACGCCAGTCTGTTTGCGTATGTAGCTGACGGAAAGAATGGTCTGCGCATTCTTCAACTGACTTCTCCCGAGACTATGGCTGAATATGCCGGCTTCAGTCCGCGTCCGCAGCCGGTGTTGATTGCAACATTCAAGACAAAGGGAGAAGCCCTTGCCGTGTCCAAGGGACTGGATCGCGACCGGGCTGTAGACGAAAGTGGGAACCAGGTATCAGTCTTTGGTCGTCGCGGCGCGCGTCCATTCAGATGGAACGAGATGATGCGGATGCTCCGGCTAAATGATGGGCAAGGGGACTGGTTCAGGGTGAGCGATACGCCGTTGACGAAACCAGTGGAAAAGTGAATGGGAGGGGGAATCGGCCACAGATTAACGCGGATGAAGAGGATCTGAAGAAGGGCTTCACCCCGGTTAGGGTGGCATGTTAATAGACTGTGACGCGATGAATTCCTGCGCCGTTCGGAGGGGCGCACTCAACTTGGCGGTACTCGTCTAGTCTCATTCCGCCCCTCCGAACGGCGCAAGTTGAAAGGGAGTGTCGAGTGCTATAAACATGTGACCCCTGCGGGGTAAACCTGAGGCCAGAGGCCCTTGCCCTCAGCGATGAACCGCTCCACCCAGCTATTTTCAGACAAGTCTAACGCGGTGAACCAAGTTAACTTCTTTAACGAACTTTAGAAACAGGACACGAGCTCAGCTCTGAGGATGATTGCAGCTTGAATTTCTACATCCTGATTGAGTAGTGAAGACGTCCGGTCGTGTTTACTATTTGCAACCCACCCTTTACTATTCCACGTTCTCATTCAGTAGTTACCGTCACGCCAATACATGTCAACAGCTAACCCGACGCCCATGCAGCGTCAATATCAGGAGCTAAAGCAGAAGCATCCGGGGACCCTTCTTTTCTTCCGACTCGGAGACTTCTACGAACTCTTTTTCGAGGATGCAGTTATTGGAGCTCGTGAACTGCAGATAACTCTAACTGCCCGCCATAAGGAACGGGGCGACCCAATTCCCATGTGCGGGGTGCCCCATCATTCCGCCGCCGGTTACATAGCTCGTCTGGTACGTCGTGGGTATCGTGTAGCCATCTGCGAACAAACAGAAGAATCCAGCAAAACGAAAAAACTAGTCCGGCGAGAAGTGGTTCGCGTCGTTACACCGGGCACCCCAATCGATCCGCAACTACTGGATTCTCGCGAGCCCGTTTTTCTTGCCGCTGTATGCGCCACGGGAGAGAGCGTTGGCGCTGCATTCCTGGACATCTCAACCGGAGAATTTCGGGTCACACAAGCTACAGGAGCGGATGCCTGGGCCCGCATCGAGGCCGACCTGCAATCATACTCGCCCCGCGAACTTCTATTCCCTAATTCGCTCGCGCCGGTGGTTCGCAACGGGTTTTCTGCGCGGCGCCATACCGCCCCGTTACCGCTCGCGGAAGATGTTTCTTCTACTTACGATTACTCGTCTTTTGCCGGCACGCTGACCCCGATCGAGGACTGGCATTGGCAGCGCGACGACTGTGCAGCACTCTTGATTAAGCACTTTGGAGTAAGTTCGCTCGACGGTTACGGTCTGACGCAAAAGTCCGACGCCATTCGTGCTGCTGGCGCCTGCCTCAACTATGCGCAAGAAACCCAGCGAGCCGAAGCGGCACATATAACCGACCTCGTCTACTTTGAACCGCAGGACCATCTCGTTCTTGATAGCGTAACGGTCAAGAATCTGGAACTGGTCGAGTCTCTGGCCGGCGCCAGCGAAAGAACTCTCTTGAAAGTCATCGATGAGACGGTGACAGGAATGGGTGCGCGGCTGCTGCGTTATTGGCTACTAAGACCATCAATCAAACGAGGGGAAATTGAGGCGCGGCATGCTGCGGTTGCTGATCTGCATTCATCACATTTCAAGAGGGACAAGCTGCGAACCCTGCTTAAGGAAGTTTCTGATCTCGAGCGCCTCACTGGCCGGCTGAATCTCGGCTCAGCAACGCCGCGTGATCTCAATGCAATTCTTAAATCATTAACACAGGTGCCTGCCATCCGGGATTTGCTGACTGATCTGCCTTCTTCCCTGCTGCAGATCCTGGCAGAAAGCGCTTCCGATCTGCCGGACGTGCGTTCACTGATCGAACGGGCGATTAGCGAAGACCCACCCGTGAAGGTCATTGATGGCAACACAATTCGTGACGGCTTCTCGGTAACACTCGACGAGCTGCGTTCACTGAGCCGGAACGCCAAACAGACAATAGCGGCGTTAGAGAGCACGGAGCGCTTGCGCAGTGGAATCGGCAATCTGCGCATTCGCTATAACGGTGTCTTCGGTTACTACATCGAAGTGTCTAAAGGTCACGCCTCGAAAGTTCCTGCAGAGTACGAGCGGCGCCAAACCCTGGCAAATGCCGAACGCTTCACCACGGCTGAATTGAGGGATTGGGAGAAGAAGGTCCTGGGGGCAGATGAGCGGATTGTGCAACTCGAAAGTGAGTTGTTCGCCGGCGTCTGTCGGGAGATTGCAGCCTACACCAAACAGATTCAAGGAACGGCAAAAGCGTTGGCGAGTCTCGACGCTTTGGTCGCACTTGCGGAAGCTGCTGCTCGCCGGCGCTTCATCAGACCTGAGATGCACGACGGGGATGAGATCGAAATCGTGCAGGGTCGCCATCCGGTCATTGAACAGTTCAATGAAGAGCCGTTTGTGCCCAACAGCCTCTATATGAATAACTCGACGGATCGGCTGCTGGTAATCACTGGTCCAAACATGGGTGGCAAAAGCACGGTTCTGAGGCAGACGGCAATCATAGCTCTTCTCGCCCAGATGGGAAGTTTTGTGCCCGCTGAGAAGGCCCGGCTGCCACTCATCGATCGGATTTGGACCAGAGTCGGCGCCTCAGATGACCTGACGCGCGGCCGCTCGACGTTTATGGTGGAGATGACGGAAACGGCCGCCATTTTGCACAGCGCCACGCCGCGATCTCTGGTGCTACTGGATGAAATTGGGCGTGGCACGGCAACGTTTGACGGTCTGTCGATCGCTTGGGCGGTTGCGGAATACCTCCATGATTCCGCAGAGCACGCCGCGAAAACGCTGTTCGCCACGCACTATCACGAATTGACAGAGCTTGCAGAGCGCCTGCCGGGGGCGCAGAACTATCAGATCACCGCCACCGAACGTGAAGGCGAAGTAGTGTTTTTACATCGGCTCGAGCGAGGGCGCGCTTCCAAGTCGTATGGAATCGAGGTAGCCAGGCTGGCCGGGTTACCACCACGCGTATTGGCGAATGCTCGCGAGGTTCTGGCTCGTCTAGAGCGGTATGAGTTGGATGTCTTTGCTGAAGAAGACACTGTGAAGGCATCGAGTGAGCCCCGTGCCGCATCGGCAGCATCCGCAGGTTCTGGTGACGGGGTTAACGTCAGTATTGGCATGGAATCCAGCTCGCCTGCGGCACTTGAGGTAGCTGCAAATCGAGCTGGCCGCAGACGAATGGCCGCCCAGGTGTCTTTATTTGATCTGGCAAACCAAAGAGTTATTGAGGAGCTTCGTCAGATTGATCCGGGCAGTCTTTCTCCTGAATCTGCCCGGGAGTTGTTGATGGAGTTAAGAAAGAAGTTGCTGTGAAATGCAAAAGTCATAGGCCAGAGGTCAGGGATCGAGGGGGCGGGATTTTCCATTTTCCATTTCTCATTTCTCATTTTTCATTTTGCCGCTGTTTCCTGAATACACGTTTTTGCTACGTGCTCGAGACGCCGAGCTTTTAAGGCTTACTCCTGCTACCTCCGGATTCACCACGGCAGATCACGGCAAATGAAAAATGAGAAATGAGAAATGGAAAATGAAAAATCCCGCCCCCTCTGATCGCTGACCTCTGATCTCTGACCTCTGTTGTTGACGCTGTGGATTGGTCTACTCAACTTCCTTTAGTTTCTGATCAATCACTTCGCACCACAGATGCCCGATGGTGATGTGGGCCTCTTGAACTCGAGCCGTACGATGTGAAGGAACAACCACCGCGTGCTCGCACGTGGAGGCAAGCGGATCGCCATCACCACCCGCCAGGGCTAGTGTGCGACAGCCAATTGTTCTCGCTGCCGCAACTGCTCGCAACACATTCTCCGATTTTCCGCTCGTACTGATCGCCACTAGCAGATCACCTGCACTTGCCAGGGCTTCGACCTGACGCGCAAATACCTCCGCGTATCCATAGTCATTGCTCAGGGCTGTCAGAGCTGAAGTATCTGTGGTGAGCGCGATTGCCGGAAGTGCCCGGCGATGAGACTCATAGCGACCCACCAGTTCAGCCGCAATATGTTGCGCGTCGGCGGCGCTGCCTCCGTTGCCGCAAAGAAGCACTTTTCGTTCACTGGAGAGCACTTGCCAAAGTAGTTCTGCGCTGATCTGAATGTCAGGCAGAGTCTCGTCAACTAGTTGCTGGATAGTCTTCAAATGCTCTTGAAGGGAAGTGGCGAGCAAAGGGTTTAGATTCGAAGTTTCGGGCTTGTTGTTCATTGTTTGATGTTCGCGGAAGGTATCACAATCATTGCGGAAGCGGTAAGGGATAGGGATTGCCGATTTGGAAATGAATCAGCCACAGATTAACGCAGATGAAAAGGATCTGAGGAAGAAGAGCTAAGACAATCAAGCCACCGATGCCTAGTGTCCTAAATTGATTTCTCTGTACGACCTCTGTTTCTCCGTGAACTCTGTGGTTGAATATTCGTGGAACAAAATCAACCACCGAGCCACAGAGGACGCAAAGTCAGCACAGAGAAATCAATTTAGGACACTAGGCATCGGTGACTTGATTGTCTCAGCTCTTCTTCCTCAGATCCTTTTCATCCGCGTTAATCTGTGGCTGATTCATTTCCGAGAAAATTCTTGACACAGCCCGTGCCAGACATTAGGCTCTACCGCACTTCATCAGCTCGTTTCCGGCGTTTGGCTGGAATGTTTACCGCAGCCGAAGGCTCAGGTCATTTGCTCAGTAATTCGCCCCAGATTCGTCAGCTGGAAGTGCTCTTCTACCAATCAGTGTGTTAGCTTGCGGCCCTTCAGTTTTGGCGCCCAGCCGCCTCGTCCTGCCGCAGTACCGCTCCGTTAACAGAGATGGTTACCCCCAAGAACCAATTCCGCGTAACGGTAGATCCACAAACCTACCCTTTAGGCGAGAACTCTGAACACTTTGCGGAACACTTTGATGGCCCAGCCCTGGCGCTTCTGGCCCTTAGCCACACCGGCACGGAGCACCGTCTCTATTTAGCTATGCTGTCGGCTAATGGTCGAGAACCACAGCCTTTCACTACTCGCCGTCTGATGGCACTCGCCCAAATTCAAAGCCTGAGCACGGTGCGACGAGGACTCGAAGGCCTGGTTGCAAAACTCAGCATCGATCGCGAGGCGCGGACCAACGGTAATGGGGCACGCGAGAGTCGGAAGTCATACAGGGTTTATCAGCCGGAACAGGTTATTAGTCGCAGACGGAAGCACGGTTTGAGCTCGGCAGGCGCGGAGCTGCGCGGGCCACACGATTCGTTCGCGCGGGCAATTGTAAAGATTGTGCGGAACCCGAACCTTAGCCGGCGCGAGGCGCAGGTGGCATTGTGTTGTGCTGAAGGATTAACCAATGCCGAGATCGGTCAAAGACTCGATGTGAGTGAGCACACTGTGAAGTTTCATCTGCGTCATGTCTTCTTGAAGTTTGGAGTGAAGCGGCGGGGAGAGTTGATCTCGAGGTTATTAACTTGAGTTGAGTATTTGACAATCTGATGCTGCCTCGCAAGAGAGGCTTCCCTTACGGGTCTTGTGTGTGACAGTTGTGGTGGTCATGCAAGGGAAGAAGTGTGGTTATTGCCAATTGACGATTGCCGCTTGCCAATTGGCGAGTTCCAATTTCACTGAGGCGAAGGCAATCGGCAATCGGAAATTGGAAATCGGCAATACTATGAGAAAAACCAAAAAGAAAAAGAGAAAAAAGACGGCTCTCGTTATCTGCCGGGATCGGAAAGAGTTTTGGACCACTCAGACGCAGTTCTGGCAGTGGGTCAGAGAAGGCGTAGTGGTCAAAACACATGACCACCCGTTAACGGGAACCTTTTACCGCGAACATGAGGAGCTGATGGTGCTGATCAGTAATACCGTTCTAAATCTGGCTCATCCAAACCACATGCGAGAAGCGTTGTTGTCTCGGCGTGTTGGATTAGGGAAGTGATTTGGATTAACGATTGCCGATTGGTCAGCGGTCATTGCTCATTGGTCAGTGGTCAGTGGTTGGTGGTCATTGGTCGGTAGTCATTACTCATTGGGATAACTTCAGGGAGGAAGTGGGGAAGGGAAATCCTACACACTGCCGAGACTGTGTCAAAAACCTGTACACGAACCAACAACAAAATCCTACACACGGCAGTGTGTAGATGTTTTCAGATCCAGCCTACTGGAGGAACGCCCCGGCCCCCTTTTATCTCAACGTCACCGACTCAGAAGCTCTTTCGAAAATGTGAGCGTACTGAGCGTCACCGTCTTCTGAGTTGTATTGTTGAAAAAAAAGAAGGGGGGTGGCGCGTCTTTCTAGGCTGGATCTAAAAAGCACTACACACTGCCGTGTGTAGGATTTCCTTGGCCCACCAAGAGCGCTCTTTTCTAGGCTGGATCTAAAAAGCACTACACACTGCCGTGTGTAGGATTTCCTTGGCCCACCAAGAGCGCTCTTTTCTAGGCTGGATCTAAAAAGCACTACACACTGCCGTGTGTAGGATCTCCTTGGCCCATCAAGAGCGCTCTTTTCTAGGCTGGATCTGAAAACACCTACACACCGCCGTGTGTGGGATTCCTTTGGACCATCAAGCTCTCTATTTGGGTGGATCTGAAATGAGTTTCGACCAGGGTCGCGTTCCACCCGACACGAAACCATCCAAATGAGCCCTGACCAATGACCACTGACCAATGACCACCGACCAATGACCACTGACCAATGACCACCGACCACTGACCAATGACCACCGACCAATGACCATGACCACCGACCACTGACCAATGACCACCGACCAATGACCAATAAGTTTTTGCCACTGACCACTGACCGTCTTTCCGGGGTGTAAAGCTATGAAGCTCAAATTCTTCGGCGTCTTCATCATTTTGCCTGTCATCGTTCTCTCAGTAGCGGGACAAACTGCAGATCCACCGCCCCCAGAACTCTATCGCATCGGTCCCGGGGACGTACTCGACATCCGCATCCTCAACCGCCCAAACCTTTCGCGCGAGGCCGTGCGCGTTGAAGGCAGCGGGATGATTCGAATGCCATTGATCGAAACAGAAATACAGGCCGCTTGTCACACCGAAGGCGAGCTCGCAAAAGATATCGCCCAGCGTTACACAAAGTTCTATCGCAACCCACAAGTCGACGTGTTCGTGAAGGAGTATCACTCGCAGCAGGTCGCAGTGATTGGAGCCGTCAACGATCAGGCCCGCTTCGAGTTACAACGCCGCATTCGCCTGCTTGAGCTACTCACCTATGCCAAAGGGCCTTCACCAAAGGCGGGTCAGACCATCAACATCGTGCACGCACCGCCAATGTTACCGTGTCAGAAAAGTGAGACGGCTGAAGCCGAGGCTGCGTTCTCAACGTACAAGCTGAGTGACACTCTGTCAGGGGATCCAAAAGCAAACCCGTACCTCTCGCCGGGTGATATTGTCACGCTGCCGGAAGCAGACCAGATTTATGTCGTCGGGAATGTCTATACACCACTCACGATTCCATTACGTGAGCCAATTACGTTGACGCGTGCGATTGCAATGGCCGGCGGAGTAAAGCAGGACACGCGCAAAGACAAGATTCGCATCGTCAGACAGGAGCCTGGCTCAGCAACACGGAAGGAGTTGCTGGTTGACCTTTCGGCCATCGAAAAGAAGCGGGCCGACGATGTCGCGCTGCTGGCCAATGACATTGTGGATGTCCAAACATCGGCCGGAAAGAGTTTTCTACGCAGTTTGATTGGTGGTGTCGTGCCTTCTGTGACTCAATTGCCCGTACGCGTCGTCCCCGCAAATTGAGCCACGGATCCACGAAGTCCAGACGAATCAAGAACCACGGACCCACGAAGTCACACGAATCAAGAACAACGGATCCACGAAGTCACACGAATCAAGAACAACGGATCCACGAAGTCACACGAATCAAGAACAACGGATCCACGAAGTCACACGAATAACACGAATCAAGCCAGCCTGGTGTTGTTTAGTATGATTTCGTGGATGCTGTCTTCTGTGACTCAATTGCCCGTACGCGTCGTCCCCGCAAATTGAACCACGGATCCACGAAGTCACACGAAATAACACCAATCAAGCCAGCCTGGTGTTGTTTAGTGTGATTTCGTGGATCGGTTTTGCTGTTAGCCCTTTAGTATCGCCTTTATGGACAGCAAATCCTACACACTGCCGTGTGTAGGATTTCCTTGGCCCATCAAGAGCGCTTTTTTGTAGGCTGGATCTGAAAA
>Ga0209751_10004800_pt1 | contig 12846 bp, 12 predicted proteins | sample RifCSP13_1_FD_184019 | JGI IMG/M metagenome (GOLD analysis project Ga0209751, IMG submission 184019) | Soil microbial communities from Rifle, Colorado - Rifle CSP2_sed 13_1 (SPAdes) (version 2) | ecosystem: Environmental > Terrestrial > Deep subsurface > Rock core/Sediment | place: Rifle... | reverse complement strand
CCATAACCCACGAAAGCGTTGGTGAAGCGGCCCGACTCATATTCTCTTTTCTTTAAGAGCTTCATACCGAGCCCGTCGCAATAAAACTTGAGGCTCTCATCGAGATCGTTCACACGGATCATGGTATGTACGATTTTCATAACCGTCTCTCCTGTGCTGGATTATTCAGCGTCATCGAGAATCTCATCGGTGACGCCCGATTTCACCGCATCGCCTTGGCAAATCCTTAGCGTCGCTTCCCGATCTTCGCCGGAGCAGCTGTAGGGGATAATCGCAATCTCATCTAAAACCAGAGATCATGGGGACCACCTCGCCACTGAACAGAGTGACCTGGCGCCCAACAATGGCTCGTGTTTTTGCGCGTGGATTATAGCGATGCCGAAAACGAGAATCGGCACTTTGCCGCCGCGTTATTCGCTCTTGCTAAACCCTTGTTGGTAAGTGTGAGGCGATATCGAAGAGGCTGAACTGTCAGTTCCCAAGAAGTTTTTTCATCCTCTCGATGACCTCTCCACGAGCCGTCACAACGTCTTTGGCCAGAGTCTCCAACTCTTCACCCGTCACCGGGTCCACCTCCAGCCTCTGCTTCTTTGCCTCGGCCAGGAACCCGGGATCGGCAACTGTCTTGGAGAACGCCTCGCGCAGGATCTTTACCCGGTCTGGCGGAATACCGGGCGTGGCGATTATGGGGCGGCCGAATTCTCCCGACGCTAGAACCAGCGTTGCCAAACGCCGTATCGATTCCGGAGTCTGATATTCCTCCATAAGCTCGTGTACGGTCGGAACCTCCAAGAGTCTCGAGTCCCGCTTCTTGCCGGTTTGCGACAGGACCCGGACAAAGCCTTTCTTGCGCCAGGTGTGAAAGGGCTCGCGAGCAAAGAAGCTTGTGACAGTAAAGGCCCGACAGATCACCTCGCCCCTTTCTACGGCCAGATCGATTTCCTGCCCGCCCTTATATCCTGTAACGATGTGGAATTTTGTTCCGATGGCTTCGTTCAAAAGTCTGACCGAGTAGTAGGAAGGAGAGCCGGTACCGGTGGAGCCGCAGTTGGCCGGGTCTGAAGCCTTGGTGACATCATGGATGCTCTTGTAGGGAGCGTCCGCCCGCATGTAGAGCAAGTTGTTCGACCTCTCAAAGCTTCCCAACCAGGTAAATTTCGACCACTCAAACTGAACTTCGCTTCGTCCGACCAGTTGATCAAAATAGAGGGAAGGCAGCACCGAGCCTAGAGTCAACCCATCCGGCTTGCCTACAGTGTAAACATGATTAGCGGTGATCATGCTGGAAGCGCCGGGCATGTTCTGGACAATGACATTGGGATTGCCCGCAATATATTTTCCGATGTGCGCAGCCAGCATGCGCGCGTAGATGTCATAGACGTCGCCCGCGGGCAACCCCACCACTATTCTTATGGTCTTGCCCTCGTAGAAGGGAGCCTGGGCCTGGAGAATGGAGGGCGAGAGAAAAATAAACGACAAGCCGATAATAACTTTCTTCATAGGGCTTCCTCCTCACAGATCTTGTAGACTATGGCGTGGCGTCACTTGGAGCTCAATTGGTGATTCGCTCTACCGGGGCTGATTTTGTGAGGTCAGCCAAATTCAGATCGGCGAGGAATCGCGAGGTTGGCGGCGATCCAATCGGCGATGAGCCCCTGAATATCCGGAGAAGGGCCCGCCAGAGATCGCCCCATATGCCCTCCTTCAGGGTAGAGTCGGGCAGTCTTTGGATTCCCGCCGTCAAGGAGAACATAAACATCTTCGAACGGCTGAAGCTCATCACGCTTGCCGTTAATGAGGAGCATCGGGACCGAAGGAAGATCCACAAGCCCGAGTGTCTTTAGAGACATCTGCTGGCTTGTAGCGAGATATGCGTTAAGGCTCTTGACCCCGAAGAGGGAAAACCGGGCCTCTCGAAAATCGAATAAGTAGCTCTTCGTCTTTAAGGCTTTGCGCAGCCATTTCGGCTGAAACCCATAATGGACCGGCCCGCCCCAAAAAACCGCGGCTCTTAACCGGGCGCGCTCGACTATTCCTAGCTTGGCGGCCCAATAGGCGCCAAAGCTTCCGCCCTGAACGGTGATACGCGCGGGGTCCACTTCCGGCCGGGTCAGAATATGATCGAGAGCCGCCGAGAAGACACTCTCGGCAGTGGGACTGGCGAGGAGCGGGCATTCACCGGTCCCGGGAATGTCCATGGTAAAGCTCCCGATTCCCCTGCGCAGAAACGCCTCCGTGCCCTGACCTGTGTCTTCCTTCCACATATCTATCCCACCCCAATGCATGACCAAGGGATGTGGTCCGGCTCCCGAAGGCAGGCGAAGATATCCGATAATCGACTTTCCCTCGAAAGGAATAACTACCCGCTCCAGGGGAGGATCAAAAAATTTGGCCGCCCCAAGATAGCAGTCCACGGCCCTCCGGTAGGCTTCCTGTTTCTTCCGGGTTACCGGGGCCGGGTAACGAGCCAGCGTGAAAAGCTTGTAGGCGCGAAAGTACGCCTCCTTTGCCCGCGAGATTTCTCCATCCGCTGCCGCGGCTTCACCCTCCAGCCTGAACCGTTCCGCAACGCGGCTCCACTCCTCGGCCCACTGATCTCGTTCGAGGCTCGTGAGCCGTTCCAGAACCTCATGAACAATCGAAGGATCAGCGTCGAGAAAAGGATGCCTGGTGCCGATCCGGGCAACGATGTCGGCCTTCACTTCCTCCAAGGTTTTGTCGGTCCGGTGCACGGATCTCACTACCGTTCTCCCCCATAGAGTTTACGGATAAAACCCGAGGCCTCGATCTGCTGGAGAAAGGTAGGGTCTATCGCCCGCCGCAGGTCGTATTCCCTGGCTTTCGAATCCGTCTCCGCAATCATTTCCTGCTCCACCTTGAGACCGGCAAGAGTTGGGACCGGAAGCTCCTTGAAGATTCCGAAATAGTAGACGTAGTTCTGTTCCAATGCCTCTGAATCAGTCACTCTAGCGTACTTGGCTATGATCCCTTTGGCTTCGTTTTTTCTGGTCTTGTAGGCGTGAACGGCCTCGATAAAACTTGACAGAAAACGGCGGACCACCTCGCTTTCGGCCTCTGCGAACCGACGCGTCGTCACGAGAGCGCTGGTTTGTAGCTCCAGTCCGCTCGTGGACAGATCGATATGCTCCCGGTAGCCTTCGGCTCTGGCAATCGGCTTGAAGAGCACGGTTATCATTCCACCGGCGACCAGTTCCTGCTTGATCGCCGCCAGCGTCTCGCGGTGCCCCCCGGTTGCAAGAATCCGCAGATCCTTTCCCGGAATCAATCCCTGCTGCTTCAGAATATAACGGAGCGCGATGTCAGAAGACGATCCGATGGCAGTGACTCCGAGGGTCTTTCCTCGAAAGTCTTCCCAGCTTCTAATCTTAGGACCGGTAAACAAAGAGAAGCCCACTTTGTTGTTGACGCCGGCCACGATAACCAGATCCGAGCCGGACAGGTTTGCCCTGAGGGTCGAGGTTCCTGAGCCGATGACGATGGGACTGGATCCACCGATAAGAAGCAGCGTCACCTTGCCCGATCCCGCAGCGAGAACGAGTTCGATATCGAGGCCGTGCTTAGTGTAGAGACCGAGCTCGCGCGCAATAAAAAAAGGGGCGAATGAGCCCGTCACGGCTGGATAAGCGACTGCAAGCCGGCGGTGTCCGGCCGCCTCTCCGCTCCGCGCGACCGTCGCTGTGAAAAGAAGAGATACAACGATCCCTAGGAATGTCCAGGAGCAATGCGCCAGCGAAATCCGGAGCTTGGGGTTGCGGTTCATCCTAAACACTCTGATGCCTCGGCCGGAGGTGCCTGAGACTATCCAATGATAGGCCGGCATGTCAACTTCAACTTAGATCCCTATTAAGAACAAAAAACTTTTTCCCCATTTCTGTCGCGGCAAATGACTTTTTCAAAAGGGTGGTTCTCAGCCCATTGCCTTTGCAAATCCTCGTACCGTTTCTTCCTTGCTACCGCCTGGAGCGCTGTAGGGGATAATCGCGATTTGCTGGACGCCGGTGTTTTTGATGCGTTCGATCTGCGCGCGGCATTCAGCGACTGTGCCGGCGATAGCAAACTTGTCTACCAACCAGTCAGGAATCACCTCGGCATGGTTCGCCTGCTGGTCCATGTGGTGGTAGTAGTCATAGGTCTTGCGGATCTCTTCCAAAACTTTCTGCTCATTGGGATCGAGGACGTAAGGCAGCGGGTGCGCGACCACACGCGCGACATGGGCTTTGACGGCGTCTTTCGCCGGCGAATTGTCGGAGACCGCGCAGGGGACCCAAAGGACTAGGTTTATATCTTCAAGCTTCCGCCCCACCGTTTTCGCTCCCGTGGCGATCTTTTCTTTTGCGTGGGCGATGTATTCGTCGGCGACACCGACAAGAACAATGATACCATCGGCGATGCGGCCGGAGAGCTCCAGCATCTTAGGGCCGCTGGCGGCGATGTAGATAGGCACCCTACCTTTGCACGGATGGAGCAGGTGAATCTTGCCGGTAGGCAGCTCCACCTCTTTTCCGGCGAACAGTTCGCGCATTTGCTGCAAGGATTTTTCGAAATTCGCCAGCGTCGAAGGCTTCATCCCCATCGTTTCCACGGAGCTGTCGCCCAGGCCGATGCCGACGATCATTCTTCCCGGCGCATACTCTTCGAGCGTCGCGTAAGCGCTGGCGACCACGGAGGGATGGCGCGTGAGCGGGTTGGTCACGCCGGTGCCGAGCTTCACTTTCGACGTGCTCAGAGCCATTGCGGCCATGTTAACGTAAGCCTCGCGCCAGATGAGATGGGAGTCGCCGACCCAGATATGGCTGAAGCCGAGGTCTTCGCTCACCTTGGCCAGGTGAACCATCTTGGGCAACGGTTCGGTGGGAAAAAGACCTACGCCGTAATTCATCGCGTTAACTCCTGAAGTATGAGGTCGAGGATAGAGAATCGAGGATGGAAGATAGCGTATCCGTCGATCCTCGATCTTCCATCCTCTATCCTCGATCAGTTTGTTACCACCGCTGCCCGCTCTGCGGGCGGCGTCTGCTGGCTGCGGCCCGCGACGCGCACCTCGCCGTCGATGACGACGGTGGAAATGCCCGGCAGGTCGCCCTTGGCGAAGGAATCGAGGGCATCCTTAGCCACCGAGCCGGTGATCTTGTGCAAAAGAACGATATCGGCAGGCCGCTCTTCTTCCAAAATTCCAAGATTGAGATCGTGTGCCCGTCCGACGTTGCCGGTCGCCATGCAGATGGTTTTTTCCGGCGCCACTTCGCCGACCGACGAAATGAACGCGATCTCGCGCAGGATGCCGCGCGGGATCACGCCGGTTCCGCCCGGCGTGTCGGTGCCGATGAGCACGCGATGATGCAAACCTTTCGCTTTGACGGCCCGCGCCAGGACCAAAGCCAGCCGGTAATTTCCCGACGTGCAGATTTCCATAAAACAGTCGGTCTCGTTGACGATGCGGATCATGTCCTCTTCGGGCATAGGAATCGGCCCGCCGGTGATGTGGCCGATGATGTCCGGCTTGATTTTTTTAACGATGTCGAACCCCGCCACCTGGCTCACGCCCGAGCGCGACACGCCGCCCGAATGAATCTTTACTTTGATGCCGCGCGCATGCGCCCACGTCACGTACCGCTCCGCTTCGCCGTTGGGCAGCAAGCTGTAATCGTAGAAGATGAATTTTACCAGCTTGATGCCGAGCGACTGAATTTCGTCGAAATCTTTTTCACTCAATCCCGGGACCAGCAGCAGCGTCCCCGCGTGAACCTTCACGCCCGACGGCCGCAGATTGTCGTAGCAGCGCTTGGTGACGATCGCGACGGATAGCGCCGTGCGCGCGTCCGGCGGCAGCGGCAAACCGGGCAGATGAAGCTCGCCGGCGGAAATCAGCGAGGTCACGCCGCCGTGCATGTAGTTGGTGATCCAGCCGAGCGAGTTCTGCGCCGGCGTGTATTCGCCGATGGAGGGATGGGAGTGCGAATCGATCAAGCCGGGAATCGCCGTGATCCCGTTGGCGTCGATGCTTTGATCCGCACTTTGGCTCAATCCGTTCCCGATCGTCTGGATCACGCCGTCCTTGATGAAAATCGAATCGGCTCGGCGCAGCGGGCTCTCCAACTTTCCCGTCACCAGCGTGCCGATGTTTTTGATCAGGATGGAAGCCATGGCATAACGACTATATCAGAGCGCCGAACCCGACCTCAACCGTGGAACTTCTGACTCTTCTCATTCCATTTCAGGCTGGCGCCTTCTTTTTTCCACCACTGCCCGATCCTTTGCAACGCGACCTCATTTTCTGTGGTCGACTTGTCGGGCTGGTAGCCAAAGATTATGCCGGCTTGCTTTTCCACCAATTCGCTCGCTTCCTGACGGGCAAGAGTGGCTCCCTCATTTTGCAGAATTTTGATCAGAGTGGCGAAGCCCTCCGGATCTCCTAGCGCCAATTGGGTTTTTGCAATAGACAGTTTTAGGAAGTCATCATAATTCGCCTGCGCCGCATGGCGTAGGACGGGAATGGCACGTGGATCTTTCTGCTTCCTCAGCGCTTCCACCGCCGCTTCAACGACCTGCTCCGATTGCGTGCGAGAAAGCAAGTCCATGAGAGCGGGGACGATACTGGCGTGGTGCATGTCTCCCAAATGAGTCACCGCGTCCAACTGATGTACCTCTTCCCCTCTGTTGACCTCTTCCAGCAGCATGTCAATCGGAGCTATTTTTACCGCTGACGCAAGCGGCGCGGTTTTCTTAAAATAGGACAGCGCAAAGGATAAAAGCAGAACGAATGCCGTGATGCCGGCGACATTGGCGACGGCGCGCGTTCGTACCGGTGCATGCTGAATGTAGTAGACCACGCTAAAAAAGACGAGAAAGAGACCCAGCATGACCACCACCGCCGGGCCCGTGGGATAATCCACATAGAACGACCAAAGGATCCCCAGCATGCTTGCCACAATTGCCAGCACCCAGCCGAGTAGAAGCCGGCCCATAACGGTATCGCTAAACATCTGGGCAATGACTGCCGGGACAACCAGATAGGAGAAGACCAAGAGGACACCGACGATTGCCACTGATTTAACGATCACCACGCCAAACGACATGTAGAATAGAAGATCCCACAGCCGGACGTTGATCCCGTAGGCCTCGGCTCCCTCCGGATCGAGCGAAATGGTCAGAAATTTCCTGCGATAAATCACGTGAAAGACCCCGATGGCACCGTATAGAATGGCCATCTCGATCACTGCGGGAAGGGAAACCAACAGGACATCGCCTACCAGCATGTGCTTGAGCTCTTCGCCCCCCGTGGGTGACTTGGAAAGAATTAGAATCGCCGCCGCAGAGGCCACCGCGTAAATAATCCCGATGAAAGCCTCCTGCGGGACCCGCTCCTTTCGCATTCGAGCTATAGAAAACGCTCCCGCTCCCACGAAGGTGAACACCAACGAGAAGAGCGAAACTTTCAGTGGGTCGCCGTTGGGGTCATATCCGAGAACGAGCGCATATGTGGCTCCCAAGGCGGCGATCTGAGCCAACGCCAGGTCCACGAAAATCACCTTGCGCGCGATCACGTGAATGCCGAGGTAAACATGATTGATCGATAGCACCAGGCACGCTAGAAAGGGAACCAGCATCCATTTCAATTCGAGCATCCTAGCCACCTTATCCTCATTCGTTGCCGCAATGATGACCCATCAGACATGGATATGATCCGTCGATCTTGCATCGCTCATTTTTTTAATGCGCCCGTCGTCTTTGAAATCACGTGATCGATCAGATCGAAATAGCTCTTGATCCCCGGTTCACCTTCTACCTGATTAGGAAGCAAAACCACCCTCGCTCCTGTTTGCTCCCCGATACGGTTAGGCAACGAAGGGTCATAAAAATTGTCCACCAGGATCAGAGGAATTTTTTCGGCCTTGATCTTCTCGGTCACCTGGATGACGTGCTGGGGTCCGGGAGGAATGCCGGGTCGCTCTTCGATGGTACCGACGAGTTGAAGTCCGAAAGCCCTAGCAAAATAAACCCACACCTTATGAAATTCGAACATCTTTACACCGCGCAGAGGTTCCGCCGTCTTAAGCCAGCCACCGGCTTTAGCCGCGAGGGGCTGGCCGCCGACCTTCGTGTTCTCCAGGAAGGGATGAAGCTGGTTGCTCCAGGCAAGTCGCGTCAATTTTTGTAGCCCTACCAGTTTCAACAGTTCCGAGCCAAACATCGCATTATCGATCCGCCCAAAAAAGTCGTTCTTGCGCGATTCATAGTAGGTGGCGCCGCCCGGATCGAAAGACTTTAACGCCTCAGCGATATTCCCCGCTTGTGCCTTGGCAAGCAGCGGGTCGAGCCAAACATGCGGATTGCCTTGCGGATGAATGTCCCCAAATTCGCGCGAGAGGACCGCTGGGACTTCAAGCGCTGAAATTCCGTTGCTTGCAATGATCCGCCCCGGAGTGCCACGGAAGATCTTAGGATTTCCCGAGCCGTTCGCCACCTGATCCGCCCACAGCTCCAGCGAGAACCCAACTTGCACCAAGAGATCGGCCTGTCGGGTCTTCTGCATAAGCACCGGAGTGGGCGTCACAAAGTGCGGATCCTGATCTCCCCTGGCCAGCGCGATCACATCGACTCGGTTACCGCCCACTTCCGCGGTGAGGGCTTTCAGCGTAGGAAGCGTAGAGACCACTTGCACTTTCTTTTCCTGGGCAAGCAAGGGCCGCGCAAAAATCAAACAACAAAGAACCGTGACAAGGAGCGTTCGCAGAGATATCATTCTAACCTCCAATACTTTCCAATTGAGATGGCGTGGGCACGAATTTCTTGCTCCCATTTACTTATTCACCCAGAAGGGTTCCGGCGGGTGGGAGCCAAACACCCAGTTCAGTTCAAAGAGAAACGAGTTGCGATTGTTCTCGGTAAACAGATCACTCCAACGGCGCTCGTAGCTCAAGCGGGCACGGAGAAACTCGGTAAGATAGTAGGACAGATTGGGAGTCACGCTTCGACGCTTCAATCCCGGATCGAAAAGCGTGGTCGTATGATCTAAACGTAGCCCTCCGTAGGTTCTTTGGTCAAACTGCCACTGCGCGAAGAGCGACAAACCGAAGGGCTTGCCCCGGCCGGGTTGCAAGTCTCTCAGTGTAATGGCCCGGTCTACATCCGCGGGCTCGGCTGCTTTCGGATAAGGGCGACGCGCAAACAGGACTTCCCCGCCGAAGAGGAACGATTTGTATTCTCCCAAGCGGTACGGTTTCCAACGATACATGAAATCCACTCCATGAAAATCTGCGGAAACAGTCTTGCTTCTGGCTGGACTCAAGTAGCTGGACCATCCTAACTCCAGGTCGTGACCATCGAAAAGCGTGCGGTACCACCGCAGATGTCCAAGATACGAGATTCTGGATTTGGCGTCCGGCGAGATAGCCACATCGCCACCGTTCAAAACCTCCAACGTGGCGTCCAGGCTGGACTCGCGATCCCAGGGTGTGGGGATGAAGAAATTTCCGGATACTCCATTTTGAATGAACCCTTCCTCGCCCATGAACTCCGCCGTGGGTAAGGATCTGAAGATTGTGGGATGATCATGGGTGTGGATAATGTTAAACTTCCCGAAAAGCGGCCGGAAACGGCCCACCTTTAATTTTAACCCCAAGGGAGGCTGATCGAGGAAGGGCAACTTCTTAATGATGGCGTACCCTTCTTCGACGCTTGCGGAAAACCGGCCGGGCGTCTCTGACTCGAAAGACGCGATCAAGACCCCATCGGCGTACGGATCGATTGCTGCTCGCATATCGATCTCTACCTCACGTAGGTTGAATTTATTGCTGATCCGATCTCCGTCTTCATTGAAAACCCTCTTACTGTCCGCTCGGCCGACAAAATTTCCAAACACTGTAATCGCCGGATTCAAAGCGCCTAGAGTGGATTGTATAGCTGGTTGGGCTGGCTGCGCCGGCGCCAACGCCTGCTCCGCTTTTTCCTGTTCCAACTGCTCAATGCGCTTGAGCGCCTCCTGTAAGCGCTCGCCGATATCTCGCACCAGCGCTTTCAGTGATTCCATTTCAGAGAGTTGGGCATAGCCGACTTGCGGTCCCAAAAGCATCAATGCGCAGCACACGGCATAAGCGAAAGCTCGCCGCCGAATTAAGTTCATAATCGCACCTCCCAAGAGAAAAAACAGTGCGCCTCCCACCCGAGGGAGGGACCGGTACAAACTCTGACTACCAAACAAAAGGGAAACTAGAGGGAGGCTGTGACCGGAGGTGCCCGGCTATGGCGAGTGATTCCGTGAAGTGAAGCAATCCAATGATGCGACTCGGCGAAAACGGGCTGCGCAGCAAGAGCGGGGAGGCAGTCTTCGGGCTGGGCAGCCGGGCTGGCTTCGCTGCGGCTGCCCTGGAAACAACTGCACTCCTTGGCCACCTGAGCGGTGGTCGTGACTGGGTGAAAATGGAGGGGCAGGAAAAATAGCGCGACAAGTAAGACGAACCCGACGCAGCTCCGGTGGCTTAGGCGCGTCAGTAGAGATCGCGGGGGCTGCACGACTGTTTGAATAACCCTTTGATCCGGGGTTGTCAAACCTCGGCATTTCGAAAGGCATGATCTGAATATGCACGGGGCGGAGATTTTCCATGTCCGCCGATCATGGACATACTGATGAATAAATAAGGCAATTTTCACCCTCGCTCGAGCATGGTTTAGCCGGCGTCGGGGAACGTGGAGCCCCACGGCTTTATGGCCGGGGCACCTCTCCACACGCTACGTAGGATACCCACCTCGTAGTCATCCACGGGTTTACACCTGTGGCTTTCTGCGAAGGAGGGTAAACCTCTCGCTTACCAATGCGTCTAAGGTCTTTAGACATGGGGAAAACGCCAAAGGGAGGTAGCATGAGCAAACTGAAGTTTATGTTCGGCGCAGGCCTGGTGGCGACTTCGTTGATAGTCGCGGGGACATCGTCTTTCGCCGGCGAGATTCGCGACGACCGCAAGGAAATCAAACAAGACCGCAAGGAACTCAAGGCGGACCGTAAAGAGATCCGCCAGGATCGCAAAGAGCTCCGCCGCGACCGCCGTGAACTACGCAAAGACCGGCGCGAGCTGCGCAAGGATATTAGGAGAGGCGCCAGCAAGGAAGAGATCGCCGCCGACAGACAAGAGATCAAAGGAGATCGGCAAGAGATCAAAGGGGACCGCAAGGAACTCAAGGGAGATCGCATCGAACGCAAAGCCGATCGCCGAGAACTCGTGAAAGACCGGCGTGAGCTGAGACGCGACCTCAAAGACAAATCAGGCAACTAGACCAACTAAAGCTGATCGCCCGTGAACACCGCCTTGGCAGCCGACTCGCGCACGGCTCTTGGCCGACTACTTTTCCCCTCCGGCTGTGCTAACTTAACAAGGATGGCAGCCATTCCGACGGCGCAGATCGGTGACGAAGAGCTGGTGGCGTCAGCCCAAAAGGGGGATCGCCGGGCGTTCGAAGAACTTGTGGAACGTCATAAACAGAAGGCCTATCGCATCGCCTTTGACTTCGCCCGCGATCGCGAAGAGGCGAAGGATCTGTCCCAGGAAGCTTTCTTGAAGGCGTTCACGCATATCAGCCGCTTCGACGGCCGCTCGGGATTTTATACTTGGTTTTATCGCATCCTCGTCAATGTCTGCCTGGATTATCGGCGCCGCGCCAAACGCGCTCCCGCCGAGGAGTACAACGAGACTGTCGAGCACCAGGTTGAACCCAGTCACGTTCCCGCCAACCCGGTTGCCCCCGACCAGCACGCCATAGCCGGCCAGCTGTCCCGCAAGATCGGCGCGGCGCTCGATACGCTGCCGGCGAAACAGCGCATGGCTTTCATATTGAAAAATCATCAGGGGCTTTCCATAAGAGAGATCGCCGAAACGATGGAGACCGCGGAGGGCACCGTCAAGGTCCATTTGCATCGAGCCGTGACGGCGCTCAGGCAAAGTTTAGCGGAGTTTGCATAGGAGTCGATTATGGTTGCGCGAGACAAACCGGCCTTGAATGCCTGCCGAAACCTGGAAGAAGATTTGGTCCTTTACTATTACGGCGAACTGAGCGAAGGCGCGCTAAGCAATTGCGAAGCCCATCTCAAGAATTGCGAAGCGTGCCGCGCAAGCCTTGCCGAAATGCGCAGCCTCCTGCCCATGACCGCCGCTCACGACGAGCCGCCGCCGACATTTTGGAATGATTACAGCCGCGAGATGCGCCAAAAACTAGACTTGGCCGCGGATCGAAAACCCTGGTGGCAGAGTATCGCGGGTTTATTCGCACCCATCCCCATGCCGGCGTTGGCTACCGGCGCCCTGCTGCTGTTGGCTTTGGCCCTGACCTTCGGCAAAGGCTTCTGGCAACCTTCGTCTCCGGCACCGGTTGACGACACTCTCTTGGAGGTGCTGCCCATGGCCGAGCGACTTGAATTCTTCAGCGACATGGAGATCCTCGACAACCTGGACCTGCTCGAAACGCTCGGCGGCCAAGGCAGTGGCACCGCTTGAGGAGCTGGGGCTTGATACCGTCCCGCGGCCAGTGGGTTTTTTTGTTCTCGCTGCTGCTGACACCCGCCGGGGTCTCGGTCGCGAGCAAAGCAGCCGAGCCACCGGACAGAGAAATACTCAGGATGCTGGATTTTCTGAAGGACATGGAAGTCATAAAAAACATGGAGATGATGAAGGACATCGGTCAATTGGAGCGAATGCGCGATCAGGTTTTCCGCGACCCTGGACGGCCATCCACGCCGACCACGAAGAAGGAGCCAGCTAAATGAACCGGATCATCGGTTGTTTGACACTGCTCGTCGCGCTGGGAGTTAGCGGGTTGGCGTCGCCGGTGCACGCG
>Ga0209751_10004799_pt1 | contig 12846 bp, 11 predicted proteins | sample RifCSP13_1_FD_184019 | JGI IMG/M metagenome (GOLD analysis project Ga0209751, IMG submission 184019) | Soil microbial communities from Rifle, Colorado - Rifle CSP2_sed 13_1 (SPAdes) (version 2) | ecosystem: Environmental > Terrestrial > Deep subsurface > Rock core/Sediment | place: Rifle... | reverse complement strand
CGGCGTCGGCGACGGGGTCGGGCTCGGCGTCGGCGACGGGGTCGGGCTCGGCGTCGGCGACGGGGTCGGGCTCGGCGTCGGCGACGGAGTGGGGCTCGGCGTCGGAGGCGGTGTCGCCGTGTCTCCGAGACCGAGCATCGGGACATCCTGTTGGCCAACGTTGATCGTGTCGTCAGCGCCCTGACCGTTGCCCGGCTCGTAGACGCCGTCGCCATCATCCAGTTTCGCGGAGCGGATGGCCGCGTGCAGGTTGCCCGTGACCGGGTTAGCAAAGCAGGAGAACCGCACATCTACACGCACGATAAGATGCTCGCCCGCGTCCAGGTCGGTTACTTTGACGACACCAATCGTGTGCAGCGCGCGGTCCGAAGGCGCGCCGAAGACGGAGCCGGCCGGCTCATAGGCCTCGGAAACAAGCGTCGCAGTCTCCGTACCGTCGAGACCAATGTTACCGTCTTCGCTGCTCTGGCTCGGCGCCGGGAAGTCTACGCCGCTGATGCCGGCAGCCAGGATGTCTGAGTAACCGACGCCCTGCTGGCCGTTGTTTTCCGCGTCAAAGTCGAACTCGATGAAGATGTCCTGGTCGTCCTCCCCCGCAGGCGCGTCGTCCACGACAACCTGGGCGAAGAAAATGATGCGGTCGTCACACTGGAAGTCTTCCGCTTCGAGCTGTTCGACGACGTCGGAGTTTATGGTGCGGTCGTCGAAGGCCAGGTCCTGGCCCTCTGCGACCCCGATCTCGTTACCCTCCTCAGCGCCGTTCTTATGGTAAGTGCTATCCTCAGCGGCGACGAAGTCCAGGCTGAAGTCGCCGGAATCGGCGGACGCCGACAGGCCGGACAACCAAACGGCGGCTGCGGTCAAAAGTGCCGCGACAAACCCCATGGCGGCCAGCCCACCCAAACTGAAGCAGGCGCTCCCCTTCTTGTCGAACCCTCTCATCGTGACCCTCCCCTTCTGGCTCTTACGCCGTGTGACCTAGCGAGAGCGGGGCGGCCCGAGGCACACGGTTAGGATTCGACTTTACCAGCGTCGGGCTTATGTTGACGCGCTTTGACAGAAATTTCTTACTATTGCCGCCGGGCCGGCGCCCCAAATCTCCGGTGAAGCGCCGAGCAGGCCGTGGACTTCCGCCGGAGCCTGGGGCCGGAGGCTTTATCTCCGCCTGGCGTTTCGCGAGCTTGCCGCGAGCATCGTCGCGAAACCCAGCGTCACTACGACGCCGCCGGCCAGCACGATCAGGTCACGCCAGTACCCATCACCCCAGCCGGAACCGTCCCCAGCGGCCGGTAGCGAGCCGGGGCCCAGTACCTCGCCGGCAACGGCGACCGGCGCCGTCGGCGTCGGTGCCTCCGTGGGTGTCGGCGTCGGGGCCTCCGTGGGTGTCGGCGGTGGAGCCTCCGTGGGTGTCGGCGTCGGGGCCTCCGTGGGTGTCGGCGTCGGGGCCTCCGTGGGTGTCGGCGTCGGGGCCTCCGTGGGTGTCGGCGTCGGGGCCTCCGTGGGTGTCGGCGTCGGGGCCTCCGTGGGTGTCGGCGTTGGAGCCTCCGTGAGTGTCGGCGTCGGGGCCTCCGTGGGTGTCGGCGTTGGAGCCTCCGTGAGTGTCGGCGTTGGAGCCTCCGTGAGTGTCGGCGTTGGGACCTCCGTGGGTGTCGGCGTTGGAACCTCCGTGGGTGTCGGTGTTGGGACCTCCGTGGGTGTCGGCGTTGGAACCTCCGTGGGTGTCGGTGTTGGGGCCTCCGTGGGTGTCGGCGTTGGCGTTGCCGTGGCCAGCTTCCCCAGGCCGAGCATTGGTATATCTTGCTGGCCAACGTTGATACGGTCGCCCTCCGAGGTCTCAGCCCAGTAAAGAGCGGCGTGAAGGTTTCCGGTCGGGTCGCTGCCAAAGCAGGCGAACCGAACGTCGACACGAACGATCAGTGTCTCGGCGGCGTCCAGCCCGGTCACCCTCACCAACGCCTCCAGCACCTCACTGGCGGCATCTCCGAAGTCGCCCGGGACTTCGCCGGTGACGTTGTATTGCGGTTTGTCCAGGTACTGCTCGTTGACCAGGGAGGCCGTCTCGCCACCGTCCAGGCCGGCGTGACCGTCCTCCTGCGTCTGGCTTCCCGCGAAGTCTTTTCCGCTCACGCCGGCCGCCACTACCTCCCGGTAGCCGACGGCCTGCTGACCGTTGTTGCGGGCGTCAAAGTGATAGGTCAGCCAGATCTCCTGGCGGTCCTCTTTCGCCGTTTCGTCAACGCTGATCTCCGTGAAGAAGACGATCCGGTCCTCGCACTGGAAGTCTACGGCTTCCAGTTCCTCGCGGGTATCCTCCGTCATGTCCCGTTCGTCGTACTGGAGCGAGCCCGTCGACACTTCTGTGGCAGCCTGGTGGTCATAGGTGTCCTCGTGCGCGGCGATGAAGTCGAGCTGAAAGTCGCCACCATCACCCGAGGCGAGGCCGCTCAGGCCGAGAAGCGTGGCCGCTGGAAGAAGGAGCACGCCGAGGATCCACCCAAACGGTCTCGATGAACGGGGCATTTTGTCGGCCTCCCTGACGAGCTCCCGGCGCTGCGGGAGCGAGAAATGCTAACGGGCGTAGACGGACGCTACGAGACCATGTTGGGCAGGGAGGGGGTCAGGCGCTACGGGATACGCGGCAGAAAATGTTGATAGCAGCTAGACGCCGACGAATTTGTAGCCGACGCCGCGCTCACTGATGATGCGGCTGGCCGTCACTGGGTCGCCCTCCAGCTTCTGACGGAGGCGGCGAATGTAGACCTTCAGGTAATCGATCTCGTCGGTGTACTCGCGTCCCCAGACCTTGGCAAGAAGCGTGTGATGGGGAAGAACGCGACCGGCGTTACGTGTCAGGTGGAAAAGCAGGGAGTATTCCGTCGGCGTCAGCCGCACCGTCTCGCCACCGACGGTCACAAGACGGCTCGCGAAGTCTATCCGGAGGTCGCCGGCTTCAAATGTCTCGCCCACCGATGGGATCTGGCTCTGGTAACGCCGGAGCACGGCGCGGACGCGGGCGAGCAGCTCCAGGTGGCCGAAGGGCTTGGTGATATAGTCGTCGGCGCCCATCTCCAGGCCGCGGACCTTGTCAACCTCGTTGTCGCGGGCGCTGATCATCACGATCGGCACGTCGGAGATGCGCCGCACCTCCTGGCAGATCTCGAAACCGTCCATGTCGGGCAGGACGATGTCCAGCAGGACCAGGTCAGGGGGATCCTGCTCGATGAGCTTCAGCCCGGTTTGGCCGTCGTTGGCCGACTCGATATCGGCCTCAGGCCAGCGCAAGCCGAAGCAGAGGTTCACGATCTCTACGATCGCGGGCTCGTCGTCTATTACAAGTACTTTCATTAAACGAAGGCAAGGAAAAGTGCCGAACCGCACCTGGCTTCTGGTTAGTAAGATTGGCGAATGCCGATTCGTGTTACACGACGTGGCGGTCGGGCGTTATGTCACGATGGCGAGATGGCGGCGAGTTGGGTCGCAACGGGGCGCGTAGCGAGCGAGCGAACTCCCTCCGCTCCCTCCAATCGGGATGACGTACGGAGGATTGGCGGGCAGGCACCATGAACGGGTCAGGGCATCGAGGGCGGGCGGGTTTGAAACCCGCCCCTACGAGCGGGGGGGGCCGGCGAGGCCCGAGAGGAGGTGGTTCGTTCTTGCGTTTACGGTCGCTCTACGGCGGTCAGGGGCAGACGGGGCCGTTCAACGCCCGCACGCCGCCGAGCATCGGCGGGTTGCCGCTTGGGCCGGCCACCAGCGCCAGCACGTCGTTGATGTTGATGTCCGTCAGGAAGATCCCGCTGCCCGGGGCCGCCGCGGCAATCCCGGTCTACGCTGGGGCGGGCATCGTCGCCATCTCGGGCTCCGCCACGCGTACGGACCTCACCGAGGGCCAACCGGACGACGGTTTCTTCTTCCGCACAGCGTATCGCAACGACCTCGAAGGGCTGCTGATCGCCCTCGCCACAGCAGAGTCATTTGAGAACATGTTGCTGGTGGATGACGCCGAGTCTTATGGCCAGGACCTGGCGGACGCCGCGGCCAGGCTACTTGAGGAGAACGGCATCTCCGTGACGCGAGAGACCGTCCAGAGGGGCGCTGTTGAGTACACGGAGCTAGCGGCAAAGATTGCGCGGAGCAACCCTGATATCGTCGGCTTCGCTGGATTCAACCCCGAGGCGGCGTTGTTCTACGAGCAGCTCCGGGATGCGGGGTATGAAGGGCCGTTCGGGGCCGGCGATGCTGCGGCTTCCATACCCAACTTCGTGGATCCCGTCGGCGCCGAGGAGGCTGAGGGTGTTGTCTTTGTCGGTTGTGCCCTGACGCTTCCACAAGAGTTTCTCGCGGACTTCGCTGAGATCCACGGCAGCGAGCCGGGCGCCTCGGCGTTCGTGGCGCAGTACGCGGACGCTGCCACAGTCTTGCTCAACGCCATCGCCGGAACCGCCGAGACAAAGGCGGACGGCTCCCTGACCATCGATCCACAGAAGCTGCGCGACGCCTTGGCGGAGGCTCACCTGCCGGACGGGGTGTCGGGCTCGGTGGCATTTGACAGCAACGGAGACCGCGTACCGAATCCGGGCGACGAGCTCGAGGAGGTGGTAGCTGCGGCCGCCGCCGCGGAGGACGCAGGCGTCTTTGAAGAACTCGGCCTGGTGCCGTGCATCGTGACCGGCGGCAAATTGGTTAACGGCGTCCTCGGGTAGAGGAGTGCCCGAATGCCCTCACAGGCGCGGTCGCGTGACCGGCCTGTGGCCCCCGGCCGAGCTGGACGCCGCGCGGACAGGTTTCAAACCCGCCCGGACGCCGTTCGCCCCTACGGGTCGATCTGGGCCTTCTGGAGACGGCCGGAGTAGTCGATGTAGACAGACTTCCACTCGCTGTAGGAGTCGAGGGCGGCCTGGCCGGCCTCGCGGTGGCCGTTGCCGGTGCCGCGGGTGCCGCCGAAGGGGAGCTGGACCTCGGCGCCGATCGTGCCGGCGTTGATGTAAACGATGCCGGTGCTGATGCGCTCCATGGCCCGCATCGCTTTCGAGATGTCGCGGGTGAAGATGGAGGCGACGAGGCCGTAGGGGACATCGTTGGCGATGGCGACGCCATGGTCGAGGTCAGAGCAAGTGATGACGTCGGTGACGGGCCCGAAGATCTCCTCCTGGGCGATCCGCATGCCGGGCTGGACGTCTGTGAAGACGGTGGGCTGGAAGAAGTAGCCGCGGTCCAGGCCGTTGCCGCTCGCTCTACTGCCGCCAGCGGCGATGGACGCACCTTCGTCGCGGCCGATGTCCATGTAGCGGGTGATCTTATCGAGGGACTCCGTGTTGACGACGGGGCCGACGTCGGTGCCGGCGTCGAGGCCGTTGCCGAGGCGAAGGGCGCTGGCGCGAGTCACGAGGCGGTCCGTGAATTCGTCGCGCACACGATCCTGGACGATCATGCGGCTGGCGGCTGTGCAGCGCTGGCCGCTGGTGCCGAAGGCGCTCCAGACGGCACCGTCGATGGCGAGGTCAAGGTCGGCGTCGTCGAGGACGATAATGGCGTTCTTGCCGCCCAGCTCAAGGTGCACCCGCTTGCCGTGACCGCCGCAGTAGGCGGCGATCTCGCGGCCGACCTCCAGGGAACCGGTGAAGGAGACCATTGCCACGCGCGGGTCCTCGACCAACGCCGCCCCCGCCTCGTCTCCGCCGAAGACGAGGTTGACGACGCCCGGCGGCAGTCCCGCTTCTTCCAGGATGCGCACAAGGTTGGCGGCGCTGAGGGGCGAGTAGGGCGAGGGCTTGAAGACGGCGGTGTTGCCGGTGATCAGGGCGGGCATCAGCTTCCAGCAGGGGATGGCGCTGGGGAAGTTCCAGGGGGTGATAGCGGCGATGACGCCGTGGGGCTGGCGGAAGGTCATGCAGAGCTTGTTCGGCAGCTCCGAGGGGATCGTCTGGCCGGCCTGGCGGCGGCCCTCGCCGGCCACGTAGTAGGTCATGTCGATCGCTTCCTGGACGTCGCCGCGGGCCTCGGCCAGCACCTTGCCCATCTCAACCGTGACGTCGCGGGCCAGCTCCTCCTTGCGGGCGAGCAGCATCTCGGCGGCGCGGAAGAGTATCTCGGCACGCTTGGGGGCGGGCGTGAACCGCCAGCGCTCGAAGGCGTCCGCAGCGGCCTTGGCGGCGACGGCAACGTCATCGGGGCCGGAGTCGGGGAAGCGGCCGATGATCTCGCCGTCAGCGGGGTTCTCGCGCTCGAAGGTGCGGCCGGACTTTGCGTCCTGCCAGCGGCCGTTCAGGTAGTTCTGGTGGGTGGTCGGAGTGGTGGTCACGGGAAACACCTCCGGTCTAAGCCGTCAGCTATCAGCTCTCAGCCGTCAGCTCCATGATACGCCCGTGCGGAGAGGCTGGGCGGCGCTGTCAGGCTGGTTGCCTGCCAGAACCGGGAGGTCAGACCGACAACGACAGCCTGAGAGGCACGCGCTGAGCCGATCGAGAGCCTGACCTGCGGGGCTGAGGGCCTATCGCGCGCGGTCGTCGGCCAAAGCGCCCGCGAGGAGTTCGTCGAAACGGTCAAGGACCGGGCTGCGGGGTTCGTCGATGCCGCGCAGGGGGCCGCGATCTGCAAGGTAGCGGTCGATGAAGAGACGCGCGACGAGGCCCTTGCGTGTGTCGCCGTACTCGCGCTGCTCCCACTCGGCCTGCTCGATCAGGAGGGCCGCAGCGTAGACATCGCCCATGAACTGGGCGAGCGGGAAGAGGCGCGCCTCCGCTGTCTCGCGGTCCAGCGATCTCCAGGCGTCGATGGCGGCGACCAGGTCGTCCACGCTGCGGGCGACGGCGTTAGCCTCCGGCGATTCGCCGGCATTGTCGACGGCCTCCCGCAGGCGGGCGAGGAAGGGGCCCTCGGCCTTCTCGCGCTCCATGGCGCGGCGGACGTCGAGGCAGAGGATGTTGTCGCCACCCTCCCAGATCGTGTTCACCTGGGCGTCCCGGAGGATGCGGGCGACGGGCCACGACTCGATGTAGCCGTTGCCACCGTGAATCTCGATTGCGTCGCTGGCGGCGGTGATGCCGAGCCGGGCCATCTTTAGTTTGATGATTGCCGGTGTCAACCGCAGCTTCTCGCGGTCGGCGCCGCTGCGAAGGTTATTGGGATAGCCGTAGCCGTCCAGCAGCATCGCCAGACCGGCTTCGACGTCGACCATCATCTCTGCCAGCTTGCGCTTCATCAGCGGGTGCTCGATCAGCGTCTTCCCGAAGGCGTCTCGTGACCGCGCGTAACAGATGGATTCGACGAGGGCGCGGCGGGCAGCGCCGAGCCCCATCATGGACACGCCGAGGCGGGCATCGTTGGTCATCTGCATCATGCGGGCAAGGCCCTTGCCGTCACCCCCGACGTGTCCGGCGTCGTCGATGTCGGGCGCCGCGGACATCAGGAACGCCTCAGCGTCCACGAACTCCACCTCGCAAGAGGCTACCGTCTTCGTACCGAGCTTGTCCTTGAGACGGCGGATGTGGATGCCATTCGGAGTGCCGTCGCGCTGCTGGCGCATCACGAGGAAGGAGCACACGCCCTTCACGTTGTCGGGCGCGCCGATTGGCTTCGCGAGTACAACGTAGACCTGGCCGTTGGCGTTGGAGGCGAACCACTTGAACCCGTTCAGCAGGTAGTGGTCTCCCTCGGGAGTTGCCGTCATCTCGAGAGCGCCCAGGTCTGAGCCACCGGCGCGCTCGGTGAACATCTGCGCCGTCTCACCCTCCCACTCGCCGGACTCGAATTTGGCGTTCACCCATTCGCGGATGTCAGGCGGGGCAAACTCGGACACCAGGCGCTGGATCATGGCGGTACCGGTGCCGAGCGCGCAGGACATGCCGATGTCGGCCTGGCATAGCATATAGCCCTCCGCGAACGCCGGCAGTTCGGTGCGGACGCCGTCACGGCGGGCGGCATCGATCATATCCCTCGAGGCGAAGCGATTGTCGAGGATAGCGCGCTTGGCACGGACGGCGGAGTCCGGGAGGATGACGTCGTTGACCTCGTGACCCCAGCGGTCGTAACGGACCAGCTGCGGAGGGTTCCGGTCTGTGATCTCTGCGTTCTCCGATACGATGCCGCCCATGAGGGAGCCGCTGCGCTCGAGGTATGGCTGCGCCCACTCCATGTCGTCTGCCCGCATGTGGTAGCGGAGGGCGCGCTGGAGGGTTGGGTCGGAGGTGTACCAGTTCAGGCCCGTGGCGCCCTGGAAGCGCTCGGAAGCGTAGCGTTCCGTTTTATCTGTGGTCAGGTGAGAGTTGGATGTCTTCTGCATCTGCGGGACCTGCGCCTTCTTGCGTATGTGCCTCAATCATACATTCCAGCGGCAGACCTGTCAGCGTAGTGAGTGCGCTAGAGGCTATGATTCCTTGTAGAGGAGGTGCGACATGGCAGATCCTGTGCCGGTGCAGCGATTGAACCACGCCGTGCTCTACGTGCGAGACCTGGACCGGTCCGCCGAGTTCTACCAGCGGGCCTTCGGTTTTCAGGAAGTTGCCCGCGAGCGGGGCGTCATGGCGTTCTTCCGGGCGGGCGGCTCCAGCAACCACCACGACCTGGCGCTGATGGCCGTCGGAGCGAACGCGCCGCAGCCGGCGCGTGGCTCCGTGGGTCTTTACCACTTAGCCTGGGAGGTGCCAACGATTGAGGCGCTGGCGGATGCGATGTCCACCCTGAGCAAGCTCGACGCGCTGACGGGGATGAGCGACCACGGCGCGACGAAGTCGCTCTACGGCCAGGACCCGGACGGCATCGAGTTCGAGGTGATGTGGATGGTGCCACGCGACCAGTGGGGCGAGCACGAGCGGCGAGCCATCGTAGCGCCGCTGGACATCGGCCGCGAGCTGGAGCGCTGGGGGAGATCTCCCCAGGCGGATCAGGTTTCAGCCTGAAGCCACCAGACCATCGATAAAACGCTGCACGTTCGACTTGAGAAGGGGCCGCATCACTGTCGCGGCGTAGACCCTGCCCGCCAGACCCCTACCCCACAACCGGTGCTCGCAAGTCACGCGGGACCGGCCATCGTCCATCGCCTCTAACTCAATCGATATCCGAGCGCGCCCAAACGTCAGGCGGTCTGATGGGTACTCCGAGCGGTAAATTTCGAATTCCAGCCGGCGCTCCGGCTGCCAGTCCGTGATACGCGCGAAGAGGCGGTACGGCAGCGTTCCCTTCATGACGAACTCGCTGCCGAGCGCAGGCGGTCCGCTGTCCAGCACCACGGATTCCGAGGCGTACGGCAGGTGGAGGAGACGCGGCCAGGAAGAGATGTCCGCCAGACCGGACCAGACCGCGGCGACGGGAACCCCAGTACAGGCGGAGCAACGTGCAGCGGGCATGTGGCGCCGCAGACCCGTGCTTCAGCCGCGACGCCGCGCGAGAAAGACCGGAATCACGCGCTCGGTGCGGCCTTGGTACTCGGCATAAGGCGGGAAGGCAGCAACCGCGCGCTCCCACCACAGCACGCGCTCGTCGCCGTCGAGTTCGCGCGCACTGACGTCGAACGGCTCGGGACCGTCCTGGATAGTCACCGCCGTCGGGTTGGATTTGAGGTTGTGGTACCAGAGGGGGTGCTTAGGGGCGCCACCCATGGAGGCTACGAGAGCGTAATCACCGTTGTGCTCGACGCGCATCAGCGGCGTCTTGCGGACCTTGCCGCTCTTGTTGCCGCGCGTCGTCACGATGATGATGGGCAGGCCGGTTTCGCGCAGCGCGTTGGCTTCACGTCCACCGGTCCGCTCGTAGGTCTCCACTTGCTCGCGGACCCAGGCCCACCGGCTCGGCTCGTATTCGCCTTCAATCGGTGCCATCGCGTACTCCTCTCATCTTGCTAACCCAGCGCCGGTTCGACGAGGATCTTGGCGTGTGTCTCGGGGTCGCCGAGGTCTTCGAAGGCCCGTGGCACTTCTGAGATGCCAACTTCGCCCGTGATCAGAGGCGCGACGTCGATCTCGCCGGAGGCGATGTAGCCGAGCGTTTGGCGGAACTCCATCGGGTCGTAGCCGAGGATGAAGTGGAGGGATATCTCCTTCGTGACGGCGATGAGCGGGCGGATGGTGTCCGGCTCCATGCAGACGCCGGCGACGATGATGCGGCTGTTGCGCGGGGCCCAGAGCATGATCTCGTCCAGCATGCCTTTGACGCCGATGGCCTCGAAGATGACGGGAGTGCGGGCGCCGGCGGCCTGCGTCCAGGCGTCGATCGCGCGCGTCTCGCGGGGGTCGACGGTAGCGGTGGCGCCCATGCGAGTCGCGAGTTTGCGACGCGCGGGGGAGAAGTCGGCAGCAACGATCGTCTCGACACCGTTGAGGCGGAGGCCGGCGATCGCCGCCAGGCCGATGGGGCCGCAGCCGAGGACGACCGCGCCCTCGCCGGGCTGCATTTTCGCCTTGTTGGCCGCATGGACGCCAACGGCCATGGGCTCGGTCAGGGCGGCGTGGCGGGGGTCGAGACCGTCGGGGATCTTGATGCAAAGTGGGACGGAAAGCACCATCCGTTCGCCGTAGCCGCCGGGATAGAGCGGGGAGTAGCCGACCGAGGCGGGGCCGCTGGGAGTCATCACGAGCGGCATGGAGACTACGACATCGCCCGGCTCGAGACCGGCGGCGCCGGGGCCGAGCTCGAGGACGCGAGCGGAGAACTCGTGACCCATTACGACGTCGCCGTCGAGGTCGGCAGGGTAGCCGGCGGCGATCGCGGTGTCGCGCATCTGGTCGCCGTACTTGAGGGCGTGGAGGTCGGAGCCGCAGATGCCGCAGGCGATGGTCTCGACGAGGACGTTGCCGGGGCCGGGGACGGGATCGGGGACTTCGGTGACGACCAGCTTTCGGTCGCGCATTACGGTGGCGCGCATGTTACTCCTGTCGTTGGAAGGGTCGGGACGATTGTGCTCGGATTCGGGTCGATTGTACACGACCGCTGGCGCCGTCCGGCCCTGTCAGGCGGCTGGCAGGTCAGAGCCGGGACGCAAGGTGCGGTAGAGGGCGGCGGCGGCTAGCGCGGCCAAGCTCACCGAGAGACCGGTGCCGATCGCCCTCCAAACCAGCAGCAGCGCCAGCGGGGGATCTGACGCCTCCGGGTCCAGTGGTTCCCCCAGGTTGCCCACGACGAACAACACGCCGAGGATCATCATGCCCAGCAGTCCGACGCTGCGGAGCCAGCGGTTGCCGCGCCAGATGAGCAGCGATAACACCACGAGGCCGATGAGCGTCGTTAGCGGCGCCGCAAGCAAGGTCCCCCTGGTGACGGACTCGGCCAGGACATTATCGGGGTCGCCCAGGTCGCCGAATTCGCCCGGCATCTCGAAGACCACAGAGATCACCCAGCCGATCGCGCTGAACACCAGGATCGCGCCGACAACCAGGAACAGCGGCGGAGCAGGCATTGCTGCTGAATCAGTGGCCAACATGGCCTGCATTCGACCTCGGCGTGTCAGGCAAACGCCCGGGGTCAGCGACCCTTCCCGTTGAGCGTAGCGGTACCACGCATGCTACTCCTTCCACTTCACTTCGAACACACGGACGGGGTCCTCGAAGCCGCGCAGTTCGTGGTCGCCGAGGTCGGCGAACAGGAAGCTTTTGCCGGCGCAGAGCTCGCGGACGGCCATCGAGGCGAGGATCTCGCCGCCGTTGGCCTTGGCGGCGCTGCGGGAGGCGAGGATGACAGAGGAGCCGAAGAGGTCGCCTTCGTCTTCGATCGGTTCGCCGGCGTTGAGGCCGACGCGGACGTTGAGGGGTTCGACAAGCGTTGGCGCGGGTTCAGACGCCCGTAGGGGTTGAGCAACTGCCGGATGACACGCCGAGTTCAGACGAAGGGGTGGCAGTTGCTCAACCCCTACGCCCCGATTTCGTTCATCGAATGCCTTCTGCAACGCGACGGCGCACTCCACGGCTTTCGTGACGGAGCCGAAGGAGGCCATGAAGCCGTCGTCCATTGTCTTGACTTCGGTGCCGCCATGGGTTTTGAGGACCTCGCGGGTGATCCGCTCGTGCTCGCGGAGGACCTCGCGGCCTCTGGCGTCGCCGAGGCGGCGCATCATCTCCGTGTGACCAACGACGTCTGTGAAGAGGACTGTGACAACGGTGACGGCGGCGAAAGGGGCCTTCGCGGATGGGGCTTCGCCCTTGAGGAAGGCGAGGATGGTGGTTGCTATCCCTGCCCCGCCATCGACCGTGACAGCCTGCGCGCCAGGAATCGCGGCAGCGACACGACGCGTGAACTCGGGGACGGTCGAGAACACCGACGACGAGTCGTGGACCACCAGGGTTGGCGCTTTCACTCTGGGCAGCAGATCGGTGATGTCAGTCGCCTCGCAGGCGGCGATAAGCGTCAGGTAGTCCCGCGGGTTCATCCCGATCCGGTAGCGCTGAGCTATCTCTCTGGCGACAGCGGCATCTGGAAATTGACCATCCAGTTGGCCAGGGAAAGCGTAAAGAATTCCCAGTGCTCCTCAGCCATGTCGGACAAGGTGCGGATCGCGCGGAGCACAGGGGTCGACGAATAGTAGTCTGAGCCGCGAGAGTATGGGGCGAAGACCGCCATTCGAGTCACACGCTGGGGGTGCTTAGCTGCGTAGGCAACCGCAGTGGAGCACCCGTGTACGACCCCAATGAGGGCGAACCGCTCCAGGGCCAACTTGTCAACGACCGCCTCGAGGTCCGCGAGCCGCGCCGCCAACGAAATGTCGGAAACGTTACGATCGGACGACCCGGCGCCACGACCGTCGTACACGACGAGCTCCAGGCCCCCGTCCCTCAGCTCCTGAGCCATTCCGAACCCACGGGATGACGTATTCGCAGCGATGTCGCCCCAGGCGTTGGCGGCGAGGACCACCGGCGGTCC
>Ga0209751_10004796_pt1 | contig 12851 bp, 12 predicted proteins | sample RifCSP13_1_FD_184019 | JGI IMG/M metagenome (GOLD analysis project Ga0209751, IMG submission 184019) | Soil microbial communities from Rifle, Colorado - Rifle CSP2_sed 13_1 (SPAdes) (version 2) | ecosystem: Environmental > Terrestrial > Deep subsurface > Rock core/Sediment | place: Rifle... | reverse complement strand
AGTCGAAGCCGCAGCTGAACCACTGGGGAAATTTCGGTGACAGAAGCACGGTACCTGATCACTATCGCGATACCGACGTTTAATCGTTGCAGACTTCTGAAGGAATGTTTGGATAGTGTTATTCCTCAAGCAGAAGATGATGTTGAGGTCCTTGTCTCCGACAACGCTTCTATTGACGGCACCAGTTCGATGATGGCCGAGTACTGCAGACTCAACGCGTGCGTCAGGTACCTACGTAACTCCACCAATATTGGACCCGATGCAAATTACCTTCAATGTTTCAGAAAGAGCAGGGGAAAATATGTCCACATGCTGTCAGACGATGACATACTGTTGAAGGGCGCGGTCAATGCGATTAAGAAACGTATCAAGAGCCAAGACAATCTAGCAGTTCTGTTTCTCAATAATGGGAGTTTTGTCGGTTCTTTTGGTCAAACCGCAATCGAACCCAATTATCACCTCAACTCCGATTTAGTATTCGAGGACAAGAATGACTTCTTGAACTTTGTGAATATCGAGATGACTTACTTATCGTCGCTCATTCTGAACAAGGAGTTCACTAATCAAGTGAATTCGCCCGAGAGATATATTGGAACCTCCTTTTTGCCCTCTCACCTGTTTCTAGAATGCCTCAAACATGAAACGCCCGCGGCTTTCATAGCTCATATATGCGTCGCTCACAGGCTCGACAATGTTGGAAAGGTGGGGTACGACTATTACAAGGTGTGGGCATTGAACTACAAGGACTTAATCTACGGTACGGGGAAGTCAATCGGTTTCCGACAGTCAACATTGCGAAACTCCTACCTGAAGGTGCTCTGGCGTTTGGGTCCTTCTACCATCGCCTTCAAGTCGGACAAGAACAAAGCGAAATCATTCAGTAACAGAAAAGCATTGATCAAAGGAACGTGGACATACCCGATATCATGGATTTACATTTACCCATTCGCATTCTCCCCACCCTGGCTACTGAACTTACTGAAAAGAGGCGGACTGTCCTTGCTGGAATTCCGTGAGCGTCATATGTGAAATGAAGATGCTTCACTCAAGCCCAACTGAGAGGCTAGTCTGGGGCATTAGGCGACAATGGTTACCGCTTTCGTTGATAGCGGTTATTTTCGCGTTATGCGTAATAACCGTCTCCAATTGGTTCGAGGGTAAAATCATATACAACTGGGACCAGGGTTTCTTCCCGATTAATACGATTGGGCAATTCCAAAACAGTTTCTACGTCTGGGCAGTGAATCAATCAACAGGAACAGTTGTCGCGACCAACCTAGACGGCGTGTTGTTTTTCGGGATCCAGTGGGTTTTTTCTCTTTTTCTTCCCGTTCAACTTTCAGCCCAGGCGTTTCTTTCGGCGCTGTATTTTTCAGGAGGTGTCGGGATGTTTCTTCTGATTAGAGACACTCTGAGTCCTCAAAGCAAGCAGTATCGTTCATTCATCAACACCATAGCTCTCCTTGGCACATTGTTCTACTTGCTCAACCCAATATGGACGCTTGGAGGCATTGTTAATCCGGTCCAAAATACAGTCTTTGTCGTGGCCTTCCTACCCTTCCTCTTTTTGACTGTCAGAAGACTAGTGGTGTCGATAATTGAAGGAGGAAAGTGCAGCAAATTGAGCTTCCTAGGTGCAGTGATACTGGCGAATGTGGTTCTTCCAATGACCGCCGTGTATGTTCCTTTTGTGTTGTTTCTCTTGCTATTCTACGTCATAATCTTCTCCGCTGCCACTCAAATGGGGACTCATTCGCCTCATAGGCTCAGAAACCTTCAATCCATTGCACTGGTCGTCCTTGCAATTGTCGGTTCAAGCCTATGGTATGCTTTGCCTCTCTATTTCATAACCGCCAATCAGGTATTGGGAACGGGCGAGCAACGCAGCCAGTTCATCTCCTCCTCATTTTCGGATCTCGTAGCCAACAGTAACTATACCTCGATACTAAACGACATTAGACTAGTAGGATTTAGAATCCCTCCGAACATCTTTCCTGTAAGTAATCCATCAGCGGGTTTCTATAGCTCCTTGCTCTTCTTGTTCATATCCACCGCGTTCGCCGTCTTGATTTTCATTCCACTGTTCTTCGACAACAAGCACCCGGACTCTATATCGTGCACGATTCTCTCACTATTAGTCATCATAGGATGGGCCGGAGTGAATCCTCCGCTTGGATTTCTCTATAGATGGCTCTTCCTCAATGTCCATGAATTCGTGATTTTCAGGACCCCTGTCTTAGCTTTTGGCTACGTGGCGATGTTCTTCTTTTCATTATTGTTCGCACAGGGAGTATGGTTGACAACCAAGGCGGTGTCGAAGCTACATTCGCAACACTCAATGCTACTCGAAGGTAGAATCCCGCCGAATGCGACCCGAGTCTTTCAGGTGGTTGTGATAATTATTTTGATTATGATGGTCCCCTACGGCCTTCCAATTATTTCAGGTGCAAACATGACTTCAACCTACGGTGTTCCATCCCGTATCGAAGTGCCTAGCTCTTACCTACAAGCATCTGACTATTTGAACAGCTACCAGGACCTCTCAACTGTCTTGTTACTGCCACCTGATGCCAACTTACACGCGTCTTCCTGGTACGTTGGACTCAACGTGTTCCACTGGCTACTGAAGAACAAAGGTGTCATAACAGGAGGGTACGGAACATTGCCAGCCATTCAAAGTATGTACAACTTCTATTATCAGAGTTTACTCGAGAATGACACGAACTCCTCAGATCTCAACCACATCCTCGACATTTTGAATAGTCAGTTCGTCGTTGTGCAAAGCGACATCATCTCCTTCCCCGGTGTTCAGGCTCCCGCTAACACGACGTTGTTGTTGAAATCACTCAACGATCAACCAAGGCTGTCAAACGTTGCAGCGTTCGGAAATGTCACTATATTCAAGAATTCTGACGAGATCTCGCTCATTTATGCAGCTGGTCTGAAGATTACCTCAACAGAATCTTCATCCCTCTCGCAATTAGTATCTAGTCCGCAATTCCAACCGCTTACAACTGCGATATATTCAGGAAACGTGTCAGGGCTGTACTATCCAGACAGTGCCACTAGCAACGCGGTAGACTCTCTTGCTTCTACGGTCCGATCGCTACCACGAACTGAATTTACCCGGATGAGCCCAGTCGATTACAGCGTCACCATTACCAACTCTACGGGGCCTTTCTTCCTCGTATTCTGTCAGACCTACGACGAGCAATGGAAGGCTTCTATAGAGGGGCAATATGTTTCAGATCGGTACCATATTGCTGTCAACGGGTATGCGAATGCGTGGTACGTGAATAAGAGCGGAAGTTTCAAGATTGATTTACAATTCTTGACACAGAATCAAGTCTACACCTTACTCGTTGTTTCTGCAATCTCCCCGGCCCTGGCTTACGTCATGCTGTTTCATGTGATTCCTGCGCTCAGCGGACGGCGCATCCGTAACCGCAGTTGATGCTAGTCGGCAAGAGTCTCAGTCATAATCCCAAGCTCCGGTAGACCTACGGTCCTTGGTCGATGTGTGTCCTCTGTCTTGGACCCTTACCTCGACGACATCGAGATAATCGTCGTAGATTCTCCGATGGACGGAAAACATGCTTCGATGCAACTCGAAGTTAACGACCGGGTAATCATAATCCGACTAGCAAAGCGAGAATCAATTTCACATGCAAGGAACGTAGGTTATAGGGCCTCTAGCGGAAAATATATCTTCTTTTTGGACAGCGACAATATCGTTGGGAAAGAAACTATCTCAAAGCTCGTCGACATCCTAAGAGATGCTTCAATTGGCGTTGCAGGTCCAATCTCATATTACCTAGCCAATCCGAAGATCGTATGGAACGCGGGAACTTACAAGTCCAAGTTCTTCCGGTTGCATAAACAATACTCATTTCCTCAGGGATATCCATTCTTGTACGACTCAGACATAATTCCAAATGCTTTCATGACTACGCGAGAAGTGTTGGACGAAGTGGGATTATTTGATTCGCGGAATTTCACGATACAAGAGGAAGAATCTGATTGGCAATGGACCTGCAGGGAGAGAGGGCTTAGAACAGTAATTTGTTCTGACGCGTCTGTGTTTCATGACATTCCGATTTCAGGCTATTCCCACTTCTCTCCTCAAAGTATTGAGCAATCATTCAGAAGTCGATTCTGGATAGAAAGAAAGCACAAAGTCGGCCATATTCTGGGATTTGCGTTAAGTACCATTCCACTGTCGATGTACTACTTATTCAGTCTCAGACATGGCAAAGAAAGTTCGTTCAGGTCTTCCAACCTTGTGTTGATCGCAGTTGCGAGAGGGGTTATAGCGGGCCTCTTTGGAAAAATGAGAGCACCCGACGATCGTAGGTTGAAAATGGCGAGAAGCGATGACCGCTAGATAGATGTGCTAATGACTGATTAGCCTTTCATATTTGCTGAGAATCATCGCCACTCTTCTCGGCCACCCTCAAGCGATGTTAAAGACACTGGGTGGCGCAATCAAGAACGATGCAAACGCAACGCGATATATCGATGAATTCCTGGTTGATGAGTGGAAAAGAAGACCAACTCCATTGAAGCACGTATCTGGATTCTTCATTCATCTGAATCCAAATGACTTTGGGGTCTCTCCCGCGATAGGTGTGTTGGGATGGTACGAGCCCAGTGTTACAGAACTTTTCAAGAAGTTGTTAAAGAAAGGAATGGTTGTAGTTGACATCGGCGCTAACATAGGTTGGTACACATTGACTGCTGCACAACGAATAGGGACAAAGGGAAGCGTACATGCTTTCGAGCCTGAGCCTCTCAACTTCCAGTTTCTAACCCGGTCGATTACAACAAACAACTACTCGAATGTCGCGGCAAATGAAATTTGCATATCTAACATTGAAGGACAATTGGCATTTCACTTGGCTCTGACAAATCTTGGTAGCCATTCGACCATTCCGCGGCCAGACAGACCGCGAGAAATCTACGTCGAGTCTACGACTCTGGATAAAGCGTTGATGAATTTGAAGTCAATAGATATTCTGAAAATTGATGCGGAAGGGTCAGAGCCAGAAGTTCTTGAGGGAGGGGCAAACACTCTCAAGAAAACTCGGCACATCATTATGGAATGGAACCCGACCTCTTGGCTCAGTGAGCATAGAAAACGAATGCTGTCCAATCTTTGGACTGAGTTTGAAGCTTATGTTTGTATTAGATCACCTTTCTTAATCAAACGACTTCGCTTTGACCAGCTACTTCATTTGAAGCCAGCTAACATCTACTTTCGGAGCAACCGACAACCAGACACAATTGCCTGAAAACGTATGCTTCAGAAAGTCTGAGCATGATGACAGTTCCTGTTCTTCCGGAGCGCCAACATTTACCTCAGTAATTCCGCGGTGAGTCAGAAACGAACGATACCTTCCTTGTTTCTGATACCGTCAATCAAGCCTCTGAAAAGCGCACCCATTGAGGCCACCGGATTTTGCGACCTAATCGACAGGTTCAGATAGTATATCAGATAGATGGGAAGACAAAGGTGGAAAATGAGATATCGCGACTTGGGATCCAGGTCTCTGTGAAAGAAGATTTTGGATCTTAAAGCATAGTAGAACAGGTTTGGCCTCGTTGAATATTTCGTCAGTTCTACGTCGTGAAACACCTTTGCTCTTCCAACAACAGCAAGCTTGTATCCCAATTTCTTGACCTTATACTGAAGGTACCCGTCTTCTCCGTTCCACGGTATCCTTCGCGAAGGAATCAAGTGAGCCAGAAGAGCTGCCGATTTTCTTATCATAAAGCAGTTTGCGATGCCATCGACTTCGAATACTTCATGAGTTAAGTAATCGTTTCCTTTGGCACCTGAAAACAGAAATCTGGTGATGCGCGTGAATCTTCCGTAGATAGCTCCTGCATACTGGATTGTATCTGGCTGGTTTAGGTAAAAAGTGACAGGTCCGGCAACGCCAACCCTTTCATCATTCCTAATGACATCGATCAGTACCTCTAGAGTGTCCTTGTTCAAGACATTATCGTCGTCGCATACCAATATTAGCTCTGATGAAGACGCATTGATTCCATCATTGAGAGACTGTGCAGGAAAACTCTCGCGTTCGTGTCGTAGGAACCTGATATTGGGATACTTGGACCGCAGCACTTCATAGTAAGGATCTGTTGACGCGTCATCAACCACAATAATCTCAAGATTCTCTGTCGGGTATGTACCTTGCAGAATAGACTCGATTAACCTTTCGAGTTTCTTGCCACGGTTGTAGGTCGGAATGACTACGGATGCCCTTTCATATCCTAGGTCGTTCCGCCTAGTTGGAAAATTCGACAACCTCCAACACGCAGAAATTCTTGAAAGTTTGAATCATGGTATTCAGGCTCTCACTGTCTTAAGAGACGTCTTTCTCAAAGATCTCCTGCAACGAGTTCCTTGACCTTATCGCCATTAACACTTTGTTCGTGGGCGAGTACCTGTCCTGCCTCACCCCTGAAGATAGGTCAAGAAACCTTTGTAAATCATTCCCCAGCCTCCGTCTGTGCCATTCCCAGAATGCCGCCTCCGAGAGATACTGTTTGAAACACGAGTCGCCTTCAGCACTCGTGGTTCTTCCGGAATTTCCTCACTATGTCCGCTCAATGAAACGAAAGTCGACCTTAGGGACGGGCGATGCTCTCCATATACGACCAGTGAACTCCCCAAATAACATTGCTACGAGCTCAAGCCATTTCAAGATAAGCAGTCCAAGGAAGAGGGATCCGTCTGGATTTGAGTGGTTTGTTCTTAGAAAGAGGGTTAACCTGTATGAGGCACTTGTCTGCTTTTGAGCATAGGCTCGGTATTTTCTTCTATATAGTGATAGTGTCTTGCCGTATGCGTATTTCTTCGCGAGCCATCTGATCAATGAGAAATTATCTTCGCGATGAAGAATTTCTGCCTCTACTCTTGTCCTAGAGCGATAACCCAGGCCTTCAATTTTTTGTGGAAGCGTTGATTCCTCGTAGAATGTCAGCTCTTGATCGTATCCCCCTGCTAGATCGGCAAGGTCTTTACGGAAGAATCTAGATGATTCAATCGTGGTTCCTCTGTAAGATCTTCTTTCAAACTCACGGACCCTGACCCAAAATCCCGAACCAACACTTCTCTCTGGTATCACTATTCCGGCCATCCTTGGATCCGTACGCGCAAGGTTGATGCACTGTCTGACAACATCATCACTCAGCTCCATGTCAGAGTCAAGAAAGAGAACATATTCTCCTTTGGCACGAGATAATCCCAGATTCCGAGCACATGCCCTTTCAGAGTCCAAGAGGACGAATCTTGCACCATGGCCCTTCGCGAGGTCTGCAGTCTTGTCTGTCGAGAACTTGTCTACAACGATTGCTTCGATATTCTTGTATGTCTGCCTATTCAGACTCGCTAGGCATTTGTCTAGGCTTCTCTCCGAATTGTAGGTTGGAATGATCACTGAGACTAAAGGCTGGGAGAGAGAACTAATGCTAGACAAATTCCTCTGAACCCCTTCCTTCTACTTCAATGAGATTGCTAAATTCATCAGCTGCCCTATCCCAGCTGAACTGACTGGCCCATTTCATTGCGTTCTGTGAGAGGGTTTCTCTGAGAGACCTGTCCTTTAGAATCCTCATCAATGCGCTTGCAAGAGTCGGTATGCTACTTTCGACCAACAGTCCGTTGTATCCATCCCTGATGGAATCCTCCAATCCAGGAACGTTGTATCCAACGGCTGGCGTTCCCAATGCGTTGGCATCAGTCACAACATGACCCCATCCCTCTCGAATCCCTGGAACTGCTATTACCCATGATTTCCTTACGAGTTCGTCCCTTGCATCAGGGAACAGCCGACCAAGAAACCTGATGCTACTGTAAGAGGATTCTAACTTAGCTCTCAGATAACCGTCACCTACCATCCAAAGTTCCGCGTCGGGAATTTCTCGCCTAACGATCATGAACGCCTGAATGACATCGAGGGGCTTCTTAGCATTCTTCATCCTCCCGACATAGATAACGGTGGGATGATCCGCCTTAGCTGGAAGTCCTTTCGATGGTTTAGTGTTAAGTCCGTTCTGCACAATTGAGATGCGGGAGAACCCCATCATTTCGAGATCTCTTTTTGTAGACCGTGAAACGGTAATAGTAGGCACATGTCGATAGTTCTTAAGCCACCTGTTTTCCAAGAAGAAGTATCCAAGAATCGCCATTGGAAGCGGAGTTTCGTAGAACCAATACTTCCTAGCCAATTGATGAATCAGAGCAACAATCCTGCATTCAACGAACTTCGGAGTAAGAAAAGGCCTGGTGTTTATTACATCAATTACCAGATTGAATCTGCCCCTTGTTTTGTCTGTAAAACTTCCTTGCGCGTTGATAGACTCCATATTTCCCCCCTGACCTTACCACCGTAATGCCGTCTACCTCCTCATGTTTCTTGCATGACTCAAACTCAGAGGTAAACAGCGTTACAGAGTGGCCTTTTTGAACGAGCCTACGGGCGATCTCATGAGTGTAAGTCTCCGCTCCACCCGCTTCTGGATGCTTGATGTCTTTCCAATTGAACCATAGCATCCTCATAGGGCTCTCCACTCGGTCGCTCGGCTATGTCGAGAAACGAATCATTTAGGGTATCTGTGAGTTGAACTGTTGACGGAAGAAAATTGGTAACATGGTTGATCAGTGCCAAGTGGTTGTGCGTACACTGCGAGTGATTCGCCCACTATCGCAACTAAGCGTCTGACCTTCTTAGGTGAGGATTGGACGATAATATGCAGAAGAAACATCGGCACTCTTGAACTCAGGAACAGTTTTGAATAATCGAGGTGTAAGCGCGGCGGGAGTCTTGGTTCGAGGAATGACTGAAATCGTCAATTCCCAGTATTCGGAATTCTGGCAGAGGTATTATGAAGCGCCCCCCAGTTTCCAGGTATTTCCTCTCTTCTCTTGCAATCTCGTCCTGGAAGTGATGTGGTAGCACAAGAAAAAAGTCAGGACTGTCGCGACGGGCCTCTTCCTTTGAGACGATGGGAATCATCGTTCCTGGAGTCTTTCTTCCCCATTTCTCTGGATTCGCGTCTGTCGCTTTTTTTATGAAACGATAGTCTAGCCTGCAGTATTGCAAGATTGTGTTTCCTCTGGTGGAGGCTCCGTATACATATATAGACTTGCCATTCTTAACCTGCGCCCGAACGAAATCTCTGAGCCGTGCTCCGATCATCCTAGTGTTCTGCGCAAACGTTTCAAAGATCGAAGGAATCCTTGAGAACAATCTCGTTTCGTAACTTTGCATACTCAGGACATTTTCACTAACAGGAAACCGTCCCTTGTGAGCCACGTGGGTTCGGAAGCTTCCTCCGTTAACGTCGTTGGTCTCGACCTCGAAAATCTCCAGGCCATTTTCTCTGACTAGCTTATTCATCGTTTCAAGCGAGAAATACGTGAGATGCTCATGGCCTACGTTATCGAAACCATTTTGCTGAAGCATGGAGCAAAGGTAATTCTGCTGCACGACCCAGATCCCTCGCAAGTCCAGACACTCAATGATGTCCCTGACGAAGTTTCCTGGGTTGTCAAGGTCGTAGAACATCGCTACACTGGTTATGATCTTGGCTTTTGACTTGCCAAACTTGTTGCGGAACTGTTTGGATCCAAAAAAGTCATTGAAGACGAATGTGGTTCCATTTCTGGCGGCTTCGACTAGATTCTTGGCTGGCTCGAAGCCAATCAGTTGGAGTCCCGGAATCTTGTAGGAACGCAGCAGGGTTCCATCGTTACAACCGATGTCTAAGACAATTTCGCCAGTCCTAGGTCGGACAATTTCACACGACTTTTCTACCACGTCGCTCAGCGCACTCCTCATCGTTGAGCTTATCCCTGAACGATACCAGTAGTGATGATAGAGGGACTCTCTGGAGAAGGTGTGGTTCAGCTGAACCAAGTTGCAGCTTGTGCACCGGACTAATTCCAGCGGTGACATGGGGATCTCTCCTTTCGAAGTCGCAAAGTCGGAAACATACTGGTTACCCAGCGACAAAATATCGGCCAGATTTCTTGAGTGGCATAGCCTGCAAATCCGAGTCCTTCTAGTAGGCGGATTCACAATTCTCTTTCTGGTTAGCTCGCTCCCATATTCTTGGTGTGCTCCGATCACGGCCAACCCAGTCCATGGAACCTAGACTTCGAAATGGATTGACTTTGTATTGTTGGCACCTTCATTACGACGTTTCGCGCTGAGTTTCGACTTAAAAAGAAATAGGGACGCGAGGTCGCCCACGCTACTTTGTCGGGCTCTGGAAGCGTTGGGACTGAAGCTGCTGCACGATGTCTGCGGGGCTGCACAGCTCTTCTCTAGGGAAGAAGACTTTTTCAACCTAGTGAACTGCCGAGACGATTCGACAAAGATCATCCAGCGGCCTTCAACCGTTTGGCTATGTAAGCCGACAAGCGTCTGACCAAGTTTCTCCTAGTGTTGGCCACTTCGATACCGACAATCGCTCCCTTCCTGTCGTATTCTATTCTCACATCCTCGTCAAGCTTCTTGCTCACCCTCTCCGCCCGGGCCAGTTTCGCAACTCCCTGCCGATGCCCCACGGATATGAACACCGCGAACAACGAGTACGCCTACAGCGGGTTCAACATCTTCAAACCCGGTGACGTGGACTGGGAATGGTGACGTGGACCTCGACGATGAAATCGCCGTATATCTTCACCAAGGAACGTCCGACACCAGATACGATATCAACTACGATGGCACCGTAGACGAAGTCGACCTTAACATCACACACGAAAACCAGTTCACGTAACCATCACAACTCGGTCTCCTCGAATCTCCCCTTTTTCTTGGAGACATCAACCGCCCGAGACGATTGCGACGTACTTTGACGGCAACGAACTTTCCGTCGTCTAGCTAAGGTTCGACTCTGACAGTATCTCTGAATAACTACCAGATGGTGCTCTTTATCGCAGCCGTCTGCGGTATGTTCTTAGTTCGGAGAACATGAATCCTACAAGTAGCCCCGCTAGAACGGTCAGGGCGAGGTAGTTTAGAAATAACCCGAGGAATGGCAGATTCTGCCGCGCCCAATCCTGCATGAAGATGTTCGATTGAAACTCTGCCACCAGCCACGAATACAATAACAACAATCCAAAACCCTCCGCCAATGCAAAGACATGAATCTTCGACAGTCGAAACCTGTACTTCGACCTTAAGGGATTCCATGTCAAGTCTCAACCTTGGACCCGCCTCCATCGTCTTCTCCCTCCCCAGAACACTCTCAATACGGTCCAATGTCCGCTCCACATCACCAGCATCTGCCTTTCCTTGATGAAGGCCAGGATATCGTTGATGCCTGAAAAAACTCTACAACCCCGCTCTAGGCCTAGTCCGAGAAACCAGTGCGTCTCAAACCTACCACATCGCAGGCGACAACCTCCTAGCCCAGAAAGCACTGGAGTCCTGCGACCCACAAGCAGCCACCGCAATCCGCACAGCGAGCGGCACATGTTGCAGCGGCGCCAGAAGCATGATGCACGAAGCCCTGCTAGGGGAGGAAATCCCGCTGCCCATCAGAAACGCCAACACCTTCACAATAGCCAACTCGTCTCAGGGAGAACTCTTCAACGGAGTATCAGCCTTCGCGGCCGGTGGCGACTACACCGTATTCTGGGAAGTACACAACCGGACAGGAACACTCTCCACCCGTGAATATGCAGATGTACCAGCGTACACCGCTCTAGAGTATGTTCGTCGCGGAAACCAGACCGGGGCCTCGCTGATGCTGGAGAACCTGAACATCATGTTCGACGGGCAAGGCCTCGTAGACGAACCTTACCAGAACGGAACCCCCTCCGAACAAGGCATCTACCAAACCTACAAACTAGCACTCTACATCCACGTCCTGACAAAACAGGGCATACCAGTCTACCCCGGCCTCATAGAACGACTCATGAGAATGCAGGACCCAGACGGCGGGTTCCACACAGGCTACGACCAAGCCGGAACATACGCCGGGACCCTTGCGAACGCTGAAACAACCAGCATAGTAATCATAACCCTCAACCTCCTAGCCTCTCAACACGCCCCACAGTGGCCCTTCCCTTCCATCGAACGACTTCTATCAGCGACCCTGCTCTACTCGCTCGTCGCACTTGTCGCGGGGACGGCAGTCACAACCGTTTTCTTCTACTGGGACCGAAGAAAGAGAAAGTCGTTGTTACCTAGAGGCACACTCACCTGAGCTTCCCCTGAGGCTCTGCAGTTCTCTGCGTGTTCAAGCCATCGAGAATGGGCTTGTCGGCCGCCCTCGGCCCTGATTGATACATTCGAACGTCTTTACCATCACGCGTCATAAAACCAAAACGATAACCTGACGTGGTGACACGCATTCAATCCGGAAGCGGTTGTTGGAACGCCTCGTATCTGAGAGAGAATCATGCCGCCTTGATGATTCGGGCCTTCTTCGCACGCGTTCTCCAGACATAGACCAAGACCCCTCCTAAAATCATCACAACAGCAGCGGCTACTCCGATGTACACGCCATCACTAGAGGGTATGGAAGGGGCTTGTTGGGCTGGAGAGAGGTTTACCGTTCTCTCAACAGGTTGCTGCCCAGCCTGAACGGTTACGGAGTCGATGGCCGTCAAGAACCCTGCACCAGCCACCTCGAAACCATACTGCCCAACCGGCAGATTCTCAAACGTGACCGAACCGTCCGAGCCGGTTCTTAGTTCTCCTGGCTGGGCTGGGCCGGACGTGATTCTCACTACAATCCCCGAGATGAGGTTCCCGGCTTGGTCCCGCACGATTATTCTGAGAATCCCGGTCTGAGCCGAGATAGTTATCGTCCAAGACACAGTGTGA
>Ga0209751_10004795_pt1 | contig 12851 bp, 6 predicted proteins | sample RifCSP13_1_FD_184019 | JGI IMG/M metagenome (GOLD analysis project Ga0209751, IMG submission 184019) | Soil microbial communities from Rifle, Colorado - Rifle CSP2_sed 13_1 (SPAdes) (version 2) | ecosystem: Environmental > Terrestrial > Deep subsurface > Rock core/Sediment | place: Rifle... | reverse complement strand
CTGGTCATCGGTACAGCGGACGATAGCTCGCTCCCGGCGCGCGGTCAACCACTCCAGGTAGCAGCGGCCCTCTGGCCTTGGCCGAGCACCGCGCCTTGATTATGTCACACGCGCTGCTATACTGGCTGCGTCTCGACGCGTGGCGGACGAGGCCAGTGCATGCCCATGAGTGAAATGGCAGGAATCCAGCAGTCGTTTCAGTGGTAGGTATTCCGTGAGTCTAGGAAGCTTCTTGAAGAGCCTGCTCCGCACCAGGGCCGGCGCCCTGGCGATGGGGCTGCTGGAACGCACGCCACTACGAACGCGTCTCTACAGCACCTCGATCCATCCCACGCGGGGGGTATTCGTCGGCTCCGGCTCCATGGCCGAGGACTGGGATCGAAGGGCGCGGGAGAGCGCCCGCTTCTACATCGCCACCGACGATTGGGAGAGCGAAGAGAAGTTCGAGCGCTCGGGCGAGCGCGAAGTTGACGCCTACATCCTTAAGGACCTGGCGCTGTCCTCGGACAGTCGCGTGCTCGAGATCGGCTGCGGGGTGGGCCGGTTGCTCAGACCGATGGCAAGGCGGTTTGCCGAGATCCACGGCGTAGACATCTCCGAGGAGATGATTAGCCGCGGTCGAGAACGGCTGGTAGACCTGGAGCATGTCCGTCTCCAGCAGACGGACGGTTCGCTCCCGGCGTTTCGCGACGGGACCTTCGATTTCTGCTACTCATGGCGGGTCTTTCAGCACGTACCCCGCAAAGAGTACGTGCTGAGGTACTTCCGGGAAGTGGGGCGAGTGCTCAAGCCCGGAGGGCTCTTCCGGTTCGATGTTGCGAAGGACGAGGGCGAAGCCCACCGTCGGGACGAGGCTGGGACCTGGTTCGGCGTTGTCTTCTCGGAGGAGGAGCTCAGGAGGGAGCTAGAGGCGTGCGGCCTGGAGCCGCTGGAGGTCCGACACGAGGGCCGCAGAGGGAAGCGAGTATTCTGGGAAAACTGGATCGTCACCGCCCGGCGCCGCGGCGCCGAGCAACAGGTGACTGTCGGCCGGTGAGAACCAACGGCCTGGGAACGGCTGCCCTTCGGTTCCGGCGTCCCTGGACGTCCGGCCCCGATCGAGTCAGGGCGTTTGCCACGGCGCACGCGGAGCTGCTCACCGCCGCCGCCATCGCTATCTTTGGCGCAGGCGTGCTCCTGGCGCAGCAGCCGTGGGACCGCTGGTCCCAGGGCGATATCGCGCTGTTCCAGCTGTTCGGGCGCCTGGTGGCCGATGGCGAAGTCCCGTATCGGGACTTCTTCGACCACAAGACTCCGCTGGCCTCTTACCTGAATGCCGTCCCTGCGCTCATCAGCAGACCCTTCGACGTCGAGTACGTTCTCGCGGCCCGTGTCATGTCCGTGGCGCTCGCTGCGGCGGCAAGCGTGGGTCTCTACTTCGTCGCGCGGGCGGCCTCGCTGGGGCGCGCGACCAGTGCGGTCGCGGCGGTGCTCTTCCCAGCGTTCGACTACCACGACTATTTCGCCGTCCTCGGCATCGAGCCCAACCTTCTGAATTCCTACGTTGGCGTCTTCGCGCTCCTCGCAGCCTACCGCTCCCGGTGGCTGGTCGCTGGAGTCCTGTGCGCGCTCGCGTTCCTGGCCTTGCAGCCCGGTGGCGTCTTTCTGCTAGGTGCGGGAACGATAGCACTCATGAGCGGGCGAGCCCGCAAGGCGATCTCACTCCTCGTAGTGGGTTTTGTCGCTCCGGTGGCAATTTTGCTCTTCTACTTCGGGATCGTAGGAGCGCTGGGAGACTTCTGGGCCGACACCGTCACGTTCAACCTTGACTACGTAAACCGGCAGTTTTCCTGGCTGCCATTCGACCTGATGGCTGACCGGATCAATTCCGGCCATAGTTCGGATCGGTGGCTGTTCTTGGTTGGGGCTCTCGGCTTCGCGGCCTGGGTGGGTACGCTGGTCTCCAGTTTCCGACGAGGCGTGACCAGCCACGCAGTCCCGGCGCTGCCGCTAGCTGTCGTGACCGTGGGTGTGCTCGGCTACTCCTACGTGAACTTTACGACGGCAGCCGACATCCTCCCTCTCATACCTTGGGTAGCCTTTTGGAGCGCATGGCTTATCGACCAGCTAGGGCGGCAGCCTGCGCGCTGGGCGCCCGGAGCCGCCGCGGTGTCAGCTGTCCTCCTCGTGGGCTACGGTTATCATTCATTGCCTGATCTCGTCGACATCGGCAACCCCACCGACGAAGGAGCGATCGTGCGGGGCATCGAGCAGCGCGCTCATTTGCAGCCCGGGGACCCGATCTTTGTCGCAGATGAGGCCTGGTACCTTCTCCTTTCTGAACGCCACCATCTAAGCCGCTACTACACCTTGCGCGGCGGCCAGTACCAGTACGCTCAGGATCGAGAGGGCGGCACCTACAAGGCCCTGCTGCGTCCGCTGATCGAGGAGAAGCCCAAGCTTGTAGTGATTACCCGTCAGAAGGACTGGCTTACTCAGAGCAAGTGGAGGCCGCTGCAGAAGGTCTATGGGCCCATCCTTCTGTGGTCCTACACCCTTCTGGACCCGGCCACCATCCCCAGCGGCTTCGCCAGGCGGGCCGACTTCTGGGTCCTTCGCGATGCGCAAGACTTCGAAAGCCCCGATACTCAGATGCTGGACCGCTGGCAGGCGTCGGACGCCATCTTCGTGCAATCTGAGGACGGTGTGCTAGTGACGTCCGACCAGCCTGCGTACTCTGCGTACGAACGTCCTGCGACCTTCCCCGTCCCGCTCGCTCGCGGTGCCGTGTACGCCGGTCTTGTCTGGGTGAAAGGAACCGACCAGTCGGTAGGTGAGATGGCCAGCATCACGATCCACGAACAAGGAGGGATGCAGGGTGAGTCTCTAGCGAAGTTCCAGTTGACAGCCGATTGGCAGCCAGTCGTCGTCGTTCATACGATAGCGCAGCTCGTTCCCGAGGCGCTGAGCGTTCATGTTCTCAAGCAGAACGGCGCCGGCAAGGAGGACTCCTTCCTGATTCGTGAAGGACAGCTGAGACTGCTGGTGCCGGGCTTGCCGGAATGAGTGCTCGTGGTTGAGGAAGCGCGTCACGGATTCCCGAGCGTAGCCTACGGCCGGTGGCGCGGCGGGCGGCTCGATGCCTCGGCGAGGCGGCGGGCGGCGGCGGCGCTGGCGGCGGCGCTGGCGATCTTCGGCCTCCTCGTTCTCGTCTTCTATTCGCGCGTCTTCTCCGTTCTCCCCGGCTATCCCGCCGTGCTGCTGGCGTTCCTTGTCTGGGCTGTCGCGCCGGGCTGGCTGCTCCAGCAGTCGGTCTTCGGTGACCGTTCGACCACGCCGGCCGAACGGCTGGTGGTGGCGTTCCTGATGAGCATGGCGCTGGCGGCGGCGCCCGGGCTGCTGGCGCTGCGGCTCCACTGGAGCCTGGACGCCTTCGCGATGACGTACGCGCTCGTCGCGGCGGGCGCCGGCGGCCTCTCGATTCTCTGGCACCGTGACGATGTGGAGGCCTTGGCAGCGGAAGAGCGAACCAGCGTGTTCTCGGCCGGGCTGCTGCTGGTCGCGCTCGGCCTTGCGCTGATGGTGATTCTTACGTTGCCGGTCTGGGCGGATGGCCGCGTTCCGCGAGATGGCGATGACGTGGTGTACATGGCGTACGTGAATGAGTATGCAAATTCGGACGCCCTGGATGCCTCTCAGGCGTTCGCGGTGGGCACGCCGGCGGGTGCCTACGGACGGATGGCCGTCAACGTTTGGGCGGTGACGGAGGCGCTTCTGGCGGACAATGCCGGCGTCGAGCCCTTCGACCTCCTCATGGATTACCTCCCTCCTCTCTTGACGGCCTTGGCTGTGGCCGCCATGTTCACCCTGGCCAAAGGGCTGTTTCGAAGCACCCCTCTGGCTCTCCTTGCCGCAAGCTTTGTCCTCGCTTACGCAGCGCTGGACCTCTCCCCGCATGACGGGTATGGCCGGAACATCATCATCCGCATCGCCCAGGACAAGATGGTGGCCACGTATATCCTTTTGCCTATTGGTCTCCTTCTTGTCTCGAGATTTCTTTCACGCGAGTCCGTAACAGGCTATGTGGCGTCGGTGCTTGCCGTCATGGCGCTGTTCGTCGTTCACCCGATGGGCGTGGCATTCTTGGGGATCGCTCTGGCTTTGGTAGTGATCGTTCGCGCGCTGGCGGAGCGGTCCCTCATCCCCGCGCGAAGCGGGATCCTGCTACTCCTGCCCTGGGCGGCGCTGGCTGTCGGCTTCGCCCTACGGTCCTCGCTGGCCGAAAATCTTGAATCGGCCTCGACCGGAGCCACGCTGCTCTTTCGCAGAGAGTTCTTTCTGGTCGATCTGGGCGGCGGGCTGGTGATGGGCAACTACCATCTGATCTTGCATCCGTTCATGCTGACTTCACTGGCGCTCGCACCTTTCGTGTGGCTCACGTCACGGCGAAGCATCGGCAACCAGGTGGTGCTGGCAACGGTAGTGGGTGCACTGCTCGTGTTCTTTGTACCGGTCTTGGCGACTCCGTTCGCGAAAACGGTAAGCGAGCAGGGGCTCTGGCGTCTCCCGCGCCTGATTCCTGTTCCACTCGTCCTCGCCTTTGCTTGCGATGCAGGGTTAAGGAGACTTCTCTTGGAGAAGGGCGGTCGGCTAGCCCTCGCTGGCCCCGTACTCGCACCTGCTGCGCTCCTGCTGGTATCGGGTGCCGCCGTCTTTGTGCAGGAGCAGTACGGCATGTTGGATGATGGGGCGTACTATCAGCGCTTTAGCTCCACCGCAGTGCTGCCCTGGACGGGCGGTTCTGTCTTGGTTGGCGGGTTCGAGCACGCGTCCCTGTCGGACGTGCGTCCCCGCACGGACGTGCGGGACTTGCTGGAGTACCTGAAGGCCAACGTGCCGCCTGGCTCCACGGTGCTCGCTCCCTCGGGCATCGGTCGCTGGTTCCCGGGCACGCTGGACGATGTGCAACCGGTGGACTACGGCGGGCTGGACATCGTCGACCGGCAGGCGCTGGTGGCCGGGTTTTTCGACGGCTCCTTGCGCGGCGCGGAGCTGGCTCAAGCGCTCCAGCAGTTCGGCGTGACGCACATCGTGACGGGAAGGGGCAGTGCAGGAGAGGAGTTAGTGCAGGCGATGGGCGGCGCCGTCGTCCAGCCGGTCGAGCCGTCGCTGGCGCTGAGCGTGACCGGCTTCAGCGCGCGACAGGGCGCGCCGGAGCTCGGCGTGCACGCACAGGAGGGGGACGGATACCTGGGCTGGTCGCTGGATCCGGACGAGCTGGAGGAGCTGCGCGGGCCGAGCTTCGCTGTCCCAGGCACGTCGTTGGATACAGGAAACCTCGCCGTCCTGCTCGAAGTGGCGGCGGCGAGCGATGTGCGCGCGGATACCACAGCCCGACTGGTCGTCACGCTCGACGAGATCAGGGATGGCGAGCCCGTTTCGGGCACGGCCACGCACACGATCTTCGAGGTTGCGCTGCCGGCGGGGACCGAGGCAGGCGGTCGCCTGCTCCGGCTGCGCTCGCTGGCCGGCACGGTCACGCCCGGCGAGACGTATCGCGTCCGCGTCTGGCGCGACGGGGAGAGCACTACGGACACGTACCCACACGATGTCCTGTTCGCCGGGCTCAAGATCGTGCGGTTCTTGGACACGGCGCCGGCGCCGTCCGAGGAGTACCGGGTGTACAGCTACGGCGGAGAGGCGGGACCGGCGTTGACATCGGTCAAGTTCTGGGACTACGAAAGGGTGGAAGGGATCTCGCCGGCCGACCGGGAGGTGCTCGAACTCCTGGGAGACAGCGTGCCGCCTGGCTCGACGGTGCTCGCGCCCCCCTCGATTAGTCGCTCGATCAATCGCCTGGCTTACGAGGCGCTGGATGGCGTCCGGGCGGTGGACGACCCAACGGCGCCAGACCTCGAGCAGCGGCAGGCGCTGGTGGCCGGGTTTTTCGACGGCTCCTTGCGTGGCGACGAACTGGCCAGCGCCCTGAAGCGCTTCGGCGTGACCCACGTCATGACGGGGCCCGGCAGTGTAGGAGAGGAGTTGATGCAGGCGATCGGCGGCGCCGTCGTCCAGCCGGTGGAGCCGTCGCTGGCGTTGAGCGTGACCAGCTTCAGCGCGAGGCAGGGTGCGCCGGAGCTCGGCCTGCACGCACAGGAGGGAGACGAATACCTGGGCTGGGCGCTGGACGCAAACGAGTTGGAAGAGCTGCGCGGGCCGACCGTGAGCGTGCCGTCGGGCACGTCGTCTGCTCCGGGCAGCCTGGCGTTCCTGCTTGAGGCGGCGCCGGCAGGCGACGTCGCGGACGCAGACGCGGTAGTGCGACTGATCGTCACGCTGGACAGGCTCGAGGAGGGACAGCCAGTGCCGGGCACTGCTGTTCACACGGTCTTCGAGCTGTTCCTGGAGGAGGGGAGCAAGGGAAGCGCTCGCGTCCTCCGACTGCGTTCGTCGTCCGCTGTGTTTGCTGCAGGCGAGGCCTATCGGGTGCGGGTCTGGCGGGACGGGCGGGCTGCAGCGGACACGTACCCACACGACGTCTGGTTCGCCGGGCTGAAGATCGTGCGTTTCTCGGGCACGGCGCCGGCGCGCTCCGAAGAGTACCGGCTATACAGCTACGGCGGACAGGCGGGACCGGCGTTGGCATCGGTCATGTTCTGGGACTACGAAAGGGTGGAAGGGATTTCGCCGACCGACCGGGAGGTGCTGCAACTCCTGGGAGACGGCGTGCCGCCCGGCTCGACGGTGCTCGCTCCCGCCTCGATCGGCCGCTTCTTCTATGAGGCGCTGGACGGCGTCCGGGCGGTGGACGACCCTACCGCGCCAGACCTCGAGCAGCGGCAGAAGATGGTAGCGGATTTCTACGCTGGCTCGTTGCGCGGCCAAGAGTTGGAGGCGGCGCTGGAGCGCTACGGCGTGACCCACGTTGTCACGAGCGCTACAAGTGCTCCCGAGGCGTTCTTCCAGCCTATGAGCGGCGGCGAGACGCCCCAGCCATTGGCCGAGTTCACGCCAGGTAGCTTCTCTGAACTGCAGGGGACACCGGATTTGGCTCAGCGCAACGGCGAATACCTGGCGTGGGCGCTGGACCCGAGCACGCGCGAACAGCTCGATGGTCCCACGATCATCATTCCCGAGAACCCGTCGTCCGAGCCGTGGAAGCTCGATCTCCGTGTTGACGTCGCTCCCGCGGAGGATGTCGTGGGGTCAGAAAGCACCGTACGGATCGTGGTGACGCTGGACAGGCTCGAAGACGGGGAGGTTGTGGGTGCTCCCATCCACGCCGTCTTCGACCTGCCCCTGGACCAGGGGGCGGAACGTGGCGTTCTCATGGAGCGGGTTCGGTCCGCTCCCACCACGGTGTCCGCCGGCGAGACGTATCGAGTACGGGTGTGGCGGGACGGCGGACACCAGATCGACACCTATCCAGCCGACCTCTGGTTCGCCGGACTGACCATCGCACCGAGCGCGTACATGGTGTACGAGGTGAGATGAGCGAGCAGACGGTCGAGAAAACCGACCTCCTGGCGCCGCGACAACGGCTGTCTCTGGCCGGCGTGCTCGCGCAGGTGCCTGCCTTCTTCCTCACCCTGGACGGCGCCTCCCTGGCGATCATGTGGCTGGCCATTGCCATTGCGCGGGTGGTGCCCCAGGTGGTGAAGAACGACGATAGCGCCGCCGCGACGGTATCGATCCTTGCCCTGCCGCTGCTGGTGATCCTGCCGCGGCAGATCGGCGTGCTGGCCCGTCCGCTACTCCGGTCGCTTACCGCCGGGGCCTCCGGGACCCTCGGCGCGGTCGAGCAGTACGTGGTGACCTGGCTCGCGGGCATCTGGCTGCTCGTGCTGGGCCTCATCGTCTTCACCGGGGTGATCGGCGTGCCGGCGGCCGTTGCCACCGGGGCCGTGCTGGCCATCGCGACCGCATCGAGTTGCTACTACGGGGTGCAAGCCATCTTGGGGCAAGGCCAGAAGATCGAGTGGAGGGAGCTGTCCTTGGCGGGCGCCTGGCCAGCCGTCGCGGCGCTCGTGCTCGTATCGGTGCCCCTCGTGCTGGTCAGGCTCAACCAGCCGTACCCGCTCCAGGTGGGGTGGGGGCTCTTCGGCTACAGCTACCGCATTCTCCAGTTCGTCAAGGGTGACCACATCGCGCTGGTGGCGGGCCTCCACACGCCGATCCACGCCGGGCTGTTCGGCGTGACCGCGCTGGCGGCCGAGGCCGAGGTCGCCGGCCTCATCTGGGCGGCGCCGCTGCTGCTCTACCTCACCTATGGCCTGGGAGTGTACCTCTTCGCGCGGGCGCTCTTGCGCGACAGCCCGCTGAGCTTGCTGGCGCTCTGGGTTGCCGCGTGGGTGCTTTCGCTCACGACCTTCCAGCACCTGCATGCCGTGGGCATGCGGGGCGTGCTCTTGGCCGTCTGGCCGTGGGTGCTCCTGGTGCTCTACCGGCAACTGCCTGCCTTGGAAGGCCGCTGGCAGAGGCAGGCCGCCCACGCTCTTGTGTCGCTCGCCGCGGTCTTCGCGGTCATCGTCGTCCGCTCCATGCTGCCGAGCGACGCGCAGGTGTGGGGCCTGCTGGCGCTGGCCGGTCTCTTTGCCGGGCTGCTCCCGGCCTTGCCGCGCGACCTGCGACAGTCCATCGGGATTTTCACACTGCTGGGCGCGACGCTCACCTTCTTCCACGCCGTGGAGGGGCCGATGTTCTTCGGCCTGGGCGTTGGCTTCCTCGTCGTCCTGGCCTGGCGGCCCGTGTCCTGGCAGTTCCGAGCGTTGCTCGCCGCCGGATACGTCATCGCCGTTGGCTTTATTCTGCTGCAGGTGATCGACGTTATCACGTTCGACGACCCATCGATGATCTCGCGAGTCCTCTTGGGCAGCGACCGGGCGGACGCGATCCCGATCCCCTTCGACAGCAAGATGAACGTCTTCAAGGAAGGGATGACCTACCCGATCATGGGCATCCTGGCCTTCTCGGCGCTCCGATCGCTGATCTGGCCGAACTCCATTCACCTCGCCTCGATGGCCGCTGTCGCGGCGGCCACGGTGCTCTTTTTCCTGCCGGAGTCGGGGCTGCATCGCACCTTAGGGCCGTCGATCCCCTTCATCGGCGTGGTGATCGCCCTCGAGGTCGCCTGGATTGCACAGCGACTGCTCAAGGTGCGCTGGAGCAGCGCTCCGGCCTGGGCGACCGGCGCGCTGGCGCTCGCCGCGCTCATCGCGCTCACGCCCACCCTCACGTCATCGTTGAGCTCCCAGCTCGGGCTATCCTCTCGCTTAGGGTTCCCGGTGCCGAAGACAGACCGTGAGTTCTCGAGCATCTTGTCCCAAGAGTACCGGGCCGGCGAGTGGATCGCGGAGAACATCCCCGCTGACTGGGCGATCGTGAGCGACCCGGCCACGATGTTTGTGATGGAGGGGATGACGTTCCATCCGCAGGTGATTGAGAAGCGCAGGTGGGTGGCGGAGTCCGAGTACCGGAAGGAGGATCAGGAGCGGTTGCGCTCCGTGTTTGCGCTCGTCTTCGGCGCGCCGACGGAGCAGCAGACGTTGGAGGGGATGAGTTCGCTCACGCAGGGGCACGAAGGAGCAGTGCTCATCTTCAGCAACCGGACGCTGATGTGGCTGGCTGACCCGAGCAACCTGTTCGCGTTAGGGAGACCACTGGAGTTTCTCATGGAGCGGGAACCGATCCAGTCCTTCTGTGGTTCCCGGAACATGTCGGTCTGCCCCTGGCCGCTCCTGGAATCTCCGTTGTTCACCGTCGTCTACAATCAGGAGGGCATCGCTGTGCTGGTGGCCAGCCATCAGCTCGAAGGCGGCGCTCTGCCGTGACTTCGGGCAGATAGCTGAGAGCGCGGGGCTCTCCCGCCGGAATGTGGCGCTACTTGACAGGTTCTGTATAATAGTGTCGCTGGTGTGCGATCGGCGTTCCCCGCCGCGTCGTTGGCACCCCCGTTGGGTCGAGCCGTAACTAATGGCGTCCTTTCTGTGTTGTAAGGAGCAGGACAGGAAGGCACCCGTAGCGAGGGAGGCACCGTGGCAGTCAGCAGGGCGATAGAAGCAAAGCCGGTCACATCTCGCAAGACATCGGCAGGGCGTACGCCGGCGCGGGAGCGCACGCCGACGAAGACGACGAAATGCGACGTCTCGGTCGTGCTGCCGTGCCTGAACGAGGAAGAGAGCGTGGGCGTCTGCGTCCAAAACGCGTGGCGCTGGCTTCGCGAGACTGGGGTAACGGGCGAGGTCATCGTCGTTGACAATGGTTCCACCGATCGCTCGGCAGAGGTGGCCCTCAAGGCGGGGGCGAGGGTTGTGAAGGAGCTCCGGCGCGGGAAAGGTAGGGCCTGCCTGCGAGGGTTCGAGGCCGCCAGTGGGCGCATCATTGTGCTGGGCGATGCTGATGCCACCTATGACTTTGCCGACATCGGCCTCCTCACCGAGCCCCTCCATGCCGGCTACGACCTGGTCATCGGCAACCGCCTCACCGACGGCATGGGGCCGGGAGCCATGTCCTGGAGCCATCGGCGGATCGGGAACCCGTTGATCAGCCTGTGCGTACGCCTCTTCGCCGGCGTGCGCGTGTCCGATAGCCTCTCGGGATTCCGCGCCTTCACCCGGCAGGCGTTTCAGCGCATGGGGCTCAGATCGGAGGCCTTCGAGATCGAGTGTGAGATGATCCTGCGGGCGGCGGCGCAGGGCTTGCGCATCGCCGAGGTGCCCATCTCGTACCATCCCCGCAAGGGCGACAGCAAGCTTCGCACCTTCTCCGACGGCTGGTACATCTTGCGTTTCTTGCTGCTCAACACGCCTACGTACTTGTTCATGATCCCGGGCGCGGCGCTGGTGCTCCTGGGCCTGCTGTCGCTCGGGATCTCGTTGGGTGCTGGTGGTGGCGTTACCGTCGGCACCCTGACCTGGCAGCCGGTGTTCGCGGGGGGCATCTTGCTCATCGTCGGCACCAATGCGCTCATGATCGGCATGGCTTCGCACATGTATGCCGCCTCGCGCGGCATCGTCGCCGAGGGTGGGCTCACCCTGCTCTACCGCCAGTACTTGACCCTGGAGCGGGTGCTGGCCCTGGCGGGCCTCCTGCTGTTGATCGGCGTCGGGTTAGACGGGCTGATCTTCTATCAGTGGGTGAGCAGGGATGACCTGGGACTATCGACGGCCGGCATCGCGGCGCTTGCCCAGAGCAGCATTATCATCGGGGCGAACCTGGCCCTCGGAGGCTTCCTGGTTGCCCTCATGGACATCGAGTAGCAGGAACGAGCCGGCGTCAGCATGGGCGAGCGCGACCGTCCCCGCACCCCGTCTTCCCTTCCCGACCCTTCGCGTCCCCTGGCCAGCGTCATCGTCCTTGGCTGGAACGGGCGCGAGTACCTGGAAGAGTGTCTCGCTTCGGTCTTGGATCAGGACCTGCCGTCGGAGCGATACGAGGTGCTCTACGTGGACAACGGCTCGCGCGATGGGTCGGCCGCGTTCGTCAACGCGCGCTTCCCGCAAGCCCGCGTCCTGGCGCTCGACCGCAACTACGGCTACGCGGAGGGGAACAACATCGGCTTCCGCGAAACGCGCGGCGAGTACGTGGTCTTCCTCAACCAGGATACCGTGGTGCACCGGTCCTGGCTGCGCGAGCTGATCGAGGCGGTCAGCTCCTCGCCGGAGATCGGGGCCGGCCACGCCTGTGTCATTCAGCCGTGGTACCCAGAGTTCGCCGGGATCGGCGCGCGCGCCCGAACCGGCGCGGCCTACACCTCAGAGGTGAACCGTTTCGGCTACGTCGGCTACCGACAGCTCCCGCCCACCGACGGGCTGTACGACACCATCTTCCTCCACGGCGTCTGCATCATCCTCCCCCGAACGGTGGCGCAGGAGCTGGGGTATATCTTCGACCCGGACTTCTTCGCCTATGGCGAAGACCTTGACCTGGCTCTGCGCGTGCATGCGCTCGGCTACCGGTCGGTGGCCGTGCCCAAGGCGGTGGTGTATCACAAGCACCGGCTGCAGACCAGCCTCTCGTGGTACACCGTGGCCAAGACCGTGCGCATCATCCGCAACCGCTACCTGGCGTTCTACAAGGTGATGTCGGGCTGGGAGTTTGCGCTGATGGTGCCGCTGATGACCGTCGGCGCGCCGTTCAACGCGCTGGAGTTCGGGCTCGATCGCTTCCGGCGCGTGCTGTACGGCCTGGCTCTGGTGCCGGCGACGGCGGCCGCGCTGGTGCTCACGCTCTTCGCGCTGCCGAAGTACGCCGACAAGCGCCGGCAGGTGCGGCAGCGCGCGGCCAAGCGCGAGGCCTGGTGCCTGCGCGCCCTCTGGAGCACCCACGCCTAGCGCCAGCTAGTAGGGCGTCACTTGCAAGGGAACCGGCCGAGGCTCCCGGCCCGCCGACAGGCGCGACGTAGCGATCGTCGCGCCCGACCACGTTGGCTCCACCTCGAACGTCTGCACCAGTTCCATGGTGTGGCGGCCGCGCCCCAGCGTAAGCTGAGCCTCTAGGGTCTCCCGGACTCCGTTGCCCGTGCTTCCGGCCGCCACCTCCGCGCCGTCCACGAGCAGCGTGATGTCGCCGGCCCTGAACTCGACCTGCATAAGGTAGTCGCCGGGCTCGTCGACTGTCCAGACGCCGCGCCAGCGCTCCTCGGTGAGGAACGACTCCGGCTGGCCGGCGACGAGCTTGATCACATGCCCCAGCGCGTAGTGGGGCGAGAAGTCCAGCCGCTGCGTGACGAGCTGGCGCCGGTCGCCGGGCACGCCGATGGCGCGCTCGTGCAGCCAGCCGGTCAGGTCCTTCAGCGGGAAGAGGTCGCCGGGCGCGATAGGCTGCTGGCCGTTCGGGGTCAGCCATGCTAGGCGGAACATGCCGCCGGGTTG
>Ga0209751_10004793_pt1 | contig 12855 bp, 11 predicted proteins | sample RifCSP13_1_FD_184019 | JGI IMG/M metagenome (GOLD analysis project Ga0209751, IMG submission 184019) | Soil microbial communities from Rifle, Colorado - Rifle CSP2_sed 13_1 (SPAdes) (version 2) | ecosystem: Environmental > Terrestrial > Deep subsurface > Rock core/Sediment | place: Rifle... | reverse complement strand
GCATAGCGGCCGCTGTCGCCGACCTCCGCCACGCCGCCGCTTTGAATCAAGTCGAGCGCCGCTTGGATCGTCGCATTAGGCGCCGGGACCGATGCACCCACCGTCGGCTTCTCGGTCAGCGTCGCTAAACGATCATACTCGCCGCCGCCCATGTCCGCGCTGAAGCCGTAGTGAAAAGTCACCCGCGGCGGCTGCGCCTGCGCATCGCCGCAGGCGATGCGACCGAGCACCGGATCGATGGCGATCTTGCCCGCCGGCGGCGGCGTGTGCGCCCAACCGCCTGCGCTATCGCTCAGGTTGCAAATCTGGATCGCCGCCAGCGGCGCGCCGTCGATCGACAAACTTTTCTGTTCGCCGTAGTAGCGGTCAAGATACTTCGCCAGCACCCGCCGGCTGAGCGGCACCGGCGCATTGATGGGTTCGGCCAAGTGGCTGATCTCGCTTTCGGCTTCGTCGCGAGTGAAGAGTTGCCGCACCAACCCGAGCGGATCGAAGAGAAACCGCTGGGTATCGCCCGGTGCCGCCGGCACCGCGGCAGAGCCGTGCAGACGATACGCCCGCAAGCGCCAAAGAAAAATCCCGACGTTGGCGATGTTATACTTGCCTTGCCGCTTGCCGATATGGCGCATGTCGACGGTATGAGAGAATGAATCGAAGGGCGTGTTGAGGCGCTCGAGCTTTTCCCACTGGCGCAGATCCGGAGCATAGCGGCTCTCGGGCCGAATATGGTTCATATGCTGCGCCCAACCCAAGAGCTGGAACATTTCCACCACCCGCGCCGGCCACCCGGTCACATCGCGCGCCAGCTGTTCGAGCATGGTCGCCGTACCCTTGCGCCGGCGAAAGGCGATGGTGTGACCCACTTCCGCCCGCAAGCTCGCCACCTTGGGAACCACTCCATGCAGCGTCCGGTAACCGATCAGATCGCCGATATAGGGCACCACCCAATCGGCGCAAGTTTCGATGAACTGGTCGTCGTAAAGCTGCCGGTTCTGCGCTTCGAGCAGGGCGATTTGCTCGACGATCACCGCCATGAGCTCGCGCAGCGGTCCGCCCTGCTCCGCGTCGCGCACCCGATAAATCGCCGGCAGCAAGTTAAACAATTTTTCGGCCTCGTAGCTCATGCCATGACTCCCAATTGATCGAGCGGAGCGGCATCGAGGGTGAGCAGTTCTGCCGCTTGCAACACCCCGTTCGCCAGCATTACCGGCGCCTCGGCGAGCAAGCGCTGCTCCAGGGTTGCCGCCTTGTCGCTGCGGTAAAGCTTATCGACGTCGACCGCGACGACGCCGGCGACCGGTTGCATCGCGGCGATCACTTCGCTGAGCATCACCGGCTGGGCGAATTCGCGGCGCGCGAAGGAGAATTGGTCGCGCAGCGCCTGCTCGACGGCGGCGAGCACGAACTCGGGCTGATACGCCGGATCGATCTTAATGTTGCCGGCCAAGCGAAAAGACTGGGGACGAAATGATTTCACGGCAAGCGCGACGAAAGGATCCCCCGCGGCCCGCATAGCTTTAAGAAGATTCTGATAGGTCGCGCCGTTGGGCAGCACAGGCGCACCGGACGGCCCCGCCACCGTCACCAAAACGCCACGGTTGCGGCCGTCCCAGGTCCAACTTGCCAGGGCCTTGGCGATGCCGCCAAAAGCGCGGGCGAAGTCTTGGTAGTCGCGCAGCGATACTACTCGTTCCAAGGTGAGCACACGCAGCGGCGCGTTGGCGCGCGCGTCGTCGAGTTGTTCAGGATCTTGCGCGCCGCTGGCAGCGAGCGGATTGGTCACGCCCTTGACGCCCAACGGGCGCGACAGTAGCATGCTCAACTGCCCAGCTTTGACCAGGCCTTCGGTTCCGATGCCCTTGCGATACTTGGCCCGTAGGTTGTTCGCCCCGCTCGGTAAGCGTGCGCCAGTCTTGCCGTCGCCGAATTGCACGCCGCTTTTGCCGTCATCGTCGCGCCGGCCGATAAAGACATGCGCCTTCGGCTCGCGCTCGAAAAACGTCTCGGCCTCATCCCAACGGACATCGTTCACCCGCACTTCGAGGGTGGACGCCACGCCGCTCGGAGTGCTCGCACTCACATAGGTCAACGGCGGCTGTTTCAATTGGAATTTTTGAAACCCTTGGCTGGCATCGCCGGAACCGAGAATCTCTTCGACCGTCTCGCCATGGGTGGCGTGCGCGACGTTAGCGTTGAAAGAAAAACTGGCGCGCTCGTAGCTATGCGCCAGCGGCGGCGTCACCGTGATCTCGGCGCCTCCAATAGCGTTGATGCTCACCACTTCTTGCACGGCCTCGCCCGTCACGCTGTCTTTGCCTGAGACGACGAGCAGTTGACCCACTTTGATGCCATCCGGCACTTCGGCCAGTTTAACTGTCGTTCCAGTAATGGGCTCGGTCAGTGGAAACTCGGCGATCTCCAGCCACTCGCTCTGAGCGAAAACTAAAGTATCGCGATAGCTCGATTGGTCGAAGTAATCTAAATGCTCGTCCGTGTCCAAGGCAATGCGCGTGGTCTTGCCGCTGAGGGTGAAATTAGCCTGCGACGCTTCGACCACTTTGCTGGCGCGGTAAAGCTCTTGATAGGTCGGCTTGGATAGCACCAGCCAGCTCTGTTCCAGCACCGCTGGATACGTCGTATCCAAATCAATGGTCTTGTTAGAAATCGTGAAGGGCCAGTCATCGCTTGCCGTCTGGCTATAATGTCCCAGCGTCTCGTTCGACAGCGTTTTTGGATTTGGCGCATTGAAGCCAAACAACCCTGCCCTGGCCCGCAGGGCGTAGAACTTCGGTTCCGCCGCCGGCAAAACCTTATGCGGGCTGGTTGTCCCAAGCCCTTCCGCCCATTCCACCCGCGTCCAAGCCCCCGCTTTATCCGGTATCACCTTAACGACGCGGCGAAAATCCCACTCTTCCCGCCCCGGATTGTCTTCCCGTTCTTGGCCAACCAGCAAGATCCCATCGCCCGGTTTGAGGTTGGTCGCGATGCCCGTCAAATAAACATGCTTATCGCCGAACTTCGGTAGCCTCACCTCGGTCATCTGCGCCGTCAGCGCATTCCACTCTATCCGCGCTTCGATCTTCTCGATGGTCTCGTAGGTTTGCGGTTTTTCGTTGGGGCCGGGGATACTTTGCACGCGCGTGCCGACGTCGATAAACGTCTGCGCCGGCGCACCGGGCGTGGTATCGAGAGAAAAGGCCAGCACCGTGCTCGCCGCCACACCGGGATGAAGTTCGTAGCCGATCAGCCGGGCCAATTCCAAGATTGAGCGGCGTTCGCTGGCGGTGCGCAGAAACGCCTCGTCGGCCAAACGTTCCTGGTAAAAAGTTAACACATCGGCCATGGTCGCCGCGGCATCGAGCAGCGCGATGGTAAAATCGTCATCGGCGCGGCTGCGCAGCTTGTGCAACGCCGAAAACTCGGCCCGCGACAACGCCGCCAAGAAGCTCTGTTTGAATGCGCTGTGAGTGCCGATGCGATACGTCAGGGCCGATAGGCCGGGCCGGTTGAAGAGCACTCCGGGAGTGCTTTGGGTCACGCCGGTGCAGCAACCGCACTGCCCCAGACCATGAAGCGATACCAGGGCTGGGTTGCTCACTTGCCACCTCCGACGTTGAGATTGAACACACCATGTTCCGGGAAATTACGATCGTTATCGCAGCGGGCGATTTCCAGACGGCCTAGCTCCAGTATGCCCTGCGCCAACGGTTTGTTGTCGGGTTTGCCCTGGCGTTGAAACTTACTGATCTGCACCGAGGTCACGCCCTGTACGGCCTGCGCCGCGGCGATCAACGGACTGAGATAGACCGTCTGCCCGAAAGTGAAGTTATCCGGATGGAACAAGCCGCGCCGGTCGTTGGCGAACTTTCTGGTGCTGAACAACTCGAGCAACTCGCGCTTGACGTCGGCGCGGAAGTACGCCGGATCGGCGCACACATCCATGTCAATTTCCAACGACACCGGCAGCGGCCCCTCGACTTCGACGTCGTGGCCGGCCATGCGAAAAGGTTCGACGAACTTGCGCACCGAGGCTTCGAAGATAGCATCGACCACCTTGCCGTCCTGACGATCCACGGTGATGAATACCGTGTGCCAGCTGCCGGTCCAGCGAAACGTCGCCATGGCGCGCTGCACGCCCGGATGCCGTCCGGCAACCGCCGCGTAGTCGGCTTCGGTGACGGCGCGCTTCTGCGTGCGATAGGCTGCCGGCGCGTAGGCGCGCACTTGCTCCATGGACTCCGGCTCGACACCGCCCTGGGCCGCGAGCGGGTTGCGAATCTCGCTGGTCGCCGCGGCCAACAGCGCGTTGCCGGTTCGCAGATGCGCCAGCGCTTCGGCGCCGACGTTGCCTGCGGCGCCGTTACCGACACGGTACTGTGCCGTGAACGAAGTCGTCGACTTGGGGCGCTGCCCCAAAGTGTCGTCGCCGAAGCGCAGCGAAGTCTGGCCGTCGCTTTCGATCTCGACCACGAAGTGGCTGTCTGTGCCGCTGCTTTGCAGCAGATCGGGACGCGGCTGCCAAGGAGTCGAATCGCCTTTGTAAAGGCCGGTGAGCGTAATGGCCGGCGCGGCGGCGCGCTCCTTCCAAACCATGGCCGCGTTGGCCGCGCCGTATTGGTCATGGGGCGCGGCAAAGGTCAGCGGCCGCTTGGCGATGGTGGGCTGGAAGCGCGGCGCGATGGGCTCGATATCCGGCGGCTCGCAACGCTCGCAGCCGGTGCTCGACGGCGGCACCGGCAGCGCCGGACCGACACTGCCCAGTTCCTCGCCGACGATCGTCGCGCCATGATCCGCCAGGACGATATTGCCGCGCACGACCGTGACGTTGTCGATAAACCGCGCGCCATGAGCCTTGTCGGTCTGCGCCGAAACGCAAAACGGATACGCCAATGCGTCGGCCTCCGCCCAAGCGATCTGGGTGATCTGTTGCTGGGTCAACAGATCGCGCAGCGGTTGATTGTTTTCATCATGCGCCTGGACGGCCGTCAGGCGCACCGCCCAACGATGTTTTGGATCGGCGTCTTCGCTTTGGCCGGTGTTAGGATTTAACACCTCCTCGAAGACCACCACATGACCGGGCTTAAGATCCGGATGAAAACCTTTGAGCGTCGCATCGGTGGCGCCCTTGGGTAAACAGCAGCGCTGGTCGCTCCAGGTGTAAAGCTCGAACTGATTGTGATCGGCGAATAAGCCCACCGTTTCCATCGGCTCGAAGACCGCCTGCGCCTGGGCACGCAACTGCGGATCGTCCGGCAGCACCGTGGGCTGGCCCGGAATGCGCGTGAAGAACTGCGTACCCCCAGGGGCTATCGTTGCAGTCGCGCCCTCTTTCAGACGCATCTGCACCCAGGCGCGCGCGTTGCAGCCCTCATGCATGTGGTAGTCAACCAGCTTGGCATGACGGCGCACCGAGACGCGCCGGCGCGCCGTGCCCAGATAGGCTTCGGTCGCCACCGCGTCTTGCTGATAGCTCAGATGGTCGCCGACATAGGCCAACAGTTCGACCAACGTCACGCCGAGATCGGCGGGGTTACGCTCGCGCCACTGCGGCATCAGTGCCGCCATGCGGTCGAGCATCAAGCGGCGAAAGCTACTGTAGTCCTTGGCGAGATAGTCGATTTCCGGCTCGTCGGGCGGCGCCGCCGGACAATCGCAGCGCGGCTGGCAATCGAAATCGCTCGGACAGTCGACTTTGAACGAAAAATCCACCGCGGCAAACATCGGATCGATGATCGCCGGCGGCATGAGATTTTGGCCGTTTTGCACCAAACGCAACGTGTAGATGGAAAAATCGCCGTACTGGCTTAGATCGATGTTTAGAAGTGTGGCGTCTTGGGCGTCGACGACGACGCTCTCGGCCACGATCCCCGGTGTGCGCTCGCCGCCCTCGATGAGAATGTTTGACTTATCGAGAGCTCCGGCGGCGAGGTTGTTGATAAAATGAAGGATCAGCTTTTTCTGGCGATGGGCCGGATCGCTCTGCGCGATTTCATGATCGAGAACCTCGAGGTAGTCGATGCCATTGCGCGTGCTGCCGACCAAATCGTTGCGCCGGCGCTGATCGCAGCAAAAGTAAATCATAGGCCGCTCCCCGCTCGGCTGAACTGCGCGGTTTGCCGTGTCTGCGTGCGCCGGACCAGATATTGAATCGCCACTCGCAGCGTGCCGTCGTCGGCCTCGACCTGCACCGACTCGACCATGATCAGATCGCCGAGCCATTGCTGCAGCGCGCCTTGGACGAGAAACTGCGTGGTCGCCGCCAAGGGTTCGCTGTTCGGGGCAAAAACGAGTTGCATCAAGCCGCTACCGAAACTGGGCCGGTTAACCCGCTCGCCGGGAGCCGTGAACAATACTTGTTCGATCATGTCGCGAATATGGGCATCCTCGCCGGTCTCAGCCGTGCGCCCGCGGGCATCGAAGTGATACGGATAGTCGAGCTGGCTCATAGTCCACTCACTCTGGTTTGCGTCAAGACAATATTCACCGGCGTGCCGGTGGGCGCACAGATCGCTTGGCTCGATTGCAATAGCACCGGCATGCCACCGGCCAACACGCGGGTCGCACCGATAATCCATTGAGCAGTAACACAAGGACCGTTGCCGCCTGGCGGCACGAAAGGACAAGCGGCGACGACATAAGGCGCCGGCAGCGTCGTCACCGGCATGCCGTTGACCAACACGCGCGCGAACGGCGCCGTCGGCTGGGCCTGGCCACCATGGGCGCACATCACCGTGGCGCCGACGTGTAAGAGAAATCCCGGCATGTTAGGTCACCACCAATGCGACTTTGTTGATCATGACGCTCGGACCCATGAGATCGATGGACGCGCCTTTCCCATTGTTAATATAGATCCCGGTGTCGTTGACGACGATCATGGCGCCGCTCGGACTGCGTAGCACGATACCGCCGGTACCCGGCGGTGCCGGCGCCGGCACCGGAGCTTGCATCGGAATCGGCACAGCGTCGCTAATCATGATCGAATTCTGCAAAGTCGACTGAATGACGATGGTCTGCCCCGGCGGTATGGGAGGCGGCGCCAGCGCCGCCTGTGGCACCTCGGTGGCCGATCCCCAAAAACCACCGACCCATATCGGATAGTCGGGATCGCCCTGCTCGAACTCGATCCACACCCCGGCGCCGATCTGCGGCACCATGTAAACCCCTTCCAACTTGCCGGCGATGGGCACACAGGGCATAGCCCAAGTCATCGGTATGACGCCTTGCACGTCCGGCACCATCGCCTGGATGCGACCGCGCTGCTCGGGATCGATATTGTTGATCACCGTGCCGCGATACTTGCCGTAGTAGCGTTTCATCTGACCATCGCTCATGCGGCCACCTGTGGCAGGGTTGAAATCAATCCGTTGCGGCTCAACTCGAAGCTCTGCTTGTATTCCCCCGCTTTGATCTTGTGCGTCACGCTCTTGACGTAATGCAGTCCGTCATAGGCCAGACCGGCGCCGCGCACGCCGACCAGTTGACGCGCCTTGAGCACGCCGCCGTAGCGCAACACATCGAGTTCGCCTCTGCCGGTGACCGCGTCGGCCCACTGCGACGCCTTGGCCAGGCCGATCATCACCGCTTGCGGGATCGAGCGTTTTGCCACGTCGTCGCCCACCGGCGTCAGTCTGGTCGGGATCGGCGGAATCAAACCCAACGGCGGGTTGAGCGGCGTGATCGGTGGGATCGGTATCGGAATGATCGCCTTGCTCAGCTCTTCGTAATAGAAAACCGTCGGGATGCCGTTTGAATTATTGTTAAAGGAAAAACTCAGCGACTCGACGTTGGTATGGACGTCCATATTGATGTTGAGCGCTTTCTGCACCGGGCCGACTTTGATCTGCGGCCCCCAATAGGCGACGTTGGTGCCCGGCACCGGGCCGGGATCGAGATAGAAGACGTAGCCGACGTTGCCGGCCAATTCTTTAATGTAAGCGAGGTCGGTGCCCTGCTGCGCCGGAATCCGCGTGGTCGGAATCGGCACATCGATCAACACGCTGGGTACAATCAATGGGATCAAGCCGAGAAAAGCGTACTTGAGCAGGATCAGCGCCACCCGCCCTTCCGCCGGCGTCGCCGGAAACGGAAAGCCGCTGAAATCGATCTTGTCCATCAAGACCGTAAGATCGTCTCCGGTAATCGACAGCGTCGAGCTGCCGGCATCGCGGCCAGGGAGAATTTGATGATTGGTTACGACGCCGTCCATCAACACATGCGGCGTGCCGCTGACGATGGCAACGATCACCACGCGCATGATCGGCACCGGCGCGCCGCCGGTGAGAAGAAACAGCGTATGCAACGGCGATTTGTTATCGAGAGTAAACGACATCTGAAAACCGCTGGCGCCGACATCGTTGATGGTCACCGACAGTTCGGTCAACGCGTCCATCACGAACTTAGGTGCCAGCAGCGGTACCAGGGGGCCGATGTAGAGTTGCAGGGTAACGCCTTTAAGCATTCAGCTATCCCGTGATTCCCTGCGGCAACGTGATCTTGATCACAGCGCCGATGACTTCGACTAATTCGTCCGGACGCATCGCGCCGTTGGCGTCGCACAGGCGCCAGAACTGCTCCGGATCGCCGAGATACTTGGCGGCGAGATTATCCAAGCGCTCGCCCTGCGCGACGAAGTGTTCTTGAATCACGCTGAACTGTTCCGGCGCCGGCACAAAGCGGCGGCGCACGTAGACAATCACCCGACCGTCCGGGGTCGTCAGCTTGGCGGTCCCGATCGCATGATAGCGGCTGTTGGCGGCAAACGCCGAAGTCGCCCCGCCCGCCTGCAACAACGCCTGCAACGCTTGAGTTGGATCGTTCATGGAATCCCTCCGAGACCGAGCATGCCGAGCGTGCCCGCGGCATTTTTCGCCGCCAGCTGCTCTTTGAATTGCTGGTAAGCCATGTAGAGACCGCCGCCTTTATGGTCATAACCGAGATCGGTGACGCTCAGCACGCGCATACCGAGACTGACCTTGGCGCGCAGCGGATTGAGCGCCGTGTCGAACGCCTCTTCGGTGACGCTGAAATCGGTGATGCGCACCGGCACGATGCGGCTCTTGCTCCAGACAAACAGCGTCAGTGCCGACATCGTCGGCAAGATCTCCAGCATGCCCGCCGAAGCCAGCGAATTGTTCGACAACAACTGACCGCTTTTCGGATAGAGTATGATCTCCAAAGCTGCCAACTGCGGCTGGATGCCGAACTGCACCGCGTTGGCATGCTGATCGGGAAACTCCAGCTGATCGGTGGCATCGATCTCAGCATCGAGCTTGATCGTCTCCACCGGCGGCCCGGTGAGCCGCATCGCCTCCGAGCGATCGCCGCTCTCCTTCACCGTCTGCGGCTGCAACGTCCTGCTCAACGTGTCGGGGTTGTATTGCAGCACGATGACCCGCTGCACCGCGGAGGTGTCGGCATCGAGCAAGATCAATCCGCCCTTGAGCAGGCGGGGGGAGTTGGGGAAAGTCGTCATGATGATTTCACTCCGTTAAAAGCGCCGCACGAACCCGAAATTGACTCTGCCTTTGCGCACATCAGTAACGTCCTGCGGATTTACGCTCAAATCGATATTGGTTTCGAATTTCACGTCGCGTCCGATATCGACCTGGAAATCTAGGGTCAACTCGCCTGCGCGCAAGAAGGTCAGCCCCTTGAACAGAATCCCCGTGCCGAGCGCCAGCTTGTCCGCAGTGTCAGGCTTGAAGCCGGCAAAGCGGAAGCTGTCCTTCAGCACGTTTCGTCCCAGGGCAAACCGGCTAAAGTCGTTTCGTAGGACGTCCGGCTCATCGCGATGAAGAGTCGCCGCTTGATATAAATGATGTCCGTAATCTTGGAGATTTTGTCCTATGTCGAGTTCGAGCTTTTCGAGAAAAATCGGCAGATCACGAACCGTTGGTCCGTCCGACGTGGGTTGGCGTTGAATCGTATCGGCGTGGGCGGCGTGCGCTTGACCGACCTTTGCCGTCGTCACAGCTGGCGTGGGATCGCCATGCCTTGGCGTAGACGGCCCGGCGCTCGCAGAGCTAGCGGTTTGTTGCACGACATGGGCCAGCTCATGGGCCAAGAGTTGCTGTCCCGCGCGCGTACCCGGCGCATACTGACCGGCGCCAAAAACAACGTCGCCACCGACCGTGTACGCCAGCGCATGCAGCGAGCGCGCCGACTCCGCGGCAGCCGCATCTGCATGCACGCGCACATTGGCAAAGTCATGGCCGAAACGAGACGAGAAAAATTCGCGCGTCGCCGCATCGAGCGGCTGGCCTGACGTAGCGAGCACGCTGTGGACCATCGGCGTAGCGTCCATCGATCCGGTTGCGCCGGCGGCGGCGCGCCGTTGCCCAACCAGCGTCGGCCCCGGCGGCGCTGCCGGCTTGGCGCTCTTACATTCGATTACAGTTAAGACCAGATCGCCGTCGGGACAGGCGTAATCGTAAAAACATAGCGGCGTCGCCGGCGGCGGTGTCAACGTCGTGATCGGCCCCGGCCCCATGCCGACGACGATGTCCTTCTCGCGGACAATCACGCGAACCACGAGGCCATCGCTGAAATGCACGTAGCAGCCATAATTACCGTTAGCGATCGGCGGCTCGCAGTCGATTTTTTCCACCGTCGCCTGCGACGGCGGCGTTATATCGTTCTGTACATAGGTTTCCGCCGCCCGCTTGCTGATGCTCTGCGGATCTCCGCGCCAGCTCGAACAACGGCTGCCCTCCTCCGGGGCCGGCCCGGTGTCAGTCTGCGCAGAGCTCTCGGCCACCGGCGTCTCACTGGCCGCCTCTGCCCGTTGGATCATCGAACCATTCATGTTCGCGAGTTCATCACCGGCAGCGCGCCGTTGCGCGGTCGCGCTGGATTGTCGATGACTTGAGTTGAAATCAGAGTCAGCCATCCGCATCACCTGCTCCGCCGCCCGATCCGCTTCCTGTTCATACTGATCGCCAGGTTCGTTAATGCGCAATTTTGTTTGCAGCGGTTGGCCCACAAGCTTTTTCTTTTCACACTCGGAACAACTCCCGGTAAGGCCGCTCGACCCACCGCAGGCGCACTTGCGCTGCAGCATCGCGCCATGAATCGGCGTAAATCCAGAACTTGAGCTGTGCGCTCTTTCCGCGTGTAGTCCGACGCTCATCTAATGAGCCTCCGCAGTGACCGTGTTACAGTTTCTATCTGTGCCCGGATTGGCCAGTCTAACGTTGCGTCCCGCCGCGCTAGCATGAAACAGTCTTGCCTTGTCATTGATGTTGTTAATAACCGCCGTGACGATGTCCTCAGGCCTTTGGTTCTGCCCCACAGCATCGCCATAGAGCTTGGCACTGCATTGGTCTTTGTCGGCATCGACAACTGCTTTTCGTTTCGCTCGAGCTTCGGTCACGGCCTTGTCCCATGGCGCAATGATGTCATTGAGAATTACTTGGTAATCGTCAGCATGACGCTGTTCATGCGCGCGCGTGCGATCGCGCTGATCCTGGTTCTTCGGACTGCCATTGACGGTGAACGTTGCCGCGTCGGCGCCGCTGCACGCGGCGCTCAAGCCTGGCAACAAATTACCCATCGCCGCCTTGGTCGTGGCAGCGGACCATGGATCCGGACTTAATATTCTCATGGCAAAACTAACTTCGTTATCGGGCACCGAGGCAAACCAACATCGCGTCCGTCGGCCTCGGGCCGAGCTGCCGAGGCGCGGCACGTGCAACGCTTTGACTCCATCGTTCACGGTAGTAAACGTTGAACCGTTCAAGACAAAGTCCGTTTCTCCGGCGCTCTGGCTGCGCAAAACACGGTTAGCCAAGTTTAGAGTTTCGCTAATCGAACCGTTGACAAACGATGCCGTCCTCTGCAGGCTCGGCGCTCGATACGAGCCCGCTGCGCTTTGTTGCACGACGTGAGTTAATTCATGGGCCAATAGACGCCGCCCTTCGGTGCTGTTGACTCGGTATTGTCCCGCGCCAAAGGAAACATCCGCTCCCACGGTATACGCCAACGCATTCACCGCCCGTGCCGATGCCGCGGCGTGCCGGTCGCTGTGCACACGCACTCGGCTGAAGTCGTGACCGAAGCGCGGCTCGAAGAAGGCCCGCGTCTCTGCATTCAGCGGCTCTCCGGGTGAAGACAGCACGTCCTGAACAATCGCCGGCGCGGCGGCCGGCCCGGCAGCGTTAGCACCGACGTTTCGTTGCACCAGTGCAGACCTTGAGTTCTTCGATGTGTCCCTTTCAGACGTAGGTTCCTTCATCCGCATCACCTGATCCGCCACCCGGTCCGCTTCCTGTTCATACTGATCGCCAGGTTCGTTAATGCGTAGCTTCTCTTGCAGCGGCTGGCCGAGCAGCTTTTTCGTTTCACACTCTGTACAACTCCCGGTGAGTCCGCTCGAGCCGCCGCAGGCGCACTTGCGCTGCAAAACCAGGCCGGGCGCCGGTTTGAAAGTTGATGTTGTGGTGCTTCTTAACTGTGCAGCTGTATGCGCAATCATATTTAGACTCACAACCTACCGCGCGTTCCTCGCGACATCCCTTGGCTTTCATGAATATCCGTGAGTTTTCCGTGCGAAAGGATTTCGCCGGAATCTCTACGCACGCCTCCTCCGTTGGCGAACCCAGCGTCAATCAGCGCGAGTTTGCTTTTGAGCGGGTACCCGAAATTTGCAAGAGTCTTCATCGACAAATCTCGCATCACTTGACTTTAGGCACGGATGGTTTGCGCTTACCCAGTTCCGGCGTCTTATATCCCCCCGTAACGTCGAGCGCGAAGTACTCGTATGAGTATGCATTGTTCTCGGAATTTGCCGGCGGGTAACGGTTACCCTTATTGATGTCGTCGCACGCTCCGGCGTTGTGTAGCGCTTCATGCACATAA
>Ga0209751_10004792_pt1 | contig 12858 bp, 10 predicted proteins | sample RifCSP13_1_FD_184019 | JGI IMG/M metagenome (GOLD analysis project Ga0209751, IMG submission 184019) | Soil microbial communities from Rifle, Colorado - Rifle CSP2_sed 13_1 (SPAdes) (version 2) | ecosystem: Environmental > Terrestrial > Deep subsurface > Rock core/Sediment | place: Rifle... | reverse complement strand
TTCAGATGTTCGATGCAATGAAAAAAGACAAGAAACGTGAAGGCGATTCCATTCACCTGATATTGCTCGAAAAGATCGGGAATGCTATCATTCACAGGATTACAATACAGCAACTTGAAAAAATAAGCTATGATTTGCGCCAGTCTTGCTGAAAAAAACCCGGAAATTTGCTGTTCCATGCTTGAAAAAGTGGATATGGCAGAGATCCGGCTCGATCTGACCGAGTTTACCGGTGAAGGGATAAACAAGGTTTTTTCACAAAGGAAAAAACTGATCGCTACCTGCCGTCCGGGCAGGTATTCTGATCAGGAGCGGATGGAAAAGCTGAAAACTGCCATTAGGGCGGGCGCCACGTTTGTGGATATTGAATATGAGGCTCCCACGGAATACAGGAACCTTCTCATTGATTATGCCCACAGCCATCAGTGCGATGTGATCATTTCGTATCACAACTTTGACAGGACGCCGGAACTGCCGGAACTCGAAGAGATCATGCACAACTGCTTTGAAAAGGGGGGCGACCTGGCAAAGATAGCCACACACATCAATGTCAACCGCGATAATTCCAAAATACTTTCGCTGTACAAAGCCCCCGGACGGTTAATTGCCATTGGCATGGGCGACCTGGGTAAGATCAGCCGCATTGTAGCCCCGTTCCTGGGTGCCGAATTTACCTATGCCTCCCCTGATGGCGGAAAGGATACGGCACCCGGTCAGATCAGCTACAGCAGGCTGGATAAATTTATCAGGGAAATTCAAAAAATCTGACAGGCATGAATACTTTTGGAAAACTATTCAGGATCAGCATTTTCGGCGAATCACACGGTGAATGTGTCGGTATTACTATCGACGGCTGTCCCCCGGGTCTTCCCCTGGATTTCGGTGATTTTGCAGCCGATTTCAACAGGCGCAGGAGCGGTGCCAAGGGCACCACGCCACGGAAGGAGGCCGACCTGCCCAGGATCATGAGCGGGGTGTTCAACGATTTTACTACCGGGGTCCCCCTCACCATCCTGTTTGAAAATACCAATACCCGGTCGCACGATTACAGCAAGCTGCGTGAAACACCGCGGCCCGGACATGCCGACTTTGTGGCCATGAAAAAATTCGGTGGATTTGAGGATTACCGCGGGGGCGGTCATTTTTCGGGACGGCTGACCCTGGGGCTGGTCGCCGCCGGGGTGATTGCAAAGAAACTGATTTCACCGCTGCAGGTAAATGCGAAGATCCTGGAAGCTGGGGGTAAAAAAGACATTGAAGCTGCCATTGATGAAGCGGTGGAGAAGCAGGATTCCATTGGTGGAATTGTTGAATGTACGGTAAGCGGTGTCCCGGTGGGACTGGGAGAGCCCTTCTTCGATTCGGTGGAATCGGTGCTCGGGCACATGCTGTTTTCCATACCCGCCATAAAAGGTGTTGAATTCGGCTCGGGTTTTGCTGCAGCGCGTATGTGGGGCAGCGAACACAATGACAAACTCGTGTCGGCGGACGGTAAAACAGCCACCAATTATGCCGGTGGCATTAACGGGGGGATAACCAACGGGAACGATCTGGTATTCAGGGTTGCCGTGAAGCCAACCTCGAGTACGCACCAGAAGCAAAGGACAATCAACCTTGCCAGCGGCGAAATGGTTGACCTGGAGATCGAGGGCAGGCATGATACCTGCATCGCCCTGCGTGTGCCTGTGGTGGTGGAAGCGGCAGCAGCTGTGGTTGTGGCGGATCTGATGATGTTGGAGGGGGTAGTCGGGAGGAGGTTGTAGGATGAGGCATTATCCCCCGCCAGCGGGGGATATCCACCCCCTACCCCCGCCAGCGGGGGACAACAGTACCCACACATTTCAGCCTACAGCCTATAGCCTATAACCTTATATTATTTTGGAAGTAACCAGATAATACTTTAAAAAATATTTCACATGAGAATCCTAGTGGTAGGTGCCGGAAAAATGGGATCATGGCTGATTGAATCGCTGTGCCTCGATTATGAAGTGGCAGCCTATGATAATGACCTGACAAGGCTCCGGTATTTTTTCAACACCACAAAACTGGTAACTCACGAAGAGATCCGGGAATTTGATCCCGACCTGGTTATCAATGCAGTAAACCTGGAAATTACCGTACCGGTGTTCCGCGACCTGCTGCCCTGGCTGCGTGAAGATTGCATACTGGCGGACATCACCTCGGTGAAGAACGGATTGCAAAAGTTCTACCCCGAAACAGGCCGGAGATTCGTATCCACCCATCCCATGTTCGGGCCTACGTTCGCCAACATCAAGGACCTTTCGGGACAAAGTGCCATCATCATCAGCGAATCGGACGAGGAAGGCAAGGCCTTTTTCAGGGAATTCTTCCGGTCGTTCAACCTCAATATTTTCGAATATTCCTTCGTGGAACACGACCAGACAATTGCCTATTCGCTGTCGATCCCATTTGCTTCCACCATGGTTTTTGCTGCCTGCATGAAAAAACAGGAAGCCCCGGGAACCACCTTCCGGAAACACCAGGAGATTGCCAGGGGCTTGTTTTCCGAGGATGATTTCCTGCTGTCCGAAATTATGTTCAGTCCCTTCACCCTGGAACAACTGGAAAAGATCGGCGAGCAGCTGGAGCATTTGCAGGAGATCATCCGCGAAAAAGATACCGACAAAATGCGGGCGTTTTTAAACGGGTTACGGAAAAATATCAGATAACTACCTATCCCCCGCTGGCGGGGGCAGGGGGTGGATATCCCCCGCTGGCGGGGGCAGGGGGTGGATTCCTCACTTCCCACTCCTCAATAAACGCCTCTATTCTCATAACAACATTCCTCATATCTTTCAATACCTCATTATCAGAGAATCTTAACACCTGATAACCGGCATTCTCTAATGCCTGTTGCTTGATGCGATCTTTCCGTATGGTTTCCTCCAGAAAATGCGAATAACCATCGACTTCAATAACCAGCTTAAGCTCCAGACAGGCAAAATCGGCAATAAAATTCAATATCGGCCGTTGGCGACGAAACGAATAGCCTTTCATCAGTCCGGCCCGCAGTGCATACTTCCATAAGCAGGCCTCGGCTTTGGTCATTGAACTCCTCAGACTATTGGCAAATGTTTGAAGTTTTTTGTTGTAATAATTGTTGTTCATATTGCTATAACGTGAATGGTTTACGGAGAGATCCACCCCCTACCCCCGCCAGCGGGGGAGATTTTCCACCCCCTACCCCCGCCAGCGGGGGAGATTTTCCACCCCCTGCCCCCGCCAGCGGGGGATATTATTGGCATTCCTCAATCACCAACCCCAGCGCCTCGGTATTCCCCATCTGCCTGGCCCGCTGAAGATCGGAACAACCGTTAACCTTGTCACCCGTCCGTATCTTGGCCAGGCCCAGGTACATCCAGGTTTCTGCATCGTCGGGATTCAGATCGAGGGACATGGAAAGATCATTGATGGCATACCGGTAAGTGCCGGACTTCAGGTATGTTTTACCCCTGGCTTTATGGTACAGCGCATTGTTGGGATCTTCCTTCAGGTTCCGGTTGAAATACTTCAGGGCATTGAGGTAATCCTCCGCCAGGAAATGATACTCCCCGCACCGGTACACCGCCTCCAGGTCATTGTCGAAATACTTCAGATAGGTAACCACATCCTTGATGGCGGCATCATAGGATTTCAACCCGGCATTTGCCTGCGCGCGCAGCAGGTATGCGGGGAAAACAGCGGGATCTTCCCGAAGTATCCGGTTAAGATCAGTAACGGCATCTTTGAAGCGGTAGGCTTGGAGGTAAGACCGGGCACGAAGGATGAGTCCTCCCCCTGCCCCCTCCAAAGGGGGATATCCTCCCCCTGCCCCCTCCAAAGGGGGATATTTGTTCCGGGAAGTATTTTTCCGGAGGTTAAGGGCGGCCGTTAAATCAGCAATGGCGGCGGCATAATTGCCCGTGCTGTAATTTACCTCACCCCGCAGGGTTAGTAAGTCCGCGCTGGCCGGTGACGAAACGATCCTGTCATCCAATACCGATATGGCATTATCCGGCTGACCCTTTTTTAAAAAATAGCGGACATCGGCAATTGTCTTTTCTTCTTCGCCATACCAATCCTTCTGCCACAGGTTATACCATTCGTTGGTGGTTTGCAGTCCATCAAAGTCCGGGTCCTGTTTAATAATGTCCCCGGCAATCCTGAAGGGTGAACCGAGGTGACTTTCCAGGAAAGTAACAGCTTCTGATGTGTTCCCCGAAAGGGAATATGCCTTTGCCAGCCAGAGGTCGGCAACACCGGCAGATATTGCATTGGCCTCGTTAAAATCACGGATCGCGCTTTCCGTATCCTGCAGTTTCAGGTAACAGGCGCCCCGGCGGATGAAGAGGTCTTCACCGGCATTGTTGCGTGAAATGGCAAGGGTATAGTCTGCAACTGCCTTACCGTAATTGCCGCTGATGAACGAAGCTGCACCCGACAGGTAACTCTCATCCGGTACCTGGGCAAAAGCAGCGGCAAAAGGAACCCATCCTGCCAGGGTAACGGCTATTGCTATGGCTGCCGTTATTGCCGGTCTTTTTCTATTTCGTTGTTTCTCCTGCATTTCCTTCGGCATATACATGAATAAAGCCCACCAGGCTCCTGATCTCGATACCGCTGATGCGCGGCTCATAAACATCGCATATATAGTAATATACGCCTGATGGTACTGTGCTGTTCGTGTTTTTATATTTTCCATTCCAGTTAATGGCCGGATCAGCAGTTTCATATACGAGCTGACCGTAACGGTTAAAGATCTTCATGTCCACTCTTTCAACCGCTTCATTCAGGTTGCTGGAATAATATATATCGTTGATATTATCGTTATTGGGGGAAAATACATTGGGCAACTGATAAAGAATGCATTCGTCAACACAGATCCTTGCCGAGAACGGGCTTTCATTTTCAAATGAATCAACAGCCGTTACGGCATAACATCCTGCCAGCAGGAATCCTTCGCTCATCTGGTGTATAAATGTGGTGTCCGTTGCAGGCGAGGTACTGGTGAGTGAATCAAGATCAGCGGAAATATCGGGTGAAAAATAGATGTTGTACCGCACCACATCGTTGGCACACGAATTATTGGGATTCGTCCAGATAAGCACGTTCCGGAAACTGTCGCATTGTGATACCACCTGGAGCACCGGGGGGCAAGGCGGGGTTATGTCAACCGGCGTTCCGCAGTTTACGTGAGAAATATTGGCATTGGTGAAAATGACATCGTCAATGGGCCTCCATCCCAGACTTTTAACCTGGTAGCAATAGGTTTCCCCGTTCTTCAGGCCGGTGTCAACAAACCTGTTCACGTCGGAGGTGGCAATGGAATCATACGTCAGCGATGCATTCTGCCTGTAAATTACATACTGGTCGTTGATCCAGGGTGTTTTCTTCCGGAAGTCGAGCGCCAGCTGGTTGTCTCCCGGTGTAATTTCTATATACAATGAGGAAGCGATCTCGCTTTCTCCGGGCTTCATTTCAAAACGATTACCGGGCGTGTTGTTAAACATCTTAATAATATAGTAATACGGGAATCTGACCGTATTAAGCGGCGAATCGGTATAGGTGGTGTCGTTGAGACCGGCGGTAAGCACCGAATCGATCAGGACAAAACCGGCGGGATTGGGTGTTTCGGAACGGAAGATCCTGAAAACATATGGGCCCGGAGCCTCAGTAGTATCGAAATTACGCGGTTTTGCCCAGGCAACGAAAATGCTGCCGGAGGTTTCATCCACACCGGTAACACTCACATTCAGGATTGCGGGGAACCCGGGGACCAGCGAACTGCATGTTTCGTTGGATGCAAAGCTTTCGCTGCCGTCAGCATAGTAAGCCGTGACCAGATAGCAATATTCTATCCCCTGTACAAGTCCCTCCCCGTTATTGTCATCGGTGAAAGTTGTGGTGGCCTGTCCGCTCACGGTACCTATCTTTTCAAACCCGGTATAAGCGGGAACACCGTTCTCGCAACTGTCGGGTGTAAAATCAAATCCGCCTTCACGCCGGTAGATATAATAGCCCGCAACCGCACCGCAATCACTCTGATCCCACTGAAGGTCAATTTCAGTGCTGGTGGCAGTTGCCTGAAGGTTTTCGGGTGCGGGGGCCAGTACCCTGATATTGAAATTGTCGATATCCACCAGGCTGATATCGCTGTTGACATCTTCACTCCGGAGGGTTACCTGGTAAGGCTGCTGCCGGATATGGTCACAGGTGGTCTGCCAGGTAAACGTGGAAGTAGCGAAACCCAGGCCGCGGGCTACTCTGGCGAAAACAGCCGGTGATGTTTCCACCACAAAAGGTCCGCCGGTCATCAATTGTTTCACGGAATCACCGTCCGCATCGGTGGTGGTTACCTGGAACTCGATCAGGCTGCCTGCCTCCACACAGAATTCAGGCAGGGGGGGATTGACGGGAGGACTGTTGTCGCTGTTGTACACATCGATCTGCATATCGCGGGTGATATTCCCGATCTTCACCCCGAACCGCCATTCCTCAATATCCATGGCAACATTGTATTTGCCCGTGTCGGTAGGGGTATACCACACCAGGTCACCCACTACAGGATCAACATAAAAGGTATCGCTGAATGCCGGCAGCACATAATTTGAAATGGGGTTCCCGTCCTGTCCCGTACAAACCGTGAGCCTGTAGGAAATACTGTCCCCGTCGGGATCATAGGCCGACGGGTTGTGGATGAAGATATGCCCCACGGCAGCTCTGTCAATCGGAAAGTTAAGCAGTACGGGCGTGCTGTTGTTGCCGATATCCGGACTGATAATCATGGTTGTTTTGATTGAAAATACAACGTTGACCGAGTTAGGTATGTTCAGGATACCGAAATTCCTGTTCGGGTCCTGCATAAGGATCTGGTAAATCCCCGGGCCGGGAAAAGTATGCGTGGTCCTGTAAATATTATGATAATAAAAATTGGGAAGGCGTACCCGGCTGATCAGCGGGGCAATGGATGATGAATTGTCTCCCCAGTCGACAGTAAGCTGGGATCTGTTGGCAGCGCTTTCGGTGTAAGTGAAGGTGGTGACATATACCTCATACGTATACCCCGAGATAAGCTTGAAAGTGATTTCGCCGGCCCGGTTGTGCGTGGCATAGGACCATGCAGGGATCAGGATGAGGATGGTTAATAGGATTGCAAGTCTTTTCATCATTACAAAGGTAACAAATCTTTAAAAGATTCTTATGCTAATTCTTATTCCAGGGCTTTATGCATATTCAGATCCAACCGGCGGTTCCGGTAATTAAAAGAATATCCCTTCTCTGCAGATCCGTCTGAAACAATAACCAGATTGGTCTGATCATCATATAGATCCAGCATCAGCTTATTGGTAAGCACCAGGTTCTGCGGATTGTCGCGCGGCCATATACACTTATAAAATAACCATACAAATTCATCTTCCTGGTCCTTGCGCACAAAATCAAGTGTTACTGTGTCGTTACCGGAAACCAGCAAAAAGGAATTTCCCATATATAGGTTGATGAGGGCCTGCTCACCGGGCGTGAAGGGCTTGTCCTTCTCAGGTTTAACACTTTTTTCATACAGGTGGAAAAACAGCAGGCTGAAATCGTCGGTGTAAAATTTAAATGAAACCGAGGCCTCGTGCTGCATGCTGTCGATTGCGATGCTGGTGAATGACACGTGCAGCGGATGGCTGTGTATCAAAACCGACAACAGTAAAGTTATTAGCATTTGCATACCTTTTCTGAAAAGAGATGAAACGAATTACTCCACAAAAAATGTACCTTTTTTTTTAGTAAACAACCAAGGCGGTTAAACTGCATAACTTCTTAACCGCATAAAACTGCAATTGATCAAAATTATTTCCAAAGTAATCAAGATTCAGATTCTAATATTCTTTTTTATAATAAATTTGAAAATTATAAAACCACCAAAGCTTATCAAACCTAGTCCGACCCCATGAAAATTCTCGTCACAGGTACTGCAGGATTTATCGGATTTCACCTTGCGCAACGTTTGTTAAGTGAGGGTCATGAAGTAACAGGACTGGATGTTATCAACGATTATTATGATGTTAATCTCAAGTATGCCCGGCTGAAACTCACCGGCATTGCAAAAGACGACATTCACTATAACAAAGCGGTTGTCAGTTCGGTGTATCCTTCCTACCGGTTCATCAAACTCAGGCTTGAGGACCGCGAAAATATTGCTGAGCTGTTCAGGGACGAAAAATTCGATTGTGTATGTAACCTGGCCGCCCAGGCGGGGGTACGTTACAGTATTACCAATCCTTACACCTATATCGACAGCAATATTACCGGATATATGAATATATTGGAGGCCTGCCGGCATAACCACATCAGGCACCTTGTTTATGCAAGCAGTTCCAGTGTATACGGACTGAATGATAAGATCCCCTTTTCGGAAAATGACAACGTGGATCACCCCATCAGCCTGTATGCCGCCACCAAGAAAAGCAATGAACTGATGGCACATACTTACAGCTACCTGTATGGTTTACCCACCACCGGCCTTCGCTTTTTCACGGTGTACGGACCCTGGGGGCGACCCGATATGGCGCTTTTCCTATTTACAAAGGCCCTCCTGGAGGGCAAGCCCATACAGGTATTCAACAACGGGGAAATGGAAAGGGATTTTACTTACATTGATGATATAGTGGAAGGCATATTCCGGATTCTGACAGGGATCCCCCCACAAGGTAACAAAGCATGGACCGGCATGGATCCCGATCCCTCCTCCTCCCCTGCCCCTTATAGAATTCTGAACATTGGTAACAGCAAACCTGTTAAGCTGATGGATTTCATTCACGCCATTGAGGAAAACCTCGGTAAAAAAGCCATCATTGAATTTATGCCTATGCAGGCCGGCGATGTAAGGAAGACCTGGGCAGAAGTGGAAAATTTGAATGAACTTACCGGATATAAGCCACGTTTTCAGGTAAAAGAAGGGATAAACCTGTTTGTGAACTGGTACAGGGATTTCTATCATGCAAACAATACATAACACATGAAATATAAAATTCCTTTTGCCAGGCTGAGGCAGGTTCTCCCTTTATTAACCCTGCTTGTCTTTGTTCTGTCGTGCGTTCCGCAAACCAAACTTGAGTATCTTCAGGATCCTGTTGTAAATGAAAATATATATCAGTTGCATGAAAAAAAGTTAAATACCATTAAGCCGAATGATGAGCTCCATATCCGGGTATCAAGTTTCGATGATGTTGATTATAATTTTTTCAGCAGCCAGACGACAAGTTCCTCCTTAAATTATACCAACGAAGTATCCATTAATCTGATCAGCTATACGGTAAATGATTCCGGATACATATATTTTCCGATCATCGGTAATATTTATTTAAAAGGTCTTACCATTGAGGATGCTACTGAGAAGCTTAAAAATATGCTGAATGAATATTTCAATCAACCGATTGTAGTGATCAAATTTGTAAATAAAACCATCACTGTCCTGGGAGAAGTTAACCGGCCCGGGCAGTATTTCTATACCAAGGAAACATTAAACCTGTTTGAGGCACTGGGTTTAGCCGGGGATCTGACGATCTTCGGCAACAGGCAGGAGGTTGTGTTGTTGCGGACCACAGACAATACCGTTTCAAAAAGAATACTGGATCTGACCAAAGACGGTGTAATCCAGGATAAGGACTTTTATTTGCTTGAGGATGATATTATCTACGTAATGCCCCTTGAATCGAGAAAATGGGGAATAATCTCAAATCCATGGTCTTTAACGCTTTCGACCCTGACTACCCTCCTCGTGATTTTAAACTTTTTTGTGCAATAGAAGACCATGAAAGACAGTATCCAAAAAAGACAAAGGGATCTCATCGATCCGGATTATTACATTGCATTGATCAGACGATTCTGGAGGCAGGTAATGATCTGTGCGGTCCTTGGGGTTGCGATCGCCTTCATGGTGAACTTTTTTACAATACCGGTATACCGGGTGGGATCTTCCATCCTTATCCGCGATGATGAGAACGGAATTCCTGCTACTTCATCCAGCATGCTGCAGGGATTCGGCATAATCCCTACCGAAAACCGTTTTCAGAATGAGCTGGTAATTCTCCAGTCCAGTCCGTTGATCGAAGCTACCGTAAGTAAAATGAATATTGCGGTATCCTATTTTAATAAAAGGCGGTTTGTAACCCGCGAATTGTATAAAACTTCTCCCTTTGTTGTAATTCTTAACCAGAGCCATCCCCAGTTGATCTCACACAGGTTTGCCATAAAAATTATTGATGATCAAACCTTCAGGATCAGTATCCGGGGAACTGACCTGGAACTCTACAGTTTTGATTCACAAAAAGTCATGGACATTGTTCCGGAGATACGGTACAGCGATGTGACAACGTTTGATTCTACAATTACAACCGAATACTTTAGTTTCAAGGTAATACGAAATGAAAATTTCGATCCCGCTGATTCCCGGTCAGGAAAACTTTCCTTTGAATTACACAGCTTGAAAAATCTCATCAGGCGATACAAATTAACGCTTGATATCGCGCCCGACGATATCGAAACCTCCGTGGCAGCGCTAACGCTTGAATCAACTGTTCCTTTAAAGGACATCGATTTTCTGCAAAGTCTGTCTCAGTCCTATCTCGACAGAAACCAGGATAAGAAGAACCATATTTCCGTCAAGACAATAGAATATATCGATAACCAGCTTAATATTATTTCCGATTCGCTGAGAACCGCCGAGGAGAATCTGCAACGTTACCGGACCAGAAACCAGGTTATGGATATTTCACTAAAAACAGGGAGAATATATGATCAGATGTCGGACCTGGAGTCACAGAAGGCGGAGTTAATGGTAAAATACAAGTATTATCAATATATAAATGACTATTTCAGTAAAAATAAAGAGGTCTCGGAGGAGCTGATCGCCCCGTCATCCATGGGCATTGATGATCCCTTGCTGAACAATCTGATCCAGGAACTTATACAGCTGAATGCCGAGCGGTCGAGACTCATTGAAAATAACCAGGAGAAAAGCCCCTATTTAAGGACCCTTAATATTAAGATTGAGAACCTGATGAATACGATTTCCGAGAATATTAAGTACATCCTTAATACCGCGGAAATTTCCCTTCAGGATATCAATGCCCGTATTGAAAGGCTGAATTTCGAGGTGAATAAACTTCCCCGTACCGAACGGGAGTTGTTTGGCTACGAAAGAAAATTCAACCTGAATGATGCCATTTATACCTTTCTGCTTGAAAAAAGAGCCGAAGCGCAAATTGCAAAAGCATCCTACCTGCCGGATGCTGAAATTATAGAGCCCGCCGGGATCATGGGTAGCCGTCCGATCTCACCCAATAAAAAGCTCAATTTATTACTTGGTCTGATATTTGGATTGATATTGCCCGTTGCGTTCATCCAGGCAAGGGAGATCCTTCAAAACAGGATTTCCTCCAGAAGCGACCTTGAGAGGCTCACCGATGTACCCGTGCTGGGATTTGTTTATAAAAACAACAAGGCCATCAGCAACGTCGTTCACAGCTTTCCCAAATCACACATTGCGGAGTCCTTCAGAATTTTAAGATCGGGACTGGATTATTTCAACAACGATAAAGAAAAGAAGACGATCCTGATTACATCAACTTTCGGACAGGAGGGAAAGACGTTCATTTCCGTGAATCTGGCAACTTCGCTTGCCCTGATGAAAAAACGTACGGTCCTGGTTGGTTTCGATCTTCGCAAACCGATGTTGTTTGAAAGGCTGAACCTGAAGAATGATAACGGGCTCAGTTCCTATTTAAGCGGGCAGGAAAAGCTTGAAAAAATCATCCAGAAATCAGGCGTGGAAAACCTCGATGTTATCACTGCCGGTCCTATCCCGCCAAATCCCTCCGAACTGATAGCCTCAAAGAAAACGGATGAACTCCTGGAAAGGCTTAAAGAGAAATACGACTATATATTCATTGACACACCTCCCATTGGTATATTATCCGATACCTATTTTCTGATGGATAAAGCGGATGTAAACATTTATGTGGTCCGGGAGAATTACACCCCGAAACGGGAATTCACGACCGTTATAAACAAACTCGAGGAAAAGAATTATAAACATTTATGCATTGTTTATAATGACCATCAGCTTGTAAAGAAGACCCGGTACGGGTATGATTATTACGAAACGAAATGATCCTTTTGTTTTCCGGAAAAAGGCACTCTCGTCATGGTGCGCAGGATATAATGATATTTTTTCCATAACCTGCGCGGGGCCTGGACCATCCGGTACAGCCATCTTAAACCTATGGTTTTAATCCATTCGGGACTCTTTTTGTGGTCTCCTGAAATGTAATCGAATACGCCTCCTACACCCAGCAATACCCCATGTTGTAAGCCGGGAGTGAAAAAATGCATCAGGTATTCCTGCTTGGGGCTGCTTATCCCGATCCAGATGAAATCGGGTTTTAGTTCCGCAATGTCCTGCAAATCCTTTAAGATGGTTCCATTCCCTTCAATTTCCAACAGGTTTAAAAAAGGTGGTGATGCATAGCCCAGTATTCTGGCATCCGGAAATTCGCGCATCAGGTTTTTTCTCATCCGCTCGGTCGTTTCAGCGTTACCCCCATAAAAAAAATGAGTATGGCTGGTCTTAAGCAGGCTCCTTATCAACCAATACCCTGAAACCGTGCGTGTTTGCGAATAACCTTTCATCTTTGCCCAGAATTCGAGCGGTTTGCCATCCGGCACGGTAAGCAAGGAATTATTCAAAATTTTTTGCAGGAGGGGATCTTCCGCGGCCTTTGATATCACAAACAAATCCGGAAAACAGACATATCCCGTCTGCGTGCAATCGTATCCTTCAAGAAAACGAAACGCATTTTCCGGATTGGT
>Ga0209751_10004787_pt1 | contig 12868 bp, 10 predicted proteins | sample RifCSP13_1_FD_184019 | JGI IMG/M metagenome (GOLD analysis project Ga0209751, IMG submission 184019) | Soil microbial communities from Rifle, Colorado - Rifle CSP2_sed 13_1 (SPAdes) (version 2) | ecosystem: Environmental > Terrestrial > Deep subsurface > Rock core/Sediment | place: Rifle... | reverse complement strand
TGTCGCCGTTGAGCACTACCTCCACAACCACGGAGACCACCGGTGAGTCGGCGGCACGATCACACCATCCGGGCCAGCCGTCGACATCTGAAGCCGCTCGTCGTCGCCTTCGTGCTGGTCGTCGCGTTCATGATCGTCGAGGTGCTGGCTGGGTGGTGGACGGGCTCGTTGGCTCTCATCTCCGACGCAGGGCACATGGCCACCGACGCTCTTGGACTCGGTATGAGTCTGGCGGCGATCATCGTGGCAGACAAGGCTCGTGATAACGCCCGTCACACCTACGGCATATATCGCGCCGAAATCCTCGCCGCCCTCGCCAACGCGGTGCTCCTCTTCGCTGTAGCCGGATACGTCTTGTTTGAGGCAACCAGACGGATCGCAAGTCCCCCTGAGATCACCTCAGGCGCAATGCTCGCGGTCGCCATCGCCGGGCTCATCGTCAACCTCATCGGCTGGCGGCTGTTACGCCGAGGCGCAGAGGAGTCGCTCAACCTCGAGGGTGCCTTTCTGGAGGTCATGGCCGATCTCATCGGTTCCATTGGTGTCATCGTCGCCGCCACGATCATCTGGACTACGGGTTGGACAATCGTCGACCCCATCGCCGGGGCCGCCATAGGTCTCTTCATCCTCCCCAGAGCGTGGCGCCTCGCACGGAAGGCGCTTCGCGTCCTACTGCAAGCCGCCCCCGAAGACTTCGATCGCGACACGGTGACCGGCCAACTGAAAGCAATTCCTGGCGTCGTGGACGTTCACGATCTCCACGTGTGGACACTCACCTCGGACATGGATGTCGGCACCGTGCACCTCATGACCCGAGATTCCATCGACTCCCACCCGGTGCTCGACCAAGCTCGGACGATCCTCAGGGACCACGGCGTCGCTCACGCCACGCTCCAGGTCGAACCGGAGTCACACCAGGGATGCGCCGAGATCAGCTGGTGAGCCGAGCCGGATTCGCGCCCGGTTCAAACGTGGAGTGCCGGGTTACCCGACAGGACGCTCGGGTTCGAACGCTTGATTGCCCCGGTGCCAGGCGATTCGTGGTTCGAGCGAATCGCAGTGGACCTGACAGGACAGAACGCGAACCGATACAACGAGCATTCGCCAGGTGGCGCGCCGCTGCTCGGCGTCGGCTACATCAGCACCATGGCCATGCCGATCCTCGGGTTGAGGGGCTGCTCGTGGTTGACGACCGCAGTCCCGACGTGCCAGGTCTGGCGAGCAGAAGCGGAGACTTCGGTGTTCAGGTAGAGCTCGGCGGCTCGTCGCCCCCTCTCCCTCACCTCGGCGATATATCCATCGTCGCCGGCCTTCGCTCCGGTGAGCTTGTAAATCGTGACGTGGAGATGCGGGTGGGCTTCCACGGGCGTCTCGGACACGATCCCCTCGGCCACGAGCACCTTGAGGGGGTCGTACACGAACTCCTTCCAGGCAGCAGCCTCGTACTCCGTGTCGAACTCGGCGTAGAGGAGATGTCGGAAGCCTCCACCGTTCAGGCGCCTCGCCTCGTCGGACATCGGCATTGAAATTCCGCGGAAGTGACCGCTGCTTCCGACGGGCTCCCAACCCTGTAGTTCCTTCCGGTAGTCCATCGATGATCCTTCCCTCGTCGAGTGTGTCTTCGTGCGAGAACCGATCGGCCGAACGCCGTAGGCGGCGACCACCAAACCGATGAGCGATGCGAGAACCGCCGGCGCAGGAGCCAGGGCCCACCTCGTGAGTTGGAGGAGGGCGACTCCCGCGGCAAGCGCCAGGCCGGCCACGATCATCCAGCTTCGCCGGCGATTCATCCCCCCACTCCTGTGAGAACGGCTTCGGTGCGTTGAGCAGGGCCGCTCGACATCGGTTCAAGCGGTATCCGCTCCTTGTGAAACCTACTCGTTCGTCCCCTCACCCGCCCGATCTGCAGATGTCGGCCCGGTAGATTCGGTCTCGTGGCCGACGCACCTGGTCGTGGTGATCCCTCACGCGGATCTGACGGCGACGCTCCGGCGACGGCCGGGCCGCGTGCCGGGCGGCTTCCGGCCGGCACCGTTACGTTTCTCTTCACGGACCTCGAGGGGTCGACACGGATGTGGGAGCGCGACCCCGGCGAGACGGGAGCCGCCATGGCGCGCCACGAGCGGCTCTTGCGCCGTCTGGTGGTTGCACACCGGGGTGACGTCGTGAAGGGAATGGGCGATGGCGTCCTTGCCGTGTTCGCCTCGGCGAACGACGCCTTGTCGGCGGCGATCGAGATTCAACTGGAGCTACATCGGGAGGGCGCGGTGCGAGCCCGAGTTGGGCTCCACACCGGCGAGGCCGAGTTCCGCAACAACGACTACTACGGCCTCGCGGTAAATCGCTGTCAGCGTGTCATGGCGGCGGCTCATGGCGGGCAGATCGTGCTCACACTTGCCACCAAGGAGGTTCTGGCCCGCCCCTTGCCGAACGGCGTCACCGTGCTCGACCTGGGAAGGCATCGCCTGCGGGATGTCGCCGAAGCGCTCCGCCTCTTCCAAGTGGCCCATCCGGATCTTCGGGCGGACTTCCCCCCTCTGCGGGGAGCGGACACGTTCGCGCACAACCTCCCCGCGGAACTCACCGGCTTCGTCGGACGCGAGGTGGAACTCGCCGAGACCACTAGCGCGCTGGACGCATCGCGCTTGGTCACGCTCACCGGCATCGGTGGGGGAGGCAAGAGTCGACTGGCGTTGCGTGCGGCGGCGGACCTACTGGAGGATGCCCCCGGCGGAGTGTGGCTCGTCGAGCTGGCGTTCTTGGCTGAGCCGGGGCTGGTCCCCCGCCTCATCGCCCAGGCCGTCGGCGTCCCCGAGGAGCCGGGTCGGAGACTGCTCGACTCGGTGGTGATTCGGCTGCGCGATGCCCCGGCGCTGCTCGTGCTCGACAACTGCGAGCACCTGCTCGAGGCGTCGGCACAGGCGGCCGACCAGTTGTTGCGGGCGGTACCCGGGTTGAAGATCCTCGCCACCAGTCGGCAGCGGCTCGGCGTGCCCGGGGAGACCGTCTATGTGGTGTCTCCGATGTCGGTCCCCGACGAGGCGGAGTCCCGCTCACCGGAAGGGGCAATTCGGCACGATGCCGTGCGGCTCTTCGCCCAGCGTGCCGGCCAAGCGGTGTCGGGGTTTCGGGTGACCGATGCGAACTGCGTCGACGTGGGGCGGATCTGCCGGGCCGTGGACGGCATACCACTGGCACTGGAGCTCGCCGCCGGAAGGGTCGCCGGCTTGAGCGTCGGACAGATCGCCGACCGGCTGGCCGGCAGGCTCGAGATCGTGGGAGGGAGCGGCGGAACGGCGGAGCACCGCCACCGGACGATGCTGGCGACGCTCGACTGGAGCCATGACCTCCTCTCCCCACAGGAACGCGAATTGCTGGCGCAACTCGCCGCCTTCCGGGGAAGCTTCGACCTGGAGCAGGTGGAGGCCATCTGCGACGTCGAAGGCCTCGACGAGCTCCTCGGGCCGGTGATGGCCCTCGTCGACAAGTCTCTCCTCACCCGGGACCCTGCGACGGGGAGATACCGGCTGCTCGAGCCGGTGCGCCGCTACGCCTGGGACAAGCTCGTGGAGACGGGGCAGAACGACGCGCTTGCGCGTCGGCATGCCGCCTACTTCGCCGCGATGGTGGAGGGAGCCGCCAGCGGGGCCGATGCCGATCAATCGACCCGGCTCGACCGTCTCGAGCAGGAGCACGACAACCTCCGCGCCGCGCTCCGATGGTCGCTCGAGGCAGGCGAGGGCGATCTCGCTCTTCGCATCGGCAGCGAGGCGTGGGACTTCTGGAAGCTGCGCGGCCATGTCACCGAGGGGCGCACCTGGCTCGAGCAGGCGCTCGAGGCATCGCAAGACGCTCCCCCGGCCGTGCTGGCCCGGGCACTCCGCGGCGCCGGTGACCTCGCCGCCGGGCAGGGCGATGACCAACGCGCCCGCGAGTACCTAGTGCGGTCGCTGGAGCTTGCCGAGCGGCTCGGCGACGACGCGGGTGCCGCCGCCACCCTCACCAGGCTGGCGGGCCTGCCCCATCGGCGGGGCGACCTGGGGGAGGCGACGCGGCTTCTGGAGGATGCGCTGGCACGGGCACGACGGAGCGGCGACCCGTTGCGGTTGGGTCACATCCTGGCGAGCCTCGCCCTGCTGTCGGAGGACCAGGGCCGGACGGCCGAGGCCGAGGCGTACGTGACCGAGGCGCTGGAGAACAGGGGGAAGGCCCGGGATCTCTATGTCGCTACCGATGCGCTGCTCGCCGAGGGTGAGATCGGCATCAACCGCGGAGACTGGGATCGGGCGCGCCGGGCACTCGAGGAGGCGCTGCAGGCCGCCCGGAACGCAGGGTTCACCGATGTCATCTCGTGGGCCACGGCGTATCTCGGGAAGCTCGCCGTCGTTGAAGGGCAGATCGACGAGGGTGAGCGGTTGCTCTCCGAGGGCTTGGCGATGTTCCAGAAGCTCGGTCACCCGTTGGGTGCGTCCTGGGCGATGCGCCACCTCGGCCGGGCGGCACTCGAGCAGGGCGATGCCACTCGAGCGGAGGCGCTGTTGCGGGAGGCATTGCGCATCTCACTGGAGCAGGTCCGACCGGATGTGCCCCTGGTCCTGCAGGCCATCGCCGAGCTCGAGGAGCGCCGGGGGTCCTGGGAGAGAGCCGCCACGCTCTCGGGAGCAGCGGAGGCGACCCGACAGCGGATGGGCTTGAACCTGCCGACGAGGGAGCAGTCGGTCGCCTCGGCGGCGAAGGACGCGCTCAGGGCCCGGCTGGGCGCGGAGCGGTTCGAGGAGCTGGCCGGGCGGGGAGCGGTGATGAGTCTCGAGGAGGCCGGCGCCTACGCAGGGGCGTGACGGACCGGCCGTCAGGTCGGCCATCGGTCAAAGAGATGCCCTTGCTCCGGTGGAAGACAAGAACCGTCACCTCGCTTACCTCGGTCATGGTTCAAACGTGTCATGGCCGTGGGGCCTGATAGGACAGAACGTGAACCATTGCAGCCCATTGTTTCCAGAGGTGTTGAAGTTGCGGGACCGCACGTAGCGCAACTGCGCGCTGATCAGGTGGGTCTTACCGTTTGGCCATCTCTCGAATCAGGCCGAGCCCCGGAGCCTTTCGAGGGCGTCGAGTATCAGATCGACCCCGAACTCGAACCCGCTCTCGCCTGCAAAGCTGCCGTCGAGGTGCCCCGTCACGTGCTCCACGAGGTAGGGGAACTGGTCGGCGGGGAGCTCCCTGAGGAAGTTTGCCCCCAGCTCCTTGATGTCCTCTGCTGCGTCCATGTAGTTCACCTGCTGGAGCGTGTAACCGACGATGTGGCTATCGAGGACGTGGTATGCGTGGTGGGTCTTCTCGGCCGAGAAACCCGCCTCCCGAAGGTATGCGAGCAACGAGTTCATGTAGCGCATCCGGGCTTGTCCGAGGTCTCCGCGTGACATGAGGAGGCGGCAGGCCCAGCGGTGTCGCAACAGCACCTGGTTCGCCGACACCGCGCTCGCCCGCACGTCCGCTTTCCAATCGGCCGTTCGAGGAGGAAGATCGAACTCGCCCAGGACGGCGTCGACGATCCCGTCCAGGACGTCGTCCTTGTTGGCCACGTGGTTGTACAGCGACATGGCCTCGACCCCGAGCTCCTCGCCGAGCCTGCGCATGGTGATCGACTCGATCCCGCCTCCATCAGCAAGGGCGATGGCGGCGCGCAGGACCCGCTCCCTGGTCAAGGGGTGTCTCCGTCTCTCGGCCGGGGGGATTTGCTTGGTCATCCGCTCTCCCGCTTGACATACTTACGGCGTATGTGTAGGTTGCCGGGACAAGCTTACAAGGTAAGGAGCATGAGCAACCAATCACCCTTCCCTGAAAAGATGAGGGCGATCATCCGCAACCACTACGGCGGGCCCGATGTCGTCGAGATCGCTGAGATCGAGCGTCCGGAACCCGATGACGACCAGCTACTGGTCAGGGTCAGGGCCGCCTCCCTCAACCGCGCAGACCGCTACGCCGTAACCGGTCTTCCCCTGGTGAGCCGTCCGATCCAGGGTTTGCGCAAGCCCAAGTACCGCAGGCTCGGCACGGACTACGCCGGAGTCGTGGAAGCGGTCGGCAAGAACGTCAGCGGATTTCGCCCCGGCGACGAGGTGTTCGGCGGGAGAGACGGCGCGCTCGCCGAGTACGTGTGCCCTCGTCACGATCGGGCGATGGTGCTGAAGCCGGTCGGCGTGACGTTCGAGCAGGCGGCGGCCGTCCCCGTGGCCGCGCTCACCGCGCTCCAGGGGCTGCGGGACAAGGGGGGGATCCAGCCGGGGCAGCAGGTCCTCATCAACGGGGCGTCGGGAGGCGTCGGCACGTTTGCGGTGCAGATCGCCAAGGCATTCGGCGCCGAAGTGACCGCGGTCTGCAGCACGAGGGGGGTCGAGGTCGCACGCTCGATCGGTGCCGATCACCTCATCGACTACAACTATGAGGACTTCACCCGGATCGACCGCCGCTTCGACCTCATGCTCGACGTCGCCGGTACCAGGTCATTCTGGGCGTGTCGCCGGGTCCTCTCCCCGCAGGCGACCGTCGTGGTTGTCGGGGGCCCCAAGACCAATCGCCTGATCGGTCCGCTCGGTCACGTGATCAGGATGCGCCTCGGGGGATTGGTCGGCCGTCGCAAGACAGTCTTCTTCATCGCCAAGTTCAACAAGGCGGACATGGAGACCCTGCGGGAGATGCTTGAGGCCGGGAAGCTCAGACCGGTCATCGATCGGCGCTACGAGTTCGAGGACTGTGTCGAAGCCTTCCGGTACATGGAGGATGGACATCCTCAGGGCAAGGTCGTCATCACACTGTGAGCCCCGACGGAGTGCCCACCGCCTCCCTGTAGGTCCTCGGCAGTACCTTGATGCAGGAAACTTGTCACCAGGGAACGCCGAACGATCGACACCCTGCGCACCCCTCAACAGGTGCAGCGCTTCCTGCGCGACTTCCCTTACAACTGGGAGAAGACCATCAGAACCTTCCGCGGCGTCGTGGAGAGTGGTCGAGCGCACTGCCTGGAGGCCGGTGTTGTTCGCTGCCAGGCGCCCCGGTCTCGTCGGCGCCAATCAACATGACGAGGTCGGCCAGGACGAACTCTGAGAAGATCGACGTTCTGCCAGTGTGCATCACCGGGTTGCGCACCCAGAGCCAGAATGCTTCGCACGCTTCTCGCGGCCATTTTGTGGTACTTACCAAGAAGCTGATCATGTGTCTTCATATCGGTCCGGCCCCCGCGGTCGGGTCGAGCCGCGGGCGACCTCGAAGCCCTCGACGATCGACAGCGCGTCGTCGGCGAGGGCTTGCCCCGCCTCCTCGTAGAGGTTGCGGGCCACGGCGACCCCAGCACGGCGCAACTGGGCGACTTCATCGGGGTAGGCGGCGATCGCGGCGACGTGCGCCTGGGGGCGCTGGTTGCGGACGCGGGCGACGCACTCCAGATTGGCGGAGTGGCTGTTGAGGGCGACGACGATCAGCTCCACGTCTTCGTGAAAGCGGATCCGCTCCCAGAAGTCGCGGTCGAGGGCGTCGCCGCGCACCACGTTGCGACCGGCGGCACGATGGGCCGCGGCAATCTCCTCCTTGCGGTCCACACCGACGACCACCTGGCCGCGGCGTCGGACGATCTCGTCGTACGCTCCCTCACCCACCCGGCCCATGCCGAAGACGATGACGCGAGCAGCGGCGAAGTCGATGACCGAGTCCTCCGGAACGAGGGGGTGCCGTTCGAGGGCCTGCATGATGGGAGCGGCGATGCGATAGGTGCCCTCGCGCACCCGGCCGAGGATCGCGGCGGCGATGAACGAGAAGCCGACGGCGATCGCTATCGCCGACACCCACACCTCATCGAGGTCTCCGCCGGCGGCGGCCGCGACCGCAACGATCAACCCGAACTCGCTGTATGTGGCCAGCGTCAGCGAAGCGTTGAGCGCGGTACGGCTGCGCAGCCGGAAGCGCGTGATCAGCACGATGAATACCAGCGCCTGGAGGGGGAGCAAGAGCAGCAGGCCCCCGGCGATGCCCCAGGCGATCGCCGGGGGTGGCCCGCCGAGCCCGATCGACAGGAAGAACCCGATCAGAAGCAGGTCCTGGAGGGACAGGATGCGGTCGGCGAGCTCGCCGCTGCGGGGATGCCCGGCGAGGGCGATCCCCACGACCAGCGCACCGAGATCCGGCTTCAAGCCGACGGCATCGAACCCGGCGGCACCCACTCCGGCGGCGAGGGCGACGCCGAGCAGCGGGAGCAACTCGCGGTGGCCGGTGTGGGTGAGCAGCCAGCCATAGATGGGGCGAAGCAGCAGGATGCCGGCGACGACCGCCGGAGCCCACGGCGAGGGTGGCTCGCCGGCTGTGAACGCCAGGTAGCCCACCGCAAAGACGTCCTGTATCACCAGGATGCCCACCACGACCCGCCCGGCCAGCGAGGTGGACTCGCTGCGGTCCTCCAGGGCCTTTACCGCCGCCACCGTGCTGGAGAAGGAGAGGGCGAAGCCGAGGAGCAGGGCCTGGGTCAGGTCCAGGTCGTCGGCGAGGGGCAGGCCGATCAATCCGGCCAGAACCAGAACGGCCGCGATGATGCTGCCGGCGATCACGGTGTGAGCGGTGGTGGTCGCCCACACCACCGGTTTGGCCAGTGTGGCCGGCCGGAGTTTCAAGCCGATCCCGAAGAGCAGCAGCAGGACGCCGAGGTCGGCGACGACCGCGATGCCGTCGCTGGTGTCGTGTCCCATCTCGTGGAGGACGAACCCGGCCGCGAGATATCCCACCAGGGGCGGGAGCCCGGCGCGGGAGGCGACGAACCCGAGGCCATACGCCACCAAGACCATCTCGAATGCCATGGCCGGGGATTATCGCGGAGGTCGGAGGAGCGGAGTTGTGACACTCCTGACCGAACACGATCTCGTCCCCGTCATGTCGCTATACCCCTCATACGACGAGGCTATCGAGGCCTTCCTGGAGCATTACGTGGATTGATCGTACGGAGGCCCGGGACTCGGGGTGGGCCCGGGTGGACTCGAACCACCGACCTCATCCTTATCAGGGATGCGCTCTAACCGGGCTGAGCTACGGGCCCCGAAGGGGGTTCGAGTGTATCAAACAGGGAACGGCCCCCACCCCGGCCGGGTTTCGTAACATGGTCCAGGCGGGGATGTAGCTCAGCCCGGCAGAGCACCTGGTTTGCATCCAGGGGGTCAGGGGTTCGAATCCCCTCATCTCCACAACCCGCGCCGCCCAGTGCCGCGGACGCCGCCGGCCACGAACGGGTCGCCGCGCGGGCCAGTTAACTCGTGGCTGTCGCCGAGAGAGCCGGTTGCGAACCCGGACGAATGAGCGATCCCGGATCTCTCGCCTAATGTCGCCCCCCGGATAGCAGACTGTCCGAGGCTCACGACGAGGACGACGATGAGGAATGGGCAGACGCACCTGAGGGTCGATGACATCGATGTCGAATTGGTGCGCAAGAACATCAAGAACGTGAACTTCGCGGTATATCCGCCTCACGGGAGGGTACGGGTGTCGGCTCCCGCCAGGCTCGGCGACGATGCCGTGCGGCGCGCCGTGGAGTCGAGGATCGGCTGGATCCGCCGTCAGCAGGAGACTCTGCGGCGAAACGCTCGGCAGGCACCGGCTGAGATGATCGACGGGGAGAGCCATTACGTCTGGGGTCGGCCCTACCGGCTTGTGGTCGTCGAAGGGGCGGCGAGCAACCGCGTGTCGCTGGCCGAAGACACCTCTTTGATCCTACATACCCGTTTTGACGCGGATCCCGGCGACCGCGAACGAGCCCTCGACGTTTGGTACCGCATGCAGCTCGAGGGCGCCATTCCCGGCTTGATCGACTGCTGGTCGCCGACCATCGGAGTCCTGGTCCACGCGTGGCGCATCCGCAAGATGAGCACGAGATGGGGCAGCTGCGACCCGGCGGCCCGCTGGATCTGTGTGAATCTGGGACTCGCACAAGAGCGACCCGAGCACCTCGAATACGTGGTCGTCCACGAGATGGTGCATTTCCTCGAACCCAGCCACGACCGACGCTTCGAGCGTTTCATGGACGGGTTCATGCCCGACTGGCGTATCCGACGGCGCGCGTTGAACCAGGCGGCGCACCGCGCTCGGGGTCACGAGGACGCGCCCGCTGGTGAGGCCGTGACCGAATCCCCGGGGCCCCCTGCCATCCTCCCCTGGCACCCGGCTCGCCCCGTCGCCTAGCGTGGTGACCCCGAAGCCGGGAGGAGCAGAGATGGCGGCAGAGTCGCTGGTGGGAGCACGGGTACTGGTGACCGGGGCGGGATGCGTCGGCAGCCGCCTCATATCCACCCTGGCGGCCGGGGACGTCAAGGAGATCCGGGTGCTCGACTCGTCGGCCGAACGCCTGAGCGCCCTGGGCAACGGGATCGAGCCCGTGGTCGGCGACATCACCAACCCCGGTGTGGTCGGGGAGGCATTCGACAGCGCCGACGTGGTGTTCCACACCGCCGCGGTGCTGGAGGGCAACGATGTCGCGGCATATCACCGGGTGAACCACACCGGCACCGAAATCCTCGCCCGGGCGGCCCTCGCCGCAGGGGTGCGCCGCTTCGTCCACCTCTCCTCGGTCACGGTGTACGGGTTCGCCGAGGGTGACGTGGTGGAGAGCCGCGAGCCCACGCCGACTGCACAGGCCTATTCGCAGTCGAAGGCGGCGGGTGAGTTGGCGGTGCGGAGACTCGGCAAGGAGTTGGGGTTGCCGATCGCGGTGATCCGTCCCGCCGGCGTGTTCGGCCCCGGCGCCCGCTACTTCACCGGCACCTACATGAAGCGGGCCATGCGCAAGCCGATTCGCATGGTCGGCAACGGACGGGGGTCGCTCCCCGTGACGTTCGTCGACGACCTCGTCGGGCTGATGACCACAGTGGCCACCCATCCGGCGGCGGTGGGCGAGGTGTTCCACAGCGCCATCGACCCCGCCCCGACCCTCAAGGAGTACATGCACGCCTACGGCCGGTTGGTCGGCAACGAGTCGTGGCTCGGCATCCCCACCGCATTGGTGGCGGCGGTGGGATCGGTGATGGTGCCGATCTCGCGCAAGGGGACCTACGCCCGGCAGTTGCCGCGCAACGTCCGCCAGATCGACCGCACCGTCCGCTACCGCATGGACAAGGCCCGGACGCTGCTCGGATGGTCGCCCCGCTTCGACGTGGAGTCCGGGGTGGCGGCCTCGGTGCCGTGGCTCCGGGAGCAGGGGATTCTCCCGGAGGGCGCGTAGCGCTCTCTACTCGCGAGCGAAGCAGCCGACCACTCCCGTCACAGAGGTGTGCGCGGTGGGCCGCTTTGCAACCGAGCCCCGGTGCGCAGCGCCTCGGAATCGGCCAATCGCTGTCCGTCGAGGACCTCAATGACGAACCCCATGTGGACGAGCACCGGTGTGCCTAATGCCCCCTTACGTGACGGGGCACCTAGTCCGGGAGCCACCAGACCCGGGACGCCTCCCAGGTGACGGCGTCGCCGCGGCGCTGCTGCGGCGCGCCGGGCATCCGGGCTTCGATCGTGCCGACCGCGGTGTCGAGGGTCAGATCCGTGAAGGAGCCGCGAAAGCGCACGGCGGCCACCGTCGCCGGTGTCGACCCTTCCAGGCGCACCCACTCCGGGCGGATCGCCACCCGGCCGTGCCGCGTCCCGCCAGCGTCCCCGGCGGGCCATGATCCCTCGACCACCGACACCGGTCCGGTCAGCCGTGCCGCCCATTCGTCGACCGGCCGCTCGTACACCTCCACCGGTGTCCCGGTCTGCACGATCCTTCCCGAACGCATGAGGGCCACCCGATCGGCGAGGCCGAGCGCTTCGGTGGGGTCGTGGGTGGCGTAGAGAGAGGCGGCGCCGCGCGCCTCGCGCTGCGCTGCGATCTCGGCCTCGGCGGCGCGACGGGTGGCGGCGTCGAGATGCGCCGTCGGCTCGTCGAGCAGGTAGAGGCCGGCGTCGCGCGCCAGCGCCCGGGCCACCCCCACCCGCTGCTGCTGGCCTCCCGACATGTCGGCGGGGCGGCGTCCGGCCAGTTCTGCGATCCCGAGCGCCGTGAGGATGTCATCGGCGCGGCGCCCGGCGTCGTCCTCGCCGATCCCGGCGGCCCGAAGGGGAAACGCCACCGTCTCCCGGGCGGTGAGGTGGGGCCACAGCGCATAGCTCTGAAAGACAAACCCGATCGAGCGCCGCTCCGGCGGCGCCTGCCGGTCCGGTGACGAGACCAACTCCCCCGCGATCCGGATCTCCCCGGCGGCGGACGAGAGAAACCCGGCGACCGCGGAGAGCAAGGTGGTCTTGCCGCTGCCGCTGGGACCAAGCAGCGCCACCACCTCACCGGCGGCGACGCTGAGGTCGATTCCCGAAAGGATCTCGTGCGCTCCGATGCGGACGACGAGACCACTCACCTCGAGCGCGGCGGGGCGGGTCACGTTCCCCTCCGGCGCGACCCCATCACGATCGCGGCGAGCACCCCCGGCACCGTGAGCAACACGGCGAGCGCCGCGGTGACGGTGACGTCCCCGAGTTGCTGCACCTCGAGGGTGACCACGGCGAGGGTGGCGGTGCCGGGCCCGTAGAGCAGGCTCGACATCGTCAGTTCGTGGAGACCGAAGAGAAACACGAGCAGCCACGCCGCGGTGATCGCCGGGCGCAGCATCGGGAGCACCACCCGCCGCAGCGTCGCCGTCCCGGTGGCACCCGACACCCGGGCGGCCCGCACCGCATCGCCGTCGAGGGCCGCGGTCGATCCGGCGATCGAGCGATGGGCCAGGGTCCAGAACTTGGCGAGGTAGGCGAGCAGGATGATCAACAGGGTGTCGCGCAGCCAGGGCCCGTAGGCGAGGAGGAAGGCGACCGCCAGCACGGACCC
>Ga0209751_10004784_pt1 | contig 12870 bp, 13 predicted proteins | sample RifCSP13_1_FD_184019 | JGI IMG/M metagenome (GOLD analysis project Ga0209751, IMG submission 184019) | Soil microbial communities from Rifle, Colorado - Rifle CSP2_sed 13_1 (SPAdes) (version 2) | ecosystem: Environmental > Terrestrial > Deep subsurface > Rock core/Sediment | place: Rifle... | reverse complement strand
GGGGCCGTTCGGCGCGCGTATCGTCGGCGAGCCGGCTATCGGACCGGGCGCCGCCGCTGTGGCCAACGCGATCCACGACGCTACCGGCGTGCGTGTGACCACCACGCCCATCACGGCTGAGCGCCTGTTGCACGCCATGGGCAAGCTTCAGGAGTGGGAGCGGGAGTAGGCGTTCCAGGGGCCGAGACCCGAGTAGCGTAAGTTATAGGGGCGATTCGTGAATCGCCCCTATGGGTTCTAAAAGGAGCAGCGAATCATGCACCTAGAACGACCAGGCGCCACCATCAACTACGAAGTCTCCGGCCAGCGCGGGCCTTGGCTGACCCTCGTCCATGGCTCCGGCGATAACCTTGCCTGCTGGTTCCCGCAGATACCTGCGTTTTCCGAGCGTTATCGCGTCTTGACGTTCGACCAACGCGGCCACGGCGGGACGGTTGTCAGAGACAGCGACTTCTCCCTCGACGCCCAGGTCGGCGACGTCGTTGCTCTCTGGAAAGAGCTTGGCATAGACCGCAGCGCCCTCCTGGGCTACTCGGCCGGCGGCCGCATCGCCCTCGAGCTTGCGGCCCGGCATCCGCAGGAGGCGACCGCGCTCATCATGGCCAACGCGGGCCTGCCCCGACCTGGTGGAGCGCCGGCGATGACCGAGGAGCAGCGCCAGCAGATGGAGCAGCGGCGTCGCGGGAACCTGGAGCGGCTTGAGCGCGAAGGGATGGCCGGCCTCTTTCCCGAACGGCTGACGAGCGTCTTCTCCCCAGGTTTTGGCGAGCGACGCCCCGACGTCGCCGAGCGCTACCGCGAGGCCTGGCTCAAGACCAACCCGGAGGAGTACGCGAACAACCAGCGCGCGGGCATGGCGGTCTTTCGCCAGCCTATGTCGGTGGACCTGAGCGGCATCCGCTGTCCGGTGCTCGCCATCGGCGGGCTCTACGAGGCGCAGTGGCGTGAGCCAGCCACCAGCGAGACGTTCAGGGCCGTCCTTCCTCAGGCCGAGATCTACATCTTTCCGACGGGGCACTTCGCCGCCATGGAGGCGCCGGAGCAGTTCAACGTCACCGTGCTTGGGTTTCTGGCCCGGGCGAACGCGTAGGCGACTTAGGGTCGGCCTTCTTAGGGGCGGTTCGCGAACCGCCCCTACTTGTCCTACACTTTCCCAATCTTCCCTCTCTTGTTACCCTTGAGACCATATGCAGCCAATGGACCTCGCCGCCTTGCGCGCCGTCTGCTCCGAGCCGTACGGCTTCTGGCTGGACAGCGCCCTGGTTCGCGGACGTCTGGGGAGGCGCTCGTTCTGGGGCGTTGAGCCGTCGCTCGTGCTGCGGAGCTTCGGGCGGCGCATTGAGGTCGAGCGCGCTCGCGGCGGCATGGAGCGGTTCGAGGGGGACCCTTTCGAGGTGCTCCGGGAGCTGCTTGCGGAGCATGGAGGTCGGCGTGGCGGCGGGGCGGTCGGCTATCTCGGCTACGGGCTCAAGCAGCATCTCGAACGCCTTCCCGACACCGTCGTGGACGAACTGGGTCTGCCGGACTGCTGCCTCGCCTTCTACGACAAGGTGCGCGTGGCGGACCCGCGTCCGCTTGCACCACCGACGCCGCCTCCCGGAGAGCGCTGGTGGCCGGAGCGGTGGTCCTCGACGTTCACCCGCGACGCGTATGAGTCGGCGGTCGGGCAGGCCCTCGCATACATTCGAGAGGGTGAGATCTACCAGGTCAACCTCTCGCAGCGCTTTCAGGCGCCGTACCCGGGCGATTCCTTCGAGGCGTACCTGCGCCTGCGGGCGCACTCCCCAGCCCCCTTCGGCGCCTTCTTACGCTACCCCGACTTCGCCGTGCTCTCCTCGTCACCCGAGCGTTTTCTGCGCTATGAGCCGCGTGGGCGCTTGATCGAGACACGGCCCATCAAGGGGACGCGGCCACGCGGTCGAGACGTGGCCCAGGACCGCGCTCTCGCGGCAGCGCTCGAGTCCAGCGAGAAGGACCGCGCCGAGAACCTGATGATCGTGGACCTGGAGCGGAGCGATCTCGGCAGGGTTGCCGAGATCGGCAGCGTGGTCGTGCCCCGCCTCTGGCAGCTCGAGAGCTACGCCACGGTCCACCACCTCACCTCCACCGTGCGGGCTCGCCTGGGGGCCGACTGTGATATCGTGGACTTGCTGCGGGCCACCTTTCCGGGCGGCTCTATCACAGGCGCTCCAAAGATCAGGGCCATGCAGATCATTGACGAGCTTGAGCCCGTGGCGCGCGGCGTCTACACCGGCGCCATCGGCTACATCCGCTTCGACGGCTCCATGGACCTGAACGTGGCCATCCGGACGATGGTGTTGAAGGATGGCCTGGCCTCTTTTCACGTCGGCGGCGGCATCGTGGCCGACTCCGATCCGGCGATGGAGTACGAAGAGACCCTGCACAAGGGCGCGGGCATGGCGCGCGTCCTGCTCGCCGAGGGCTGCTAGTGGCCTGGGTCTACCTGAACGGCGACTTCGTGGCCCCAGAGCGGGCGCTGGTTGCCGCGGACGACGAGGGACTGCTCTACGGGCGCGGCCTGTTCGAGACCTTCCGCGCGCGCAACGGGGTCGTCTATCGCCTCGATAAGCACCTGGAGCGCCTGGCGGAGGGAGCGGCGCTGCTGGGGATCCCGGTGCCGTCGCCGTTGAAGGAGTTGGCGCAGGCCGTGGGCGAGCTCGCGGAGCGCTGCGCGCTCCCGGATACCCGCGTTCGGCTGACGCTCACGGCCGGCCCGGCGCGCGGTGAGCCGACGGTGTTGATGCAAGCGCGTGCGGTCGTGGAGTACCCTGAGTCGCTGTACGAGCGCGGGATGTCGGCCGTGGTGGTCTCCGTGCGTCGCAACGAGACGTCGCCGCTTGCGCGGACGAAGTCGCTGAGCTACCTCGACAACCTGCTCGCCCGTGCCGAGGCGCGCCGCGCCGGCGCCGATGAGGCGCTATTCCTGAACACGCGCGGGCTATTGGCCGAGGGCAGCGCTACAAACCTCTTCGTCGTGCGACAGGGCGAGTTGCTGACGCCGCCTATCGAGGATGGAGCCTTGCCCGGGGTCACGCGCGGATCGGTGATGGAGCTGGCCCTGGGCGCGGGCATCGCTGTCCACGAGGCATCGCTCACACTTGAGGACCTGCGTGTGGCAGACGAGGCCTTTCTCACCAACGCTGTGATGGGCGTCATGCCGCTGGTCGCGGTCGACGGCGCCCCGCTCGCTGATGGACGGTTGGGCCCGCTAAGCGGGCGCCTGCGGCTGCTCTACGAGGCAGTGGCCAACGCCGCGCCTACGTACTCCATGACGGGGAGCGAGCGTGGACATCATTGATCTCCGCAGCGACACCGTAACCCAGCCGACGCCGGCCATGCGTGAGGCGATGTACCGCGCTGAGGTGGGCGACGACGTCCTCGGCGAGGATCCGACGGTGCGCCACCTCGAGGAGATAGCGGCCGAGAGGCTGGGCAAGGAGGCGGCCCTCTTCTGCGCCTCTGGCACCATGAGCAACCTAGTGGCGATACTCACGCACACCAAGGGTCGCGGCGACGAGATCATCGTAGGCAGCCGTTCGCACATCCTGCTCAACGAGGCGGGCTCCGCCTCCGGCCTAGGCAGCGTCCACGTGCGGACGGTCCGCAACGCCGAGGACGGCGGCCTCGACCCGAATGAGGTCGAGGTTGTCCTTCGGCCCGGCGGCGGCTTCCCGCGGAGCGCCCTGCTCTGCCTGGAGAACACCCACAACAGCGCCGGTGGCACCGTGCTCGCACCGGAGCGTACTGATGAGTTATGTAACTTCGCGCACCTGCGGGGGATCGCTGTGCACCTGGACGGCGCGCGGCTCTTCAACGCCGCAGTGTATCTCGGCGTCCCTGCCTCGGTGCTTGCGGCAGAGGCCGATTCGGTCTGCTTCTGCGTCTCTAAGGGGCTCTCGGCCCCGGTGGGCTCGCTGCTGGCCGGCAGGGCCGACTTCATCGCTCAGGCGCGGCGCTACCGCCGCATGGTGGGCGGCGGCATGCGCCAGGCGGGCATCATCGCCGCCGCCGGCATCGTCGCGCTTGAGACGATGATCGACCGCCTCGCCGAGGACCACGAGAACGCGCGCGCCCTCGCTGTGGGGCTGGCCGCCGTCCCTGGCTTCGCGTTGGACCCGGAGCGCGTGCAGACCAACATCGTCATGGCCGAGACCGACGATCCGGCGACGATGAGCCGGCGCCTCCGTGAAGTGGGCGTCCTCGCCTCCGGCTCCGGGCCGGGCCGCCTGCGCTTCGTTACGCACTACGGCATCACGCGTGAGGACGTGGACGAGGCGCTTGTGCGGATCCAGCGTGTGACGAGGGAGGCCTAGCCTCACCGCGGAGGACGCAGAGAGCGCAGAGATGAAGGATACTCTCAATCAGATAACAAATCGCATTATCAGCGCGTCAATCGATGTGCACCGAGTTCTGGGCCCAGGCTTGCTCGAATCAGCCTACGAGGCATGCTTGGCTTACGAACTAGCGGAGCGTGGTCTCAAGGTAGAGTTGCAGAAGCCATTACCTATTATCTACAAAGAAGTGAAGTTGGACGGTGGCTATCGGCTTGATCTCGTTGTACAAGAGTTGGTAGTTGTCGAGATTAAGGCTGTTGACCGGCTCAACCCTATTCACGAGGCTCAATTGCTCTCGTATCTGCGGCTGTCAGGCTACAAAGTCGGACTCTTGATTAACTTCAACGTTACCGTGTTGAAGAACGGCCTGCGAAGGATGGTGAATGAGTTCCCTGACTAATTGGTTATGCTCCCTCGGCGTCCTCTGCGGTCTCTGCGGTGAACGGAACCCCCGATGACCATCCGTGAGCGGTTGGAGGGCGAGGAGCAGCGGCTGGCGCCGTACGCCGTGCGTGCCGCCTCGTCGCGGGGGCGGCGCTATCCCGACAGCCCGCACCCTTACCGCACCGTATTCCAGCGGGACCGTGACAAGGTGGTGCACACGCCCGCCTTCCGGCGGCTGGCTTACAAGACGCAGGTTTTCCTCAACTTCGAGGGCGACACTTACCGCACGCGCCTCACTCATACCCTCGAGGCCACCCAGATCGCCCGCACCATTGCCCGTGCCCTGCGCCTGAACGAGGACCTGACGGAGGCGATCAGCCTCGCCCACGACCTGGGCCATCCCCCGTTCGGGCACGCCGGCGAGGAGGCCTTGGATGCGCTGGTGCGCGAGGCCGGCGATGACCAGGGCTTCGAGCACAACTGGCACAGCCTGCGACTCGTGGACGAGCTGGAGGGACGTCACCCGGCCTATCGTGGGCTCAACCTGACCTGGGAAGTGCGCGAGGGCATCACCAAGCACCGCTTCCCGGTGGACGAGGAGTCGCTGGCCATCTTCGAGGCGACCTCTTACCCCTCCCTGGAGGCGCAGGTGGCCGACATCGCCGACGCGGTGGCCTATTCCTGTCACGACGTGGACGATGCGCTGCAGGCAGGCCTACTGCCGGCCCAAGGGCTCAGCTTGCTCTCCCTCTGGTCCGAGGCGATCGCCGCGGTCACGGCGCGGTACGAGGAGCTGCGGCCGGAGCACCTGCGCGGTCGCGCCGTCGAGTACCTTATCGAGCGCCTCGTCACGGACGTCATCAGGGCGAGCCAGCAGGCTCTGGACGCGTCCGCTATCAGCGACGTCGAAGAGGCTCGCCACTTCCGCGCGCCCGTGGTTCGATTCTCGTCCGCCGTCGAGGCGCAGGTGGAAGAGGTGCGTGCCTTCTTGTTTCAGCACGCCTACGATCACTACCAAGTGATGCGCATGAGGGAGAAGGCGCAGCGCCTCCTCCGCGAGCTCTTCCACGCCTATCGGCAGTCGCCTGGGCAACTGCCGGCCGCCCCACAAGCACGGCTGGCGCAGGGGATATCCGTCCCGCGCGTAATCGCGGACTACCTGGCGGCGATGACCGATCGCTACGCGGTCGACGAGCACCGGCGGCTCTTCGAAGTCGATACACGGCTCCTACCTTGATGCGTCGCGTAACGTTTCGGCGCGACGCACGTTTGTTGTAATGCCTGACGTGGTTGAGGAAAGGCAGTCGCTCCACCAGGGCGAAGGAGACCGTGGGCTGCAAGATGAGGAGCGCGAGATTGTCGCTGCCGCCGCTTCTGGAGATGCCGGAGCCTTCGCGCGGCTCTACGATCGTCACCTCGACCGCATCTACCGGCACATCTACTATCGCGTCGGCAACCAGTCCGACGCCGAGGACCTGACGCAGCAAGTGTTCATGCAAGCCTGGCGTGCCATCGGGCGATACAAGCAGACCGAGAGCCCCTTCTTGGCCTGGCTGTTCACCATTGCGCACAACGTGGTGGTGAGCTTCTACCGCCGTGCTCGAAGCGAGCAATACTTGGAGTTCGACGTGGCTGATGAGCACCGATCGGAAAGCCCGGAGCATGTCGCCGAGTCCAGCGAGCAGCAACTCGCGGTCCGGCGGGCTATTCTCCGTCTGAGGCCGGAGCAACAGCAGGTGGTCCTCCTCCGCTTCGTGGAGAACCTCTCCCACGGTGAGGTGGCGGCGGCGCTTGGCAAGAGCGAGACGGCCGTTCGCGTGATGCAGCATCGTGCCCTGCAGGAGCTGCGCCGCGTTTTGGGCCAGGAAGGCGTGCTATGGCCCGCGTGAGCCCAGAGCTGCTGGCGCGATGCCTCGACGACCTGCGCAGTGGCCAGACGACGCTCGATGCCGTCCTGGCGTCGCATCCCGAGGTGCAGCAGGAATTGCGCGCCCTCTTGGAGGCGCCGCTGGCCATTCCCCGCGGACCCATTGCCCCCGCGCCATCCGCCGCCTTCCGCCAGCGGGCGCGCGCTGAGCTTCTGACGCGTCTAGCGGAGACACCGCAGCCCTGGTGGCAGCGCTTCTTCGATTCATTGGCGGTCCCGACGCCTCGATTCGGGCTTGCTCTGCCCCTTCTGCTCGCGGTGCTTCTTGGCCTCGGGGGCTTCGGCGGCGCGGCTTACGCCGCGCAGGACACGCTGCCAGGCGATCTCCTCTACCCGCTCAAGACTGGGCTGGAGACGGCTCAGGTCGCCATGATCTTCTCAGAGAGCGGCCGGGTGGAGGAGTACCTCGCGCAGGCGGCGGAGCGCCTCGAAGAGCTGACGCTGGCGCAAGAGCGTGGGCGCGTCAACGCCCTCACCGGCCTCTCGCGTGCCTATGCCAACGCGCTTGCCCACGCAGAGGCGCGTCTGGAGCGCGCGGCGGCCGCCGGCGAGCCGCTCGACGAGCTCCTCACGCTGATGGAGCAGAACCTAGCCCAGCAGCAGGCCGCCCTTGCGGCCCTGCAGAGCCAGGCGCCGCCGCAGGCCCAGGAGGGCTTGACGCGAGCGGCCGAAGCCGCGGCACACGGGCAGGCCCAGGCTGCCGGGCGCCGGCAAGGGCACAAGCCTACAGGCGGGGGGCAGGGCTCTGGCCCGCAGAATGGGTCCACGCCCGACTCTAGCGCTACGCCGGGGCCGAGTGCCGCCCATGAAGCTTGCGCCGTGGAGGCCGGTTCGTTGGCGGCGCTCATCGCTCAGGTGGAGGCACTGCCTGGCAAAGGCGAGAGCCTGCTGAGTAAGCTGGAGGCGGCAGATGCCGCGCTGGCCCGCTGCCAGACTCAGGCCGCGCAGGGCCAGCTCGGGGCGTTCCTGAACGAGATGGACGCCCTCCTCCGCAAGTGTGACCTATCCGCGACGACCTACGCGGACGTCTTCAGCCAGGCGGTGTCCGTGCTCACTGGCCCGGCCGGAGCCTCTCCAACTGACGTGCCGTCTCCCTTGTCTGCCGCGGTGTGCGAGACGGCCCCCGCGGACGATCGTTCGAGCAACAAGCCAGATTCCCCTGGCCCGCCCGAGGACGCCGGTTCGCCTGACGACCGCGGTCGTCGTTAGGACAGCGCAACCTCACCCTGCCGCCGGGGCTCCCGGGGCCTTATACTGCCCCTATGGCCGACGGCATTCAATCGCCCAACGAGCGTCTGCTGCTCCTTCACGGCGCGGACGATTTCAGCCGTGGGGAGCTCGTGCGCCGACTCGTGGCGGACCTCGGTGAAGATGCCGCCTTCAATGTAAGCACGTTTGAGGGGGAGAAGCTCGCGCCCGACGCCTTGCAGGCGGCCGCCGCGTCGCCGCCCTTCCTCGGCGAGAGGCGTGTCGTTCTGGTCGAGGGACTTCTTTCACGATTCCAGCCGCGCAGCGAGCGAGGCTCCCGAAGCCGCGTGCCCGAGTTGGGCCCTTGGGCGGGTTCTCCGGCGATGTTACAAGCGCTGCCGCCAACGACCACCCTCGTTTTCTCCGATGGCGTCCTCGCTGCGAACAACCCTCTGCTACGTCTGCTACGCCCGCTGGTCAGCGTCAGAGAATTCCGCCCCTTGCGTGGTCAGGACCTGCACCAGTGGGTGCTCGACCGGGGTCGCAGACTCGGCGCCCAGGTGCACGACGGCGCGGCTCGCTTGCTTGTCGCGGTGGCCGGCGACGACCTATGGGTGCTCCAGGGCGAGCTGGAGAAGCTTGCTCTTTTCGGGGAAGGGCGCCCCATCACCGAGGAGATGGTGCGTCTGGTCGGGAGCGGCGCCCGCGAGGCGAACGTCTTCGAGTTGGTCAACGCGATCCTTGCTCGTCGTCGCCCCGACGCGCTCCGTCTGCTGCACGATCTGCTGCGGCAGGGCGTGGCGCCGACGTTGGTCTTGTTCATGATGGCGCGCCAGTTCCGCGTCCTGCTCCGGGCGCTGGACCTGCTGGGAGGCTCGCCCGAACAGGCGCGGGCTTCCCTTGGCCTCGGGGAGACTTGGCAGGCCGAACGGGCCCTTCGACAGGCCCGTGACGTGGGGCGTGATGGCTTGCTGAGGGCGCATAGCCGCCTCGTGGAGGCCGACCTGGCGATGAAGACGGGTCGCTACTCCAGCGAGATGGCGCTTGAGTTACTGGTGGTAGACCTAAGCGGCGCTCGACGACTGCTGCCGGCCGGTTAGTCCACGCGGACCATGGGGTTATAGCAGGCGACCCACTGGCCTGGCGACACCTCTTGGAGCGGTGGGCGACTCTCCGTACGGCAGAGCGAGACCGCTTTGTGACAGCGCGGCAGGAACGGGCACTGGTCTGGTAGCTCCATGAGGGACGGAGGGATGCCGGCGATCGTGTGCAGTCGCCGGCGAGGGAGGTCGGCCTGAGGCAAGGACTGCATGAGCCCCCAGGAGTACGGATGAGCCGGATAGCGATAAAGCGTGCGGGTGTCCGCCAGCTCGATGACGGTGCCGGCGTATATCACGGCCACCTCCTCGGCCATGCTGGCCATAACGCCGAGATCGTGGCTGATGAGCAGGATGCTCATGCCTCTCTCGCGCCGCAACCGTTTGAGGAACTCGAGGATTTGCGCCTGGATCGTGACATCGAGGGCGGCGGTCGGCTCGTCAGCGATGATGAGCTTTGGGTTCAGGGCCAGCGCCATGCCGATCATGACCCGCTGGGCCATGCCCCCGCTCAACTGGAACGGGTACATGTCGACGAGCTGCGTCGGGTTGGGCAGCCCGACGCGCGTGAGGACTACCTTGGCCTCCTCTCGTGCGTCTCGCCGAGAGATTGCGAGGTGCTCCTGGAGCACCTCGCCCACCTGGCTGCCCACATCGAGCATCGGGTTAAGGCCGGCCACGGGGTCTTGGAAAACGAGGGAAATCTCGCGACCGCGGATGGCCCGCATCTGCGTCTCCTCGAGGTCGAGCAAGTCGCGCCCTTCGAAGAGGACCTTACCCTGCACGATCTTGCCCGGGTAAGGGACGATCCGCAGGATGGAGAGGGCCGTCAGCGATTTGCCGGCGCCGCTCTCGCCCAGCAGGCCGAGCACGCCGCCGCGCCTGAGACGGAGCGTGACTCCGTTCAGCGCCTTGAGGACGCCTTCCTTCGTGAAGAAGTGGGTGTGGAGGTCTTCGACCTCTAAGATGTGTTCGGGCACCACGATTCCCCTGGTGACAGAGTTAGAAGGTGGGCGGAGGGCGGCGCGAAGCCTTACGTTAGATTATTGTAGCACAGCGCGAGTCGAGCCAAGAAGCATGCGTTGGCGCGTTGCGCCCCGGCAACGTCGTGTCAAGTGTCTTGTCCAGGCGCGGCGCGTAGTGCTACGATGCCTATCGGCAGGCAGGCCATCACGTCGCCTGATGCTACGGGAGGAGCGATGTCCGGCCACTCGAAATGGAGTCAGATCAAGCGCCAGAAGGGCGCGGCGGACACGAAGCGCGGCATGCGCTTCACGAAGCTAGCCCGCGAGATCATTGTGGCGGTGCGTCAAGGCAGCGCCGATCCCGAGAGCAACGCCCGCCTGCGGCTCGCCATCGCGAGAGCGCGCGAGGAGAACATGCCCCTCGACAACATCGAACGCGCCATCAAGAAGGGGAGTGGTGAAGGTGGCGAGGGGGCGGCGCTGGAGGAGGTCACGTACGAGGGGTACGGCCCCGGCGGCGCGGCGATCCTCGTGCAGGCGCTCACCGACAACCGGAACCGCACCGTCGCCGAGGTGCGCAGCGCCTTCACTCGCCACAGCGGCAGCCTGGGCGAGGCCGGCTCTGTCGGCTGGTTGTTCGAGGGCAAGGGCGTCATCACGCTCCACGTCCCGGGGGCAACCGCGGACGACTTGGCGCTGCTGGCTATCGATGCCGGCGCGGAGGATGTGGAGGTGGACGACGGCACGCTGGAGGTGCGGACGCCGCCGGAGCGGCTGGAGCAGGTGCGCGTCGCGCTCGCCGGGCAGGCGCCGATCGCCTCGGCCGAGCTGGCCATGGTGCCCAAGACCAGCGTCCCCCTCGATGAGAGGACCTCGATGCAGACACTGAGGCTCCTCGATCATCTCGAGGACCTGGATGACGTGCAGCGCGTTTACTGCAACGCCGACTTCCCCAACGAGGTCGTCGCCCGCTTAGCCGGGTGATATGTGCGCTGACAGACGAGTCCTTGGCCTCGATCCTGGCACGGTCTACCTCGGTTACGGACTTGTAGCGCAAGGGACTCAACCGGACGTTCCTGCCTGGGGCGTCCTCCACGCCCGCGCTGGCCTGTCGCTGCCAGAGCGGCTCCTCTATCTCCATGATGCCCTGAACGACCTTCTGGCGCGCCTCAGGCCCACGGAGGTGGCGGTGGAGGAGGTATTCGTGGCGCGCAACTGGCGTACCGCGCTCGCCCTGGGTCACGCTCACGGCATCGCCCTGCTCGCGGCTGCTCGTGCGGGCGTGCCGGTTGCCACGTACGCCACGGCCACGGTCAAAGAGGCGGTGACGGGGTTCGGGGGCGCGGACAAAGCGCAGGTGCAGGCGCTTGTTGCGCAGCACTTGGGCCTGTCGGCGGTGCCCCGACCCGACCATGCCGCCGACGCTCTGGCTGTCGCGCTCTGTCACCTCTGGCGTGGCGCGTTCGCGCGCCGCGTGGCCGAGGAGGCGCGCGCCCCGTGATCGAGTCGCTCCGCGGCACGCTCGAAGCGCTCTCCCCCGATAGCGTGCTGCTGCGTTTGGGAGGCGTCACACTCCGCGTGGCCGTGTCCCACACCACCGTGCAGGCCCTGGGCGCCTCTGGCTCGCCGGTCGGCAGCCCCGGCCGTGACGTCTGTCTCTACACCTACCTCCACTTGCGCGAGGACGCCCTCGCGCTCTACGGCTTCGCCACACTGGAGGAGCGCGAGCTTTTCCTACGCCTGTTGCGGGTGAACGGCGTCGGCCCACGCCTGGCGCTGGCGGTCTGCTCGCTCTTTCCGCCCGCCCGTCTCGCGGAGGCCATCGCGGCGGGCGACGTCGATGCTCTGGCCCGGGTGCCGGGGATAGGCAAGCGACTAGCCGGTCGGCTCGTCCTGGAGCTGCGTGGTCATCTCGCCGAGCAGGCGCCCCAGGCGGCCCAGGCCGACGCTGAGCTGCTGTCCGCGTTGCTCTCGCTCGGGTACACTCGCAACGAAGCGCAGCAGTCGCTGGAATCGCTCAGCCCGGACGCCGCCTCCCTCGCGTTCGAGGAGCGACTGCGCCTCGCCTTGCGGTACTTCATCCCGCGCTAACGGCCCCGCGTAGCCTCACGCCTGCGCGGGCTCACCTTGACGTTGCGCGCGCTCTATACGATTATTCGCGCGTCTGTCTCACGTCTTACCGTGGAAAGAAGAGGACCTTTTGCGCTGTCCATCCTGCGGGCATGAGAATCGAGAGGGCCTGCGGTTCTGCACAGACTGCGGCGCGGCCCTAGCGCTTGCCTGTCCCTCCTGCGGCGCGCCCTTCGAGGAGGGTGAGCGGTTTTGCGGAGAATGCGGGAAACCGCTGGGCGCGGCGGTCCTCACCGCAGCCGCCGAAGGGCGTGGGGGCTCTCTCACCCAAGCCCCACGAGCCGGGGTAGCCGTAGGGGCACAGCATGCTGTGCCCGCCGGAACCCAGGCGCCGTCCACACCTCATCCCGCCTCTTTCGCCTCTGGCCGCTACGACGTCAGGCGCTTTCTGGGCGAGGGTGGCAAGAAGAAGGTCTACCTCGCCCACGACACCCTCCTCGACCGCGATGTCGCCTTCGCGCTCATCAAGACTGAAGGGCTCGATGACGCGGCCCGCGCCCGCATCAACCGCGAGGCCCAGGCCATGGGACGGTTGGGCGACCACCCACACATCGTCACCATTCACGACATCGGCCAAGAGGATGGCCAACCCTACCTGGTCCTCCCTCTGATGCCCGGCGGCGACGTGGAAGGACTCATCGAGAAATCGGAGAACCACCAGCTCCCTTTGGAGCAGGCCATTCGCATCACCGACCAGCTCTGCCAGGCGCTGGAGCACGCCCACAGCAAAGGCATCATCCATCGGGACGTCAAGCCAGGCAACGTCTGGCTCGCCTCGGCCCCTCTCCCTCCCGTAGGGGCGACCGGCGGGTCGCCCTCGCCCG
>Ga0209751_10004783_pt1 | contig 12870 bp, 9 predicted proteins | sample RifCSP13_1_FD_184019 | JGI IMG/M metagenome (GOLD analysis project Ga0209751, IMG submission 184019) | Soil microbial communities from Rifle, Colorado - Rifle CSP2_sed 13_1 (SPAdes) (version 2) | ecosystem: Environmental > Terrestrial > Deep subsurface > Rock core/Sediment | place: Rifle... | reverse complement strand
AAAAAGGGGGGTACGGGTAATGGAGATCCCTCTTTTTATAGATGGCATAGCACCAATGTCCTTCGACAAAAACAGGATGGCTATCATACTGTAAGTGTGCGGTTAGTGATGGGGGATATTACTACGGCACAAATGCGGAAACTGGCAGATATCACAACAAAATATGCCCATGGACGGCTAAAGGTAACACAACAACAAAACTTCATTATGAAATGGGTGCGGGACGAAGATCTGCACAATCTGTATCTGGCCTTAAAAAAAGAGGGGTTGGCCCTCGCCGGGGCCGGAAGGATGATAGACATTCAGAGTTGTCCGGGTGCGGAGACATGCAACCTTGGTTTGACATCATCAAGGCAATTGGCCTTTGCAATTGGAAGAAGGCTCGCGGCACGGGAGGATGCTGAAGTTGAGGATGTGAGGATAAAGGTAAGCGGATGTCCGAATTCCTGCGGTCATCATCATATCGCCGACATTGGTTTCCATGGCGTTGCCAAAAAGATAGACGGCCGCCTTGTGCCGCACTATCAGTTGCACCTTAGAGGGGGTATCGGGAATAATCGTGCCGTCATCGGAGACTCTAATATAAAACTCCCGGCAAAGAATATTCCGGAGGCGGTGTCAGGACTTGTCTCTCTGTATCAGAAAGACCGACTGCCAGGAGAGTTGTTTTACCAGTATGTTGACCGGGCGGGTTTAGATTACATACAGGACTTTTTAGGGACACATACCTCCATCCCATCTTTTGCAGAGTCTCCTGACAACTATTACGACTGGGGCTCTGAAAAGGATTTTGTGGTAAAGCTCGGAGCCGGTGAGTGTGCCGGTGGTGTGGTCGATTTAATAGAAGATTGCCTTATCTCCGGCAACCGGGAGGCGGCCGAGGCTGCGCTCTTCTTTGATGCAGGACAGGTTGAGGAGGCCCTGAAGTGGGTTGAGCGGGCCATAATCTCCATCTCTAAGGGAATGTTGGTTCCCTTTGGGATCGACACCGAGGTAGAGGCGGAACTGATCAGGGAGTTTCAGGATAAGATCATTGACAAATGCATTGTCTCCGGCAGTGTTGAACCCCTGTTTACTGATTACGGGAAACCTGCATCAAAGGAAAAGATTAAAGAAAAGATATCCCTCGCAAAGATTCTGGCAAAAGAGTCTCAGGAGGCCTATAGTCAGATTGACAAGAACTTTAAATTCCGGCAACGGGAAGAAGAATCAAAGGAGGAGGTAAAACAACCCATGGAAAGGAAGATTGATGCCAAGTTAGATTTAAAAGGGGTGGCCTGTCCTTATAATTTTGTAAAAACAAAGTTGAAATTAGAGGAGATGGACACCGGACAGGTACTGCAAATCATCATTGATGATGGGGAACCCTACCTGAATGTGCCGAGGAGCGTTCTGAATGAGGGTCATAAGATACTCGAAGAAGAAAAGATAGAGGACAAGCATTATAGGATAGTGATCGAAAAGGCTTGAATCATAGAACCCTAAAATGAATTAACCAGGAGGAGGTATCGCAAATGCTGCATTCCATACCGCATGGCGGCAAACTGATTAACCGCATACTTCGTGGAAAAGACAGGGAGATGGCAGAGTTAAAGGCCAGGGAGTTAAAAAAGATCCCTTTGTCACAGAGGGAAGTCTCTGATATTGAGATGATGGCCATCGGGGCCCTAAGCCCGCTGGAAGGATTTATGTGCAAGGATGACTATCATTCGGTGATAGACACGATGCGCCTTACAAGCGGCCTGCCCTGGTCTATTCCCATCACGCTTTCTGTAAAACAAGAAGTGGCCGATGGGCTTGCGCTTAAAGATGAAGTGGCCTTAATGGACGAGAAAGGACATCCTCTGGCCCTGATGACTGTGGAAGACATTTATCCTCATGACAAGGAAAAAGAGGCAATAGAAGTCTACAAGACCGATAGCGCCGAGCATCCCGGCGTGAAGTATGTCTATGACTCAGGACCGATGCTTTTAGGGGGTAAGATCACCCTTTTCCAAAGGCCCAAGCATCAGGATTTTCTGCAGTATCGCCTTGATCCGGCGGATACAAGAAAGGTCTTTCAGGAAAAGGGATGGAAAAGGGTCGTAGGGTTTCAGACAAGAAATCCTATACACCGTGCCCATGAGTATATACAAAAATCAGCACTTGAGATTGTCGACGGACTCATGGTTCATCCCCTGGTCGGCGCCACAAAGGGGGATGATGTCCCTGCTGAAGTCAGGATGCGCTGTTATGAAGCGCTGTTTGAAAATTACTATCCGAAAGACAGGACAATGCTTGCTGTCTTTCCTGCAGCCATGCGATATGCCGGCCCAAGGGAGGCCATATTCCATGCTATCGCAAGAAAGAACTACGGGTGCACCCATTTCATCGTGGGAAGAGACCATGCGGGCGTCGGCAATTATTATGGGACCTTTGATGCCCACTATATCTTTGACGAGTTTGAAGATGGCGAACTTGGCATCACCCCTATGTTCTTTGACCACACTTTCTATTGCAAACGCTGCACGAGTATGGCATCATACAAAACCTGTCCCCATGATTCAGTCGAACATGTCGCCCTTTCAGGGACAAAGGTCCGGGAGATGCTGAGAAATGGTGTCACTCCACCGCCAGAATTCTCAAGACCGGAGGTCGCAAAGATACTCATAGAGGCCATGTCAGCTAAGAAGGAATAGAACAACATGTCATTGCTACGACCGACTTTGTCGGTCGTAGCAATCTGATAATGAGATTGCTACGCTTCGTTCGCAATAACAAATTCTCAAAGGAAACGAGTCATAGAAAAAATTGTTTTAAAAACAGAGATCCCCGGCCTAAAGCCTGTCAGGAGGGGCAAGGTTCGTGATATCTTCGACCTCGGAGACTATTTACTCCTTGTTGCTTCAGACCGCGTCTCAGCCTTTGATGTAGTCCTGCCCAATGGTATTCCTGGCAAGGGAAGGATACTGACCCAGATATCCCTTTACTGGTTTAAACAGATGGAAGGTATAATACCCAACCACCTTGTCAGTGTAAGGGCCGAAGAGTTCCCTCCTGTGTGTCAAGCGAGCAGGGATATGCTTGCCGGAAGAAGTATGCTCGTCAAAAAGGTAAAACCGCTTCCTGTGGAATGTATCGTCAGAGGCTACTTATCCGGCTCAGGCTGGAAAGAGTACAAGAAAAGCGGAACAGTATGCGGGATAAAACTGCCTGCGAACCTTGACGAGTCTGCTAAACTTCCGGAACCCCTGTTCACCCCAAGCACCAAGGCCGAAGAAGGGCATGACATCAACATATCCTTTGAAGAAGCAGGCAGGATCGTTGGGAATGAATTAGCAGGAAGGTTAAGAGACACCAGCATTCATATATATCAAAAGGCACAGGCCATGGCAGAAAAGAAGGGAATCATTATTGCTGATACAAAATTTGAGTTTGGCCTGTTTGATGATCAACTGATACTAATAGATGAAATCCTTACCCCAGATTCTTCCCGTTTCTGGTCCGTTAATACCTATGAACCCGGGAGAAGTCAGGACAGCTATGATAAACAGATCATCCGGGATTATCTCCTGACCCTCGACTGGGACCAACGCCCTCCAGGGCCGGTGCTTCCTGATGATATTGTACAAAAAGCAGCCGCACGCTATCAGGAAATAATGAACATCCTTACAAATCACAACCGCCCTGACCTTAAAATGGCCCAGACGAGCCATAGCCCTAAGAAGCCAGCCACAAGGTAGCCGATGACCCCCATGACCGGGAACCCTAATATGAGAGGCCCCATCTGGGTCTGCATGATAATAGAAGACCCGACGATAATAGCGGCGATGATGAGACTGAAAGACAATCTGTTACTGGCCTTATCGATGTGCAGTTCTAAATCTTCAAGTTTATCATGCTTCACATCCAACTCGATACGGCCTTCTTTAAGGCGCCTTAAAATATTGCGGAGATCATGAGGGAGATTCCGGAGGATATTATTGATTTCCATGCCGCCCTTCATAATATCCCTGTAAATTCTGGAGGGATCAAAGAGTCTCTTCCTCAGCAAGACCTGCGTATATGGCCTTATATTTTCCACAAGATTAAAATCAGGGTCCAAGGTCCGAACCACAGACTCAACCGTCATGAACGTCTTTCCAAACAGGAGCAGTTCCGTAGGGGCCTTTATCTGATGACGTCTTCCTATGGATATAAGCCCCTCCATGAACTCAGCAAAGGAGAATTCCTTTAAAGGAATACCATAATATCTCTCCAGGAAATCACCAATGTCCCGTTTGAGGGATCTCATATCAACATCCCCTGTAATGATGCCCACATCAAGATAGACATCTATCATCCTGGCAGTGTCCTTATCCATAAAGGCCAGAAAAAGGTTTGACAAATGATCTACCATCTCATCATCCATGTGCCCCATGATGCCGAAGTCGTGGAAACAGATACGTCCGTCGTCGAGAAAAAATATATTGCCCGGATGAGGATCAGCATGAAAAAAACCATGTTCAAAAATCTGCATCAAATAAGACTCATTAAATCGTTTTGCCAGATCATGCCGGTATTTTACATCTCCAGCCACCTCTGTAACCTTCTTCCCCACTTTATACTCTATAGTCAGGACACGCTGCCCGCTGAGATCCCATATCACTTCTGGCACAAATATGGCCTTGGATCCCTTAAATAACTCCCTGAATCTCTCTGCACTCCTCCCTTCAATGCGAAAATCCAATTCCCGGCGGATAGATTTCGCAAATTCCTCTACCATGCCGACAGGGTCGTACAGCCTGGCCTCCGGCATATACTTTTCCAACAACTTTGCCAAATTCATCAATATATTGAGATCTGTCTCTACAATTTGTTTAATGCCCGGTCTCTGTATCTTGACAACCACATCTCTTCCATCAGGTAATTGTGCCCTATGAACCTGTCCGATAGAGGCTGCGGCAAGCGGCTTTTCATCGAATGAAGGGAAAAGTTTTTCGACTGGCTTGCCAAACTGGGATAGGATTTCCTGCCTGGAATGTTCCACAGGAAAGGGAGGGACATTGTCCTGGAGTTTCTCTAACTCTCTGACAAACTCCTCAGACAAGATGTCCCTTCTTAGACTTAATATCTGCCCGAACTTTATAAAGGTAGGGCCAAGCTCCTCAAGAACGAGCTTGAACTGTTCAGCAACATTTCTGGGGACCACCTCGCGTTTAGGGATTCTGAACAGCCGCTTACCTAACGGGATATAACCCTGGAGATTTAGCCTCTCCACCACATAACCAAACCCATGCTTGATGAGGGTGTTCAAAATCTGGCGGACACGCTGCAAATCCCTATAGGTCTGCCTGACATTGTAGAATGGCATGGTCTCTGCCTACTGGCATCCCATCATCGCACCATCACTCATACCTCCCATATGCCATGCCCCTCTCATCCGGGAATGCCCCATCCATCCCAGTATAAAACTTGCCAGGTCTTCATACTGCTCATCTGATAAAAACTCTCTCGTCTTTACAAGCGCCCTGACCCTGGCTCTGTTCAGGTCAGATCTTAACGACTCCAAATTATTCGCACTCTCCTCTATGGTATTCTCATCAGACTCTTTCGTTTTTAACAATTCCCCAAGCTCTATCTCTGCAATCTCAATATCCGCCCTTTTCTTCAATACCTCTTTCCGATAGGCAGAGTAAATCTTCCCGAATTTATTGGTCTGTTCTTCCGTGAGATTAAGCCTTTCCTTTACATATAGCCAGGGGGAAGACATCATCGGCATAGGCATCCCCATGTCCATACCCTTTTTCATCATCGGCCCGCCCATCTTGGGCATCTTCATGCCAGGCCCTTTCATACACGATCCTTCTCCCATCTCTTCCTTCATATCTTCATCCATCATAGACCTATGAGATGCATGATAAGCTCCTGTATCTCCTATCACCATACGACTGCCGCCCAAAACAGACACAACGACTAAAATGAAAAATATAAATCTCTTTTGCCACATGGGTTAACCTCCTTTGTAAATGGTTTATTAATGTCTCTGTAACTGCGACAGAGAGGCCTTTTGCAAGATGGATGAGATATACTGAGTGGCCTCTTTGGCACTCCAGTCTCTGCTCCCGTTAACCCTTCCGATGATCTTACCTTCTGTATTGATGAAATATGTAGTAGGAAGGGCCCACACCTGATATTCCTCTGCTACTCCCTGATCAGTGTCCAATAGGGCAGAGAATGTAATATGATATTCCTTAACAAAGGCCGTGACGCCTTTGGCCTTCTCTCCGGCGGCCACAGCGAGGACAACAAATCCCTTATCTTTAAATTGCCGGTGCAGTTTTTCCATAGAAGGCATCTCCAAACGACAGGGTGTACACCACGTGGCCCAAAAATTAAGCATGACAACCTTTCCCCTGTAACTTTTTAAACTAATCCTCTTATTATCCAGGTCCTTTAGTGTAAAATCTGTTGCTTCTACGGGATCGGCATATTCCTGCACACCCAAGCTTAAGGCCTCATGTCTGCTCTCTGCGGAAGAATTCTTAAGGATGAGGATGACACTCAGGAACATACCAAAAATGATAACAGCGTATTTGACATAGTAGATTCTACTTGCGCGGACTAATCTCATTGACCATCTCAGCGGTAAGGACATCTTCTAATCTGCTTGGAATATAGCATGCAACTTATCCCGCCGTCAAGAAAACCTTTACCTCACGCGGCAGGATGCCTCTGCAGCAATTTCTCCGTAACAGGAACAACATCGCCCACATCTTTCGCATAACCGTCTGCCCCTATCTCCTCAGCAAACTTTTGAGTAGTAACCGCCCCCCCTATCATGACCTTACAGGAAAGACCTTGCTCCTCAATGGCATCTCTAACGACCTTCATCTGCATCATGGTTGTCGTCATCAACGCTGAGAGCCCTATAATATCAGCGTGGTACTTCCTGGCAGCGCTCAGGATATCCTCACACGGAACATTTTTCCCGAGGTCTATCACCTCAAACCCGAAATTCCTCAACATCATACAACAGATATTCTTTCCAAGGTCATGGATATCCCCTTTTACAGTGGCCATAATGATCGTACCTTTCTTCTCAAGGGCCCCCTTTGCCTCCAGATAAGGAATTAATACATCCACCCCCCTCTTCATCGTCTCTGCAGAGGCCACTAAATGTGGGATAAACTTCTTTCGCGCCGCAAAGAGATCTCCAAGGTGTCTGATAGCCGGAGTCATAATATTAAGGAAGACATCCCCCGGATCCATACCTTCTCCAATGCCTTTTTTAACAAGAAGCTCTACTCCGTCTCTGTCGCCTTCAACAATCGCATTAAATATGCTATCTCCTGTGCTCAACTCTTTCTTTGCCGCCCCCCTCTTTTGTCCTTTCTCGTCTTCCCCTCTTTCTTTAGAAGCCTCCTGCAGGGCAATATATTTGCGGCAACCCATGTCCCTGCCTGCAAATAAGCTTGCCGCGGCTACTGCCTGATGCATCTCCAAATCATAGGGATTAACAATGGCGGCATCCAATCCATACCCGATTGCCATACCCAAAAATGTATTATGTATCACCTTTCTGTTTGGGAGGCCAAAGGAGACATTACTGACGCCTAATATCGTAGGGCAACCAAGTTCCTGTTTTACCAGCCGGATGGTCTCAAGGGTCTGGGTCGCCGCCTCCTGAGCCGCTGATACCGTAAGCGCTAAGCAGTCGAATATAATATCTTCCTGCCGTATTCCATGCGATAGCGCCTGCTTGAGAATAGATTCTGCTATCTTTAACCGTTCTACAGCCTTCTCCGGGATTTCGTGTCCGGCAAGGAGGGCTACTACAGAGGCCCCATATCTTTTTATAATAGGAAACAGTCTTTCCATCCGTTCCGGTTCTGCATTAACGCTGTTTACAAGGGCCTTGCCTGCATAGACCTTAAGTCCCGCTTCTATGGCCTCCACAATGGAACTGTCTATAACAAGAGGTATATCCATCACCGTCTGAACTGACTCTATCGCACGCCCCATATTCCCGGGTTCATTGGTCATGGGGACGCCGACATTAACATCCAGCGCCATTCCCCCGGCCTCATACTGCCCCCGGGCCTCCGTAATTACCATATCCATACGGCCTTCCTTTATCGACTCAGCAAACGCCTTCCGGCCGGTAGGATTAATCTTTTCTCCTATCTTCAGAAAGGGGAATCCCTCTCCCACATAAACGGTCTTTGACCTGCTGGTTATTTTAAGCCCTCTTGAACCTTTCCTTGAATGCGGCCTCTTCCCCTTTATCCTTTGGGCCAGGAGGTGGATATACTCAGGAGTCGTCCCGCAACATCCCCCTAAAATGTTCGCTCCTGCATCTGCAAACTGTTCTGCATAGGAAGCCACCTCTTGCGCAGAGGCGGGGAATACAGTTCTGCCCCCCATGTTAGTTGGAAGACCGGCATTGGGCTCTACACAGATAAATGCATCTGTTGAGGCGGCTATCTTTTTTACAACCCCTACCATTTCTGCAGGCCCGGTGGAACAGTTTACACCAATGATATCAACCCCCAACCCCTCCAGGACCACCGCCGCTGTCTCCGGATCAGTCCCCGTATCTGTCAATCCATCCTGGGTAAAGGTCATTAACGCTGCGATGGGAATTCCTTTTGCCGCTCTTTTTGCAGCGACAACAGCAGCCCGTATCTCCACTAGATCATACATCGTTTCTATGACAAGCAAATCGCACCCGGAGCCTGCCAATGCCTCTGCCTGTTCAGAAAAAAGATCTACCGCCTCTTCAAAGGAGAGCTCCCCTATCGGGAAGACAGTGGCTCCGCAGGGTCCAATATCACCGGCCACAAATGCCTTATTCCCGGCAGCCTTCCGTGCTATCTTGACGGCCGCCTCATTAATCTCTTTTAACTTATTCTCCGCACCATACTCGGCAAGGCGGAGACGGCTTGAACCAAAGGTGTTTGTCAGAATAATATCACTGCCGGCATTCACATATTCTCTATGAACATCCAGGATGACATCCGGCTTTTCTAAATTCCAGAGATCCGGAGCATATCCGGCAGGAAGCCCTCTGGCCTGCAGTAACGCCCCCATGGAACCATCCAGCAACAGTATCTCTCTCTTTAACTTGTCAAGTAAATCAGACATATTATGCTATCTCCCTTTTCACAAAAACGGCGATACAGTAAATGGGTAACCCATTCACTATTTACTGATTTCTGATCTTCTTTTCCAGCCTATAACCGCAGAGACAGAGAATCTTGGAACCATAATAAATGTCTCTGTAACAGAGACCCCTATCCTGCTTGCCTCTGTCAACCGCATGATCTCAGTTTGCACCGAAAGATCCCAGTCTCCATAGCCCGCAGCGTAACGGAATGTCGGGCTATAACCATTTTTCACAATTTCAGTTTCTATAATCCTGTCCGCCTGTTCTGCCATGAAATCAGCCATCCAGGCCCCTACCCTATCCAAATAATAGGCATCCGCCAAACTCATTCTTTCCAATTCCTCAACCTTCTCAACCATATCATTACCTATTGTACATACCAACAAGGTAGCATAATCACAATCCTTTAAAAGCCTGACCATGTTATTCCCGCAAAATAAACGATCACTCTCAGAAATAGTTATCCTGTCAACTTCTGCCCCTTTAATCCGGAAGGTACGATAACAGGCCTTTCCCTTGATCAGAGAATAGGCAAGTTCTATTGACTTTTTTATACCCTTAGAGATGTGTTCTTCCGGGATTTCTTTTAATGTATTTATTTTGGGGATACGAAGCGCTCTGAGTATCTTCCTTTCATCTATCACAAATGGGATATTATTTAATACGATAACCTTCTCGCTCACCTCTCTCATGCAGGTTATATTAACATAAGGCTGTCTGGATGTGAACCAATGAACTTGCAGAGGGGAATAATGCGCCGGGGTTATATCTTGAATTTCTTAGCCTGGGTCTCAAGCGATTCGGACTGCTTTGCAAGAAGATTAACTGCGATAGCCATTTCTGAGGCAATCTCCACATTACGCTGCGTAATGGTGCGAATGTCCTCTATAGAATTGAAAATCTTCTGGCTCCCTTTTGTCTGATCATTAGAGGCGATAACTATATCCTGAATCTTGGTGCTTACATTTGTCATGGCCTCTGCGATCTGACTGCTTCCATCCGCCTGCTGCGAGGTAGCCCTCTTCACCATTTTCGCAATATCCCGCACCCTTTCCGTAGCTTCAAGAATTCTTTCTGTGCCCAAATTCTGTTCCTGTGTGGCGTGGGCAATCTGTTTAATCATATCGTTAATTTTACCAATAGACCCGGTCACATCTTTTATGCTGTTTACCTGCTCCACTGTAGACTGCTCTATAATCTTCGCCATCTCTTTTGATTCTTCAGCGCTCGCCAGTATCTTTTGCAAAACAACATCTGACTCAATAGAAAACCTGCTACCATCCTCCACGCTTCTCAACACCTCTTTTGCTAAAGTAACCGCATCAGACACTTCTGCCTGAACATCAACAATAAGCTGTGCAATCTCTTTCGTTGAGGCATCTGTCTTTTCTGCAAGTTCTTTGATCTCATCAGCAACTACAGCAAATCCCCGCCCGTGTTCGCCAGACTGGGCAGCCAGAATTGCGGCATTTAATGCCAACAGCCCGGTCTGATCTGTGACCTCATCAATTATTGTGAGAATCCCGCCTATTTGCGCGGAGCGAGTGCCCAATCCGCCAATCACTTTTGCCAATTTATCCATAGTTTGCTTGATGTTTCTCATGCCCTCGATAGTCTTTCTGACGGACGGGAGACCCATTCTGGCAGCGTCCTCGCTAACCTTTTCTGATAGCTTTGCCGCTTTCCTGGCGCTCTCTTCAACTTTATCAATAGACATATTAATCTCCTGGGCGGTTAAGACGGTCTTTTCTGCTGCATCCGCCAGGATATCCGCATGATCTGCAGCCTCCTTAATAGAGGCAGACATTTCTAAAATTGCTGAAGAGGTCTCTTCTACGGACTCCTCTAACACCCCCGTATGATTCGCCACTTCGCTGATAGATGTCTCCATTTCAAGAATGGATGAAGAAGTAGCAACCGCGGCATTTGATAATGCGTCAATGCTGTCGGCTACATCACGAGTTGATGTGTTTATCGCCTCGATAGAGGAAGATATCTTCCCGATAGATTGGGACTGCTGCTGCGCCCCCCCACTGACATTATTTGAACTCGTGCTGATATGATGTGATGCCGAAACAACATTCTTAGATGCATCCTGTATACTCTTTATCATCTCCTTCAGGTTACCTGTCATTTTCATGAATGCATTCCCTAAGACCCCTACTTCGTCATTAGAACTTACAGTTACAGTCTGCGTAAAATCTCCCTCTGCTATTGCCGTTGCAATGGTAGCCATGTCGAGGATAGGTTTAACGACCATCTTTATTAAGACTGAGGCAGTAGCTATAGATACTATAGTGATAATTCCGGTAATCAAAACACTGAACAGGAGTATATTTCTCAGCTCTAACTTTAGCGAACTTAAAGTAACTCCTACCCTTGCGGCACCAATTATTTCATCTTTTAGCAGTTGGGCTGGATTGACATTGACACCCGCATCCTTTGATTGTAATTGTGATCTAACTACAGCCTTTCGGACAATTGGGACAGTAATATCATAGAAGGAACTTCCTTGACTGAGGGTAGTCATTGCAATAACTGTTTCCATCGAGGATTCAGAAGATAGAGTGACAGGCTTTATAATCTTTCGGACATATAAATGGTCTTTAAAGGCCAACTCCCTGCCTTTATTGTCATAAATGATGACATATGCTACATCCCGTCTATTTGCGATCTCGTTGATAAGGATGCTTAATATTTCAGAATTTTCTAATGAAACTCCACGGGTGGCATTATAAGCCAAATTTTCTGATAATATTACACCCTTTTCTATCAATTTATCGTGAAGCTGCTGCTTTGTCCTGTTTAAGTAAAAAAGGAATGTTATTATACCCATGAGCAGGAAGAGAAGACCAAGTAATATGATAAACTTAAGGCGGATACTTTTTGTGGCGTAAGTGTATAATTTTTTTATAATCAGCATCGTGATAAAAGGACAACTTCCTTATATGCCTTAATAAGGCACTCAGGATATCGGAAGCAAACTGATGGGTCTTTAAAGCAACCACTTCCGGTAAGGAGTGGAGAGGATGTGCGCAAAAAAAATAGCCCCATATTACTATGGGGCTATTTTAAATAATCCCGGCAGCGACCTACTTTCCCATGGCCTCTCAACCATAGTATCATCGGCCCTGGAGGGCTTAACTTCCGTGTTCGGAATGAGAACGGGTGTTGCCCCTCCGGTATTACCACCGGAAAACTCTTTAAATCAAACATACCCAATCTATCAAAGGCAAATTTTAAATGGTCAAGCCTCACGGTCTATTAGTACTGATTAGCTCAACACATTACTGTGCTTACACATTCAGCCTATCAACCTGGTAGTCTACCAGGGACCTTCAGTCCGCTTACGCGGAGGGATATCTTATCTTAGGGTGGGCTTCCCGCTTAGATGCCTTCAGCGGTTATCCCATCCGGACATAACTACCCAGCACTGCCGCTGGCGCGACAACTGGCACATCAGAGGTCCGTCCATCCCGGTCCTCTCGTACTAAGGACAGCTCCCTTCAAATATCCTGCGCCCACAACAGATAGGGACCGAACTGTCTCACGACGTTCTGAACCCAACTCTCGTACCGCTTTAATGGGCGAACAGCCCAACCCTTGGGACCTACTCCAGCCCCAGGATGCGATGAGTCGACATCGAGGTGCCAAACCTCCCCGTCGATGTGAACTCTTGGGGGAGATCAGCCTGTTATCCCCGGCGTACCTTTTATCCGTTGAGCGATGGCCCTTCCACACAG
>Ga0209751_10004782_pt1 | contig 12871 bp, 15 predicted proteins | sample RifCSP13_1_FD_184019 | JGI IMG/M metagenome (GOLD analysis project Ga0209751, IMG submission 184019) | Soil microbial communities from Rifle, Colorado - Rifle CSP2_sed 13_1 (SPAdes) (version 2) | ecosystem: Environmental > Terrestrial > Deep subsurface > Rock core/Sediment | place: Rifle... | reverse complement strand
GCCACCTGGAATCAATGATGGCACAGGGACGCCTCCGTCACCAATGTCTCCACCGCTTGGAGGTAGCTTAGGAGGCTCCCCACCCTCGGCTGCAACCTGGGCACGGATGCGTTCGGAGGTGGAGGTGGGTTGGAAGGACTCAGGAGCAGCATTGATAGTCTGCCTAGCTAGCTCCTCAGGGGAGCGGGCAGGGGCCTCCAGGCCCTCTGTGAACGGGCCGGAAGGAGGTCGCTCCACAGGGGGAACGGCCCCGCCCTCGGCCGCACCCAATCTATTTTCAGCCACATCGAACTTCTTTTGGAGTTTACCCAGAGCACCAGCGCCTCCCTCCGCGGCCTCGCGTCCAAGCCTGCTCCCACCAGCCTCGCCTGCCTTCATTGCCTCCATCGCAGCCCTGAACGCCCTATTTCCCTTAATCGCACCCATGACTGCTTCCCGCGTCCCACCTGAGGACCTGATAGCTGCTCTAGTCAACTTGCCGAGGTCATCGAAGTGAGTAAAGCCTACCACAGGGACAAGGTTCAGTGGGTCAAGGATAAGTTGGGCGGCAATGCTCCTGACCAGCCCTGCTTCCTCAAAGACCTGCTGCGCCTTCTCCATTTCCTGGTCATTGCCGAAGGCAGCAGTAATGGGGTTGACCGGCCCTCGTCTAACAATAGACGGAGTACGAACACGAGTTGGAGCAGGCCGGCCACCTAGCTCCTCCTCAATCTCACGGACACCTTGAGCAGCGTACTCGGCAGGCTTCTCAGCAACAGCTTCCCAGACCTGGCTTCCTAGAGCAGCCACTGGGTCACCAAACCGCCGCTGGTATCTGCTGAGACCTCTCACAGCCTCCGGCATGACAGTCCTTGGGTCTACTACCTTCCCAGTGATGGCTTGAGAAGTAATGTAGCCCCCTCTGACCAACTCCTCAACAGGCTCATCACCACTCACCTCACCAGAAGTCAGGGCAAGCTGCCCCTTCGGTGTCCACTCCCCTCCCTTAGTGGCAAACGTCTCACCACCAGTAGCTCCTACCTTAGCCCTGGCAATCGCGTTCTCAGGACTCACGCCCTCACGAATGTACTTCTGGATGTTACTAAGGTACTGGACCTGCTGGCTACCACTGACCTCATCGCGTGGCTGCTGAGGCTGGTCTGAGACTGGCCGATACAGAGACGGAATCACTGACGGGTCATAGCCGCGCCGACGTAACTCACCACTGGCCAACCGTGTGAAAGCAGACTGAGTGGCCTGACGGCCGAAGCGCCTAGTCCCGCGCTCGCGGTAAGCGTCCCTGTCCTCGTACTCCCAGAGTGGCACTAGACGCCTCGCTGCGACCTACGAGCCAGGACTCGGTTAAGCATGGCCTTGCCTACCGGAGTCTGAGAAAAGGAGAGTACATCAGGCATACCAAGGAAGTTCTGGGATGTCTGGGACAGTGGAATAGAATCCAACGTAGTCAGCCTATCCTTGACCTGGGGCTGCTTGCGCTTCTCAGCCCCTTGCTGACCAAAAGCACGAGACCTAGCAACAGGACTGGCCTGCGTTGGTAGAGTTCTCGGTGGCTGGAAGAATTGCCTAGCTACCTGCATAGACCTAGGGGTAGGTCCTCCCGACTGGTCGAACATGTCTCCGTAACCCACACCTAAAGGCATTTCAGTTACCTCCTAGAAACTATACTGGGTTCGACTGGGTTGAAGGACAGGCACTAGGCCCTGCTCCAGATCACGGAAGTAGCCCTCTGGATCAATTCCGGTAAGCTTTCCGGGTTGTGTCTCAACCCCTCCTTTAAGGAAACTGGATAGGATGGAGAGGTCAGAAGGAGAATACTGACCTAACTGTTCCCTACTGATGGAACCTGTAGAAGGCAGTTGTACTCCGAACTGGCCTTTCCCCAGTGACAACTCGCCTTGTGGTAGGCCGAGAACCGTACTAAAGAGGTTCTGAATCTCAGTATTGGAACGAGCGGCACCTGTGGTAGGCGTCTGTCCACCAGCCTGGAGTGCTCGCTTGTACAACTCGTACGCTACAAAGTCCGCCGGATTGGCGGCCAATTGGGCTTCCTGCGCCCGTGTAGCCCTCGCCTCAGCGGCACGAGCCGTAGCTTCCTGGTAAGCTGCTATCCTCTCCTGGAGACCAAACGACGCCGCCCACTGTTCAGCAGTGATGCCAGGTTGTACTGGAACTCCTAGACCACTTGCGGGAGAACGCGCAGGAGCAGCAGGACGAGGAGCGGGAGCCGGAGCACGAGGGGCAGCGGCGACTTGTCCAGGCTTCCAACCACCTAGCAATGCCTTCTGGAGAGCAATATTACCTGTAGCTGACCCTACAGGAGCAGTTATCCCCAACTGCCTATAGAGAGTAGCTAACTCCGCAGCCCCAGGCCAGTTTCTACCTACAAGCCTCGCGTATGTCTGATACGGATACTCGGCCATCCTATTCCTCCTAGAGATAGCCCTTCAGCATATCGATGGCCTGCTGCAAGGGGTCAGTGCTGGGAACGCCTATGTTGGCGATGTTAGGTGTCTCTGCGACTATCTGAGTAGCCATACCGAACGGGTCGTACTCGATTGGGGAGGCCTTAACCGGTTCTAGGCCAACCTTAGTTGCAGGCCCCCCAGGCCCAAACCCAGGTATATACTCCACACCACGAGGGATGGTGTACGGCTGGATACCTTGGAACTGTTGCCCACCCTCTTGGAAGGCATCCATGCGACGGTTAAACTCAGCCACGGCCTGCTCAGTAGTCAGCCTCCTGGCATCGATGTCGGACTGTATCTGGCCGATCACGCCATCTAGGTACGTAGCAAGATTCTGGGACTGGACTCGGGAACGGTCGATGGCCAATTCAGCGGCAGAAGGACCTGTAGCATCTCTCCCACCATCGCCCTCTATCAGATTACGATAGTCCTTGAGGTCGGCGTTGTATGCATAGGTATCAAAGAACGCACCTGGGTCGTCTTGGCCAGCAGGCACAGTATTACCATATGCATCCACCACAGACCAGTAGTTCTCCGGATCAGGGACTACTGGCTGCCCTGGAGAGTATCGAGGCCTAGTAGGCTCCTCAGCCGGTACCTCATTCCCACCTCCGCTCGTCCGGGCATAGTATGCGGCTCTTGTAGCCTGACTGGGCCTTCTTGGTCCTGGCATAGCTATCTCCTATACGCCAACTTCGCCATCCGAGTAATGTACAACTGGATATCAGCCCTCGCCCGCTCCTGAGCATCTGGACGGCCTCGGTATCGTTCAGCGAGCCTCGTGGCCATGACCTGCCAGTCCTCAGAAGTCATACTTGTGAACCTATCAACCTGCTCTTGGGGACTAAGAGGTACAGTGCCATACGGATACCCCTGCTCCATAACGGCAACTATCTCATCCCTGGTCTTGAGATACCAGTTCACAAGCTGCTCCGTCATTTCATCCAGCTTCGGTCCTGTGATTATAGCCATTAGACCTGTCCTGGAGGAGTTTGGCCTGCCATCTCAGGGGGCTGGCGAGGTTGCCCGGCCCTGGTCCCCCCTCCCATTGAATGCAGCAGGTCCTGGATAGTCTGATCTGTGGCCCCGTTACCGCCTCCAACCCCACCGCGTCGGGCGTCCCCTCTAGGCATACCACCCCCAGACACGCCTCCACCTATCGGCTGCCCATCAGGCCCCACCAACCCCTGGCCACCACCTATTCTACCCATAACGATGCCAAGAACATCCTGATACAGCATAGGCTTTAGCTGCTCCTGAATATCCTCCAGCATCGTGCCCCACATCTCGTCCTCAGGCTGCTCCATTCTCAGCCCCTTTTCAAGCATAGTACGGCGAGTGATATGGCGACGAGCATGCATGCGGTCGTAGAACTGACCTTCGGCTATGATGTTCTGAGGCAGCAGTGGGTCAATATCGACCGTAATCATCACAGGCCAGTCCTTCACATCGGACGGCTTGAGTGGTAGGTCCTCAACCCAGATTTCCTGCTTGACTCGACGGACTAGCTGCCGCTCAAGCCAGTTGATTAGGTCAGCCAAGCAGCCCGCGTTGGAGTCAAGGAGATACTGGAACTGACTCTTAGCCATCGCATATAGGGAGTTATCCCTATAGCCCGAACCCGCAGCACCTGGAGGCACACCTTTGAAGATAGGCGCCACTCCATGCTGGCCCATAAGTCGTAGGAGCAACTCAACAAACGGCATGGCCTGATAGACGTTCTCAGCCCCCTGAAACGGGTCTTGTACCTTAGCGCCCGGAGGAAGTGCAGTAGCCTTCTCGGAGGTAAACTTATACTGCTTGGCTTGAGGTTGGTTATCCTCACCAATCTCCATCTCAGGCGTTGTGCCTTCCGGCACTTCCAAGGTGAGCCGCTTCCTGACCAGCAATTCCGCTGCCTCAGCCATCCGAGTAATAGTGCGGTTAATGGTAGGCTCGTTGTGCCTGAAAGCCTCAGCCACACTCAGGCCGAACTTATCCGGGTCCTTACTGCTTGTAGTTCGCCCCACAGCTAAGAAGTACCGAACACCTGGGTCACCCTCCTCCGAGTATATCAGCCTACCATTGACATAGCACTGATATTCGGTATCGGAGAGATACTCAGTCACCAGGGCCATAGTATCCGAACTAACACCTGACGGAAATGGGCGAATCTCCTGGTCAGGCTGACCAGCCGTAGCCGCAATGGCTCCTTGTGTCTGCTCAGAGACTTGCTCACCCTCCGACAGATTAAGCACGGCTTCCTTTGCACTCAACTGGGCGTCGTCGCCTATGCCATAGGTACCATATACCTCGCGCTTAGGCTTCCAGGAGTGCTCAATAGATTCTCTGGGACGGCCCCCAGGACCAGGACGGAAGTAGAATGTTAACGGATGAACTGTGATGACCTGGAACGGTGGCCCCCACTGGCGCTTGAGTGCCCGCTGGCGGTCATTATACTCGGCATCCGTTTCGTCCTTGTTGCGTTTGCGAGGAGTCTTTGGCCAGGGAGAATACACTGCTTTGAGAATACCTAACCCCACCGTCTGGCCATCGGCTAGTTCGTTCAGTACGGGCACAGGGCGGTTGACCCAGCGGAGAAAAGTCGTCCAGAACCTCTCCCGCTTGCTACTGTTCTCGTCAGCGGTGTCGCCACGCCTAAGTGCCTTCGCTACCACATGGGCCTCATTGGCAGTGAGCGACGCCTTGACGTTTTCAATCAATTCAGCGGTAGCGCCAATACGGACCTCCAACCCCGAAGACTTTTCGCCAGGAGCCAGGGTCATCACATCCTCATAGTGACGGAGCGCTTCTACCTCATTGATACGCTTGTGCAGGCCCTCAAGTTCACGCTTGAGTTCCATCAGGAGCCTGCTCACATACTGTGGAGTAACAGCCATCAGAAACCCCTCAACGAGACTTCAATAGTAGCCGGTCTGGCTAGGGTATCTGCCAGGACACTAGCCATAGCCAGAGCGTCCATCCTATCATCGTGTTTGTGAGTACCGAGCGGGGAGAAGGACAGCAATTCCTCCTCAAGAGACACACCGTCTACGAGTGGTAGGTGCCTCGGCAGTAGCAGTCTACCACTTGCCAACTCAGCATCTAGATACAATGCCCGCCCAGTCTTATCCCTGTCAATACCCAGCACCTTCGCAGCCACCGTCCGCCTGCTCCGGTAGGGTATCTCCCTGAAGGGCAATTGGTACTTCCTCCGCCAAGTCTGGAGAAGACTGACCTGGAACCCAGCGGTCTCTAGGCCTACCGCCCGCAGCCCCGCTGTGCGAGAGGCCCGTGTAACAAACTGGCGCTCCAGGTCAGGCGTCTCCACTCGACCAGCCCACATATCTACTAGGTACTTAATCCTAGTATGGAGGTCCACACCTACCGTCGCTATGGCAGAGTAGTCTGCGGAATCTCTGGTCGAGGTTGCCGGGTCGAGTGCCATCACGAACTGCATCGGGTGGCTAGGTAGAAGGCTCTCATCCCAATACTGCATATGCTCCCGAAGGATGACATTGCCTCTAAGCGCCGTCGGGTTGAGCATATAGGTAAGGGAGAACAGCGCCTCACCCTTATCTCGCCTTTTCTCCTCAATTACCGACTGGGGGAATCTAGTTGGACTCAACGTCGGTCCCCAGGGGTAATCGCCTACAATTGGCATCTTGTAGATGGTAAAGCCCATTGCCTCAAAGGTCGGGATGAGGTCATTCTGGCCCCAAGGAGTGAGGATAGCAATAATCCTACCACCCTCCACAAGTCTGTCAATCACTACTCCTCTGACCTTATTCCTCTGCAACTCCATTGTAGTAGGACTGCGGACATCCTCCTGGTCGGTCGGGTCGTCAATGATAATAATGTCGAAGTGCAATCCCTGGTACGGTCCGTTCAACCCAGTACCCATAAGTGTTGGGTCAGGGTCCTCCGTCATCCGCATTACATAGAGGACTTCCTTAGTCCACTGAGCCTCAGAGTCTTCCTGTACGTGGAATGCTGTACGGTAGACTGGGTTATACTTTAGTGTTTGGGCAATGGACATTACCTGCTTGGTACTCTGAGCCCCCGCATTCATCAGCCAGAGAATCCGTACATTAGGATTCCTGCCTATCTCCCGCTCCACGAAGTCCCTAACGGTGGTGCTTTTATACGTGTCAGGTGGACAGATGATGGCCATCCTATTGCCTGTCTCAAGGGCCTCCGCCCAGGCATCCTGGTAGGGCTCATACACTCGGCGGTGAACTGCCTTGGCATAGGTCCGCTGGTCACCATCCCGAGCCGCTATCGCTCTGGCGGTGAGTTCGTCAACCTCAGCTACTACCATAACTACGAGTATTACCTTTTCCCGAATATCCGCTCGAACTGCCCAGGCCCCCAGGGCATGGCGACTCTCATCCCCTTGTTCACGTTCTGTATCGCCTCGTTGATCTCGTTGTCGTCCGCCGTCCCGTCGCAGCGGGAATAGTAGCGTTCTTTCCGCTGCTCGCGCCGGAGCTTGGCACCATCCTCCTGGCCTGAGATGACCCTGATGATGCGTGGCACTATGACTTCACCCACTGGCCCATCGTCGCGCTGTAGGTAAACCTTTGGCTGCTGTAGGCGGCCATCGTCAGGCCCCCGAACACATTGCCGGAGTCAAGTGCTATCGTGAAGTTGCTGTTGTTCACCAGAACGAACGCAGCCCCATCCCACGCGGAGTCCTGAAGAATCACACCCGTCACGTTGCTCTCTGCAGCGACGAGTTTCCCACTAATGGGCATGTTCTCCGCATCCAGCGTGGTGATGGTGCTGCCTGTCGTAACGGGGGTTCCTTGCAGGTTAACGAACTGCTGCATCCCGACATCGACGATATTCCCCCCTGCGTCGTTGGCAAAGATGATGGCACCATCCGTCAGCGAGCCGTCTGTGTGAATCTTGAGACGGCATCCGTTCACGGCATCGGTGGCAACAATGCCCACGGTGATGCCGCTCTGGACAGCATCAGGGAGCCCGCCCCAGTAACAGGTGACATCGAGGTCTGAGTCGCTGCCGCTGCCTTTAATCAGGATAGCGCCGTTCAGCGCACACTCAACGACCACGTTCCTGAATATCTGAAGGCCCGCATCAATTATCACTTCATACGGAGTCCCCGCGAACACCTGGAGGCCGTAGACATGCAGGCCAAACCATTGACCGCCCCCCCCGTTGCCTGCGATATTCAGATCACAGGCACCCTCATTACGGTAGATGTTCGCGTTGCTGAAGATGGAGTCGTGCGGTCCTCGGTACTCTAGTCCAATACCGTCGCAATCATGGATGTGGAAGTGGGAGAACTGGCCGTTGGCGTTTATCGCTGGGAGGGTGGGGTCGCCCGTCCCCCACTCCGTCCAGAGACCACCAGCCTTGCAGTTAAGAATCTCGAAGTCGTGGTGAAGGAAGGCCCCACCGAACTGGCGGAGGCCCCAACCGCCGCTGGGGCAGTTGGCCTTGTTGCCGTCGATGGTCAGGCGGCCTATCCCGTAGCGCATGGGACCGCCCTGGGTGCTACCGCCTGTGAGAGTGGCGAAGTCCTCCGTTCGCACAACGTCGGCGGCGCTTCCGGCTGCGAGTTGGAGAGTTGAGGCTCCGATGCCCTGTCCTTCGAGCCACCCGCCACTGATGGGTTGAATAGCCTCTGAAATCGTGAACGTCCCCTCGGTCAGCTCCACCTTGCCCGCGGCGGCGGCGATGGCGGTCTGTATAGCAAGGTCATCACTAGAGTAATGGTCAGCTAAAAGGTCGGCAACTAACTTTACGTCAAGACCGGCATTCCTGGCAGCTACTAGACGTGGTATAGTCGTGATGTCACGCCCATCCACAATGCGCCCAGGTATTGGCGGTTGGCGTACGCCAGGAGCCGTAAGTTTGGAAAGGTCAAATACCATGACTTATGCCCTAACCGTCGCCCCCATGCCTTCTCATCTGCCCCGCACCGAGCATGGGATTGACGGCTCACCAATTGGGGGTGCGGCGAGGGTTAGGACGGAAATCACTGGATTACCTCACCAGTCAACGCTGCTCCTGACTCCAACTCAGGTACTGCAAGGTTCCTATTGACCTCAAACCTATCAAGCAGTTCCCTAGCCGCGGCTCTCCTAGCAGCCTCATCATCCACCTGCCTACCTTCGATAGTCACAGTCAACTTCTCACGGTACGCGCCAGGAGGTAGATTACCATCATCTGGCTCCAACGCCTTCTGGATAGCCAGCAAGTCCTGAGGTGCATAATGCTTACGGATAATCTTGAGTAGGTCATACTCACGGTCACTCATACCGTGCAGGTTGTAGTTGGCCTTATACAGCAGCTTGAAGTCTCGCCTAAGCGCAAGACGGAAGTTCCTAAGAAACTCCATACGGACCAGGTCACCTACTAGATTATGCTGTAGCTCCGGAAGCCTCTTCTCCTCCCACTCACGGAACTCAGCATCCTCCCTACGCCACTTCAACACTGTAGCGAAGGTGACCTCGGCCAGGGCGCAGGACTCCCTAACACTAAACCCTGAGGCGCGATTGGTTAGATAACCGGCCTTCCTCGGATTATTATTCAGTGGCAGCCTAGCCCTGAGCATCTCCTCGTAGTCATCCGCCTCGACCTCAGCCTTAGCAGACTCTACGACCTGAACCCCAGGACCTTCAATAGGCTCCTGATGGTCTCCGTTACCTTGAAACTTCCACTCCACAGCTTTACTCTCACCTATAGTATATCATATCCACGACTACTCCACAAGACGCATAGACTAGCACAGAGATGTATTTTCAACGTTATAGATGCGGTTAGAGTAGCATAGACTAGCAGCTTGTCTGGAACCTCTTCGGACGACCCCAGAACCTTGTATATCATAAGTAGATACTGGTGGGGGTCGTGCTGGCTCTATTCTGTTTATCTGCTTATACACTTTAGTTCTTGACAAGCTGACGACCACCATGTTATACTACTTATGATATACGAAGTTTAGTGGTCGTGGGAGAAGGAATGATTATAGGACTACTACACCTGAGTAAGAAGTCTCATAGGGCAGGTCGTTGTGCTCTCTGCAAGGGGACTATTGATGTCGGAGACCTACATAACATCGTTTACACTGTCTATGGAAAGGCTCAGCAGAGGATAAGGGAGGTCCGTCAGCTATCTGAGGCTGGTAAGAGAGGCCAGTATGAGGAGCCCACTGGTCGAGTCATAGGCAGACGAGAAGGACTACAGTATGTTAGGCTTCACGTCGTCTGTCTAACCAACTGGCAACTAGCGTACGGAGTGCAAGTATCGGAATGGAGACGTACACATCGTAAAGGGGGGAGGCCAAAAGGGACCGGAATGCTGGCGGAGTTGTCTGAAGATGAAAAGCTAGTAAGAAGAAGGCTAGTGCGAAGGAGGGCAGACCTACTACGTCGAATACTCAATGAGACTGAGCGGCGAAAGCTCGCTAGCCTATACCGGATACTACTAGATGTTGATGGCAAGCTAGGAGGGGAAAAGAGTATGGTAGTAGGCATGATACGCCGTAGTCGTGAATCATTAAAGGTGCTGAATATGAAGCTGACGGAGGCTGCTCGTGCTTATAGAGATGCATAAGACTGCTTGTGACAAGGCTATTGCCCACCACTGGATAATAGAATCGCCAGCAGGTCCTACCTCCAAGGGCATCTGTAAGTTCTGTGGGGCCGAGAAGGACTTCGTCAACTCAAGTACCTACATCAAAGCCAAGGACCACCATGCTGTCATAACCGCAACGTCGGCTATGCGCCGCGAGCGAGCTAGGAGTCAGGTACTATCCACTGATAGGAGTCTGTAGTTGTGACATATTTCACAAGCGTTAGGTCGGAGGAGCTATGTTGAGCGATATTAGGGATGTATTGATAGGGGCGTTGGCTACTCTCCTAGTGATAATGCTATTCTATGGCATCATACTAGGCATCGGGCACCTGTCTCAAGGCTCGGGCTATGTACCTGATTGCGACCCAGGGGACTACCCGTGTGAGCAGGTGCCTTAGCTTGAGTTGTATAGTCTGTCAGGGCGAGTCCGATGGAGCTAAGCTCTGTGCCAACTGCTGCGATGCGGACGAGGACAAGCACGATGAAGCACAGGCCGAGAAGGACCGTCTGGCAAACAGTTGTACGTGCTGCGGGGTGTATATAACGGACTGGAAGCACCCTTGGGGGCCTCGATGTGACTACTGTAGGGCCTATTGTATACCTAACAGACATTCTGGCGCCGTGTAAAAATACGGAAGCGAGCTTATTCCCTCTCTCTCACTGCACACCGCATCGGCATAGCTGTGCATAGGTGTGCAGACGTAGGTACTATGCCGGTCCTTGCTCGCGGCTGGTTTCTAGAATCCTACTACCGCCATTTCCAGCCGCAAAGAAGGGCCCCCTTGGTAGCGGTGCAATTGCTAGGGGGCCCTACTGTTTACTCTGTGACCGTGTGGCCTGCGTGACGCAGTCTGGCGATGATGGCCTCCCGCCCCATCTTGCCTTCGAATCCGGGTTCAATGGCCAACAGCGCGGCCGACGCCGAGGCGTGCTCCGTGCCGTTGACTGTTAGCGGGACACCACGTCCACCGCCCCCGCCGCCTCCACCACTACCACGCTTCGCCGGCGCCTTGGGGATGCCTTCGCCGCGCGGCTTGACACTGATGATCTGATCGGGCTGGCCAAGGGCACTCACGTCGATAGCCAGGCCGTTGACCTGGAATTTGGCGAGAACGGCGCCTGCGGCATTGACGGCGTTGCTGATAGCGTCCACAATCGCGCTTGTGGCTGCTCGCAATTCCTGGCTCTTGGCCTCCCATTCCTGGTGCTGAATCTCGCGCTTGCAGACGTTGACTTGGGCCTCTATCCGACCCATCGCTGTGGCCTTGGACTCTACGTCCTTCGCCAGTGCGAGAAGCTCCTCGGTCGTGGCCTTGCTCTTGGCCTTGTCGAATGTGTCCAGCACTGACTTGTGCGCGTTCTGTACTTCTCTGTAGTCTGCTTCCAGACGTGGGAGACGCTTGCTCGGGCTCTCTGCTGTCTCTGTAGTCATTGTGTTTCACATCCTTTCTGGTGCTGTATCGGGATGCACCGCTACCATAGTCAATATACCCCCATACCCGCGGCATGTCAATAGGTTTTATGTCAATCTGCGGGATTTCTTTCGGATTGGTAACTGATAGGCCCGGTGAGTGATACCAACCCTGCCCCTGGTATCTGCTAATGGGAGTATGCAGTAGTATGGGCTTGCAGCTAGAACAAAGTTTCTACTTAAGTTGACACGTTATGACTTGACAACGTCAAGCCACGATGCTATACTGTAGGCAGCTTCAAGAGTGCTGACGAGGAAGGGCATCCTTCAAGCCTACAGAGTGGAGTGGCAGAAGCTCAGCGGTAGTTGGGTGGACACTATTACCGAGTAGGCAGCCACGGGGCGCGGCGGTGTGGGACAGATGATACCTGCCGCAAGCATCGGGAGTCTCACCTGATGCCCTCCCCCGCCAGCACTTTAGCACTTTAGAGAGGAAAGGAGGTGATACCAATGAGTGAGCCGCAATGTAAAAGGTGCAATCACAAAGTGGCGCACAGGCCTGATTGCACCTCCTTCACGAACGCGGGGGCCAAGTGCGAGTGTCCCGACAATGTCATGCCAAGTTCGGTGACCTGGGCAAGGTTGATGGAGCGGGACCTGGTCAGGGCTGGAACAACCGTCAGACGGTAGGCACACAGTCCAAGTCTCCCTGAAAGGAGGTACCCATGCAGCAGGTAGAAGACCGAATCATCGAGAAGCTACAGGCGCTCTTGAGACTCGCTAGAGATGCTGGGGCGACGGAGGCGGAGGCTAGCCTTGCACTTGAGCGGGCTCATGCGCTGCTCCTCAAGCACGGGCTGGAGATGGCGGATGTGGAGGAGAACGGGAGTGAACCGTCGGCGGTGTTCGAGGATGCCTGGGACGGGTTGCTAGGGCAGCAGTGGATTGGTATCCTGGTCAACATCGTCGGACAGCATCACTACTGCCGAGTCATTCGGTCACATCAAACAGGCAAGTTGATAGTCATCGGCCGGAAGGTCAATGTAAGGTTTACCTACGAGTTGTCCATGTGGCTCATAAGGCAGGTTAGCAACCTGGCAAGTGCTGACTGGGCGGCGCGGGAGTGGACTGGTGAGACCAAGGGACTGCGCGAGCGCGAGTGGCGGCAGTCCTTTATCTACGGTGTGCTCAATAGACTGGGTGAGCGCCTAAAGGAGCAGAAGGCGGATGAGGAGGGATTGAGGTCCGACGTGCGGGCGCTGGTTGTGCGGTATGATGACGAGAACCGTGATTTCGTGTCGGAGCACTACCCGAATCTTACACGTGGGCGGTCTGTTCCACTCCATGCAGAGGCGTACAACTCAGGAGTCCGCGCAGGTGATGGTGTCAGTATCAACCCCGCGAGTAGGCAGGT